>JGI20171J29575_12612710_pt1 | contig 26901 bp, 20 predicted proteins | sample TergutNc150P4_FD_29575 | JGI IMG/M metagenome (IMG submission 29575)
TCCAAGGACACGACGCTGGAAGCATACGAGACAGTGGGTACCTACACGCGAATAATCTATAACGGTAGAGACGCGTATGTAACCACAACAAGCATAACTACAAACGCGCCTTCAATAAAACCGCCGGATATAAAATACCTTACTGTTGCGACAAAAGATGTAATCAGTCAGCCAGCATCAGGCAGTTCAATAACCGGCAAAATTTATTATCGGCATCCAATTGAGGTTTTAGAAACTATAGGTAATTACTTTAAGATTGAGTTGGAAAATAGAACCTATGGTTACATTTACAATACAAATTTAAACGACATACAACCGGGTGGAACGCAGCATGCGGCTTATGTGTTGGCGGCAGCGGCGAAAGTATACAGTGTACCAAGCGCCGCGGACGCGGTGGTGGCCGCCACGCTTTACAAGGACACCGTGCTGGAAGCATACGAGACAGTGGGTACCTACACGCGAATAATCTATAATGGTCAAGACGCGTATATAACCACAACAAACATAACTACAAACGCGCCTTCAATAAAACCGCCTGATATAAAATACCTTACTGTTGCGACAAAAGATGTAATCAGCCAGCCAGCGTCAGGCAGTTCGACAATCGGTAAAATTTATTACCGCCAGCCGATTGAGATTTTAGATACGGTAGGTAATTACTTTAAAATTCAGTTGGCAGAAGGGGTATATGGTTATATTTATAATAACAATTTAACTGATAATCTGCCGGTCTACCCCCCAAATAACTCTTATGTCAATGTTACTTACGCCCGATTGTACTCTATGCCAAATTCCAATGCGGGGGTAGAAATCTCTGCTCCTTATTATCGCACATTGTTGACATCCTATGAAACAATCGGTAGCTACACCCGGGTAATCTGGAATAATCAGGAGTGCTATGTTGTCACAGCTAATATATCGAGTACACTTGCGCCCGATAACGGCACAGTTAAGTTGGTGAACAGCCTTACTGCCAATGTTCGCTCTCTTCCTTCCATGGCTGACGGTGAAGTGCTTGGTTCATTCTATTACCGGGCACAGGTTACCTGCTATGAAGAGATAAGCACCTACACACGGATCCGCTATGGCGGCCAGGACGCCTATGTACTGACGTCTTATCTCAGCGGGTGCATGCCTAATCCAATGCCTGCGGCAATGTATGTTAATGTATTTTCAACTGGCATATATCAGGACCCGTCCTCTGATAGTATTCAGCCCGCATCGGTTAAATACGGAGTATTGCTTGAAGCTTATGAAGAAATTGGCGCCTATACCCGGATAAAATACAATGGGCAGTTCTGCTATGTCAGCACTAGTAATATCATTGGCCAACTTGATACAACTGTTAAGAAAAATATGCAGTTAACCAGTGACAAAGTTTTCCTGCGTACTGAACCCAACGGTGACACTGAGCCTCTGGAAATGTCTTTGCGTTACTTTGACAACAAGGACACGAAAACCTATACTGAAATTGGATTTATTCAGCAAATCGGACCATATTGGGCTAAAATTGAGTATGAGAGCGAAATTTATTATGTCTTGTTGGCTAATCTTCGGGATATTCAGCCTTGGCCGCCAATGGTAAGCGGAACAGTACTGGAGCTTGCCTTGCGTGATGAGGCGATTAGTTGGATTGGTACGCCTTATGAAATAAACTCAAAGGATTATGACCCCTTCACCCAAGTACCGCCAGATTTTAACTGCTCTAGTTTCACCACATTCCTGTACAAAAAAATAGCAGGTATTGACCTGCCAGACCGGGCGTGGAAACAAAGCGAAGACGAAAGCGGTATTGAGATTCCTCTGAATAGCTTAGATGACATCGCAAACCTCAGGGTAGGTGACTGCATTTACATGAAAGTTTTGGAAGATGTCGAATATTATGTGGATCATGTAGTCATGTATATCGGTAATGGCGAGGTAATTCACGCCACCAGTGCGGCGGACGGCGTAACTGTTTCACCCATTGACCAGTTCCGCGTTGACAACACAATTAATGTAAGGAGATTTCTGGTGCAGCCTTAATGAAACTGAATAATTAACAGCGTTACCGGTTCTTTTTCGTGTTTAGAGCCTGTTTAGAATCTCACCGCAGAAGGATTTTTGGGCCAAATTATGTGAGACGCAAGGGAAAAAGCATAGAAAGGCTGACGCCTTTCGAGCATTCTTGACGCAGCAGATTGCCTGATTTGGACAAAAAGCCGCTGCGTGGAAGATTCTAAACAGGCTCTTGGGGACGTGACCTAAATAAATGTTAGATTTAGGCCGCCTAGCAACGGGAGATGTCTAACATTTTTTCTGGACTGGTCATTTATACTCCGTCACCCGTAAATTTTTCACACAGCTGCCGAAGACTTTTATTGTCAGGCGGTACAATACAGCCGCAGGAAGGCTAAGCGCCTTTCGAGGATGGATTGTACCGCCTCCGCCTCGCCTGACGGCAAAAAAGACTGGAAGGAGAGCGGAAAATTTATAAGTGACGGAGTATGAGCTACAAAATCTTATAAAGCCAAAACCGCGCCGTGTGAACCTTTTTTCTTAAAATTTCTTCCGCCGCGTTCCGTACAGATTCAACAAGAAGCATTTCCTCCTCCGTGGGTTCCTCTTTGCTGTACTGCTTTTTCATCATTATATCTATAAATTTTTTCAGTTCACTGTTTTCAAACTTGGTAAATGATGCGCCGTCCGCTACATGCGCCGGTGATTTATGAAATAATGGTTTTTTTGTGCCTGCGTCACTGCTTTTTTTATTACTTTCAAAATTCAATGCTGTTTCGGCACGTTCAAAAAATAATCTGTCCGTTTCGCCGTCATTTTTTTTGAGTTTCATAATTTTTAATATTTTTATTATATTCTTATGACAATCGGATAAATAAGCCAGTTTGCTGCGATTATTTTTTATTGCGGCGGAATATTGATATTTTTGTTCCTTAAATCGTTTTATATAAATTAAAGCCAGGAAAGCTAAAATTAAAATAAACGCGCTGCCCGAACAAAGTATTATATGATGAATAGTCTTAAAAGAACCTTTGTTTTTATCTTTATTATTTTCTTCCGCGGATGTTGATGAAGCTGAGGCGGCTTCCGATGTTGTGTTTTGATCTGACGCTGTTGTTTCTGTATTGTCAGTTGTATCTTCCGTACTGTCACCCCAGGTAGTGGAGTTAGGAACCATAGATGTCGGGTCGAATTCCAGCCATCCGCAGTTAGGCAAAAAAAGTTCTACCCAGGCGTGGGCTGTTGATTCGCTGGCGCTGTAATTATAGTAGCTTTGCTTGTTTCCTTCCGGTTTCAGCGCGTAACCTGTTACTAACCGTGAAGGTATTCCCGATGCGCGCGCCATAAGCGCCATTGCCGTAGCAAAGTGCATACAGTACCCTTCCTTGGTATTAAGAAAAAAAGAAATGAAATCCTGATCCTTGGGAGCAACCTGAGGCTGGCGTGTATAAATAAAATCGTTTTCCGAAAAGTACTTCATCAGTGCGCTGATCTTATCAAATGGATTTTCTATACCATTTGTAAGATTATCTGACAAAGACGTTATGTTTTCCTTGATGGATTCTGGAACATCACAATAATTATCATAAAATTCCGGTACACTGTACAAATGCTCATATTGACTGGAAATATAAGAGGAATCAATATTTTCAAGAAAAAATGTCCCGTGTCTACTCAGCGTTTCTCCTTCCGAACTGGACCCGTTCATTCTCCAATACCCATCAGGTGAATAAATATTGTCGTAAATATCCATAAGCTGTGTAACATTTACAGCGTTATACCCAATAGCATAACGGTCACCTTTTTTTAATGGTTTTTTGTCCATATATACTACTGTGGTGTCGGTCTGGTAATAACCAGGTACGCAGTAGAGCTTTTCAGGATGGTCTGTATTGGAATCAAATATAAAAGAAACGGGCTGACCGGGACATAACATAAAATAATGATACCCTTTTTCCAGCTTAATCTCTGCGCTGTTCAAGTAAGAAACATCGTCAAGCGGAATTGTAAATTCAAATTTTGTGCCGCGGTTATTTTCCGAAGTAACAAGAGCAACCGGCGTTTCCTTATTTTTTGTCCACCGGCGCTTTTCACTTATATAATGTGTAAAAATATTCTCCCGCAATAAAATACGGGAAGCTGATTTGACACTTAATACTTTGTCATCACTGAGAAAAACAGGGTCGCCGATACGCCCTGTAGTATTCGAGAGTTTATTGAAACTGAATCTGCCGGAAAAAAAATCAGAAAAGAAATCTAAATTAAATGATGAGACATCCTGAGGTATTATGCTGCCGGACAATGTGACGCAAATCAGCAGCATAACAACAGCCGCGGCAAAAATACTTTTTTTATTTATATGGCAGATTCCAAAGCTTTGCTCCGGTTTTTTTTGCGAAACATCGCTGCCATGTACGTCAGATAGGGAATACATTTTGCGCTGTACCAAAACCAGAAAACATCCAGATAATATTAAAAGGATGATATTAAGTTTTACACTGAACCCTTCTAAAAACAGCACTATACAGAAAATAACTTCAATTGATAACATCACATAAAAAGAATGCATTTTCCGGATTAAAAAAAACGTAACAAGCGAAACCATAAACGAACAAATGAAATGTATTAAAAAAATGTTTTCAAAACACCAATATTCACTTTTTCTGGATGGTTTAAAGTACCACCATTTTAAAAAACCAATCAGCCACTCTTTTGGATACTCTTTTGACATAATGTAAAGGACCGCAGCCAAAATCAGCAGCCCCGCAAAAGCAAGACCGAAACTTTTTCGCCGCGAAACTACCGATATGATTGCTGTCAGAATGCACGGAACAATAACAGACAGAATATTTAAGTACCGCTCGTTGGCAAATGTAAAAACCCTCGTAACCGCCATAACAAAACCAGTTGAAATCATTATACTAATAATGGTATCATAAAAGCGGCTGTATTTGTCGGATTTTAAGGTTTTCATGCTAAAATGTTACACCTCGTCTCCAAAACGCACAAAATGGCATTCAAAAGGTTCCGGAAGATCAATTTTTTCTTCATCAGAAATCAACGTTTGAATGACAATAATTTTGACTCCACGGTTCAAAAGAAAATATAATACATCAAGAATTTGCCTGCTGATTTCCGTTCCTATATAAATAAAACGCCGCAGCTGCAGTGAAGCAACATGCTCGACAGAAAAGTATGTCATACCATCTTCTTCTTTTGAAAAAAACGGCAGAACTGTCATCCAAAATCGTAGTTCTTCAATGTTCTTCTTTTCATTTGATTCAAAAATTATGGGTGCCGCTGATAACGTTGTATCCGTTATCTTTACTGACGTGTTTTTATCCGTTAGGGAAAGTACTGTTTGAATCGCGCATTGGCATCTTAAATCGGCGTACATCAGTTTATCCGGTATTTCTGATGGAACCATCGTATCAATCAGTACCAGGTCACTTTCCTCAGAATCCTGCTCAAATTGCCGTGTGTACAGCTCATGCCTTTTCGCGGTTGTTTTCCAGTCAATTTTTTTGAGCGTATCACCCTGTTCATACTTTCTGGCAAAACAGACCTGGTCACCATAATCTGAGCTTTGAGAGGACGAAAGCATATTATAGAAATTCGCGGCCATTACTTGCTTTTCAGCGTACATTGCTTTTGGGATATAAGGATGAACATAAACTGTTAAAGTGCTGTTAGGTCCTTTTTGAGGTTTAATGCCGCGGATAAACAGACCAAAGGGATCAGACAAAACAGCGCTCTTTACAGAAATATCATAAAGACCCCTGTATGGATATAAAAAAGAAAGCTTGATCTTAACTTGTTTTTTGGGCAATAACGAAATTGTAAAGCTTTGATCCATCCCTTCTATGTCAAAACAGAATGTTACAGTATACATCAAAATCGGGAGCAGGGAATTATTTTTTATATATACTAAACAATCGCTCTTTTCATTTTTACATATATGACAATCTGGTTTGTTAAAAAATACATTTATTTTATAAAACCTTGGAAATGTAAAGAGAAAACTAAAAATAATTACAAGCGAAAAGCTTGCCGCGACAACAAAAAGTTCACGCATTGAAAAAATCAGTGCAGCTATAAACATGAGAATAATAATGTTTAAAAATAAAAAAGTTTGTTTTTTCATTATTTACGCTCACCTCCTACGTTTCTAGAGTTTACTCTGCCAAAGTGGGAAACCCAAAACCTATAAAACCCAACGGAGCCGTTTTCTTGTTTTTTTGTGCTGAAAGATCTATAAAAAATACTAATTTACTGAGGGGACAGGGACTGTTGACAAAATTGACTTCAGCAATGACCGCACAGTTTTCTTTTGCAAAACCGCTTCGGCTTTTAAAACAATGCGGTGACACAATACAGGATAAATAATTTTCAAAACATCATCCGGAATAACAAATTCTCTTCCATCCATCATCGCGACGCCCATAGACGCGCGCATCAGCGCAATCGCGCCTCTTGGACTTACTCCTAATAAAATATCTTTATGATTTCTGGTGATCTCGCATATTTTGACAATATATCTTATTATTTCTCTATGACAATACACTCCATCCAACAAATGCTGCATAGATATCACATCAGATGATGTTGCGACAGAATCAACAGCTGTCTGCTGATAGTCTTTATTGTGACGTTTTAAAATCTCTATTTCACTCTCTAAATTTGGGTACCCTATAAAAATTTTCATAAAAAACCTGTCCATCTGCGCCTCCGGCAGAGGGAATGTTCCTGACATTTCAATAGGATTTTGAGTAGCCAGTACCATAAATGGAGACGGCAGTTCAAAAGTGACTCCGTCAATAGTCAGTTGTTTTTCCTGCATAACTTCCAGCATCGCGGATTGCGTTCTGGGGCTGGCACGGTTTATTTCATCCGCCAGTACAATCTGCCCCATAATTCCGCCCTGATGAAAAATTTTTTCTCCTGTATGAATATTGTACATAGAAAATCCGGTAACATCAGAAGGCAAAACATCCGGGGTGAATTGAATTCTTTTAAACGTACATTCAATTGATTTGGCTAAACAGGTCGCAAGCTTTGTTTTCCCGAGACCGGGTTTATCTTCAATAAGCACATGCCCCTGACACAAAAGGCTCATAAGTAAAAGTGCGATTACTTCTCTCTTACCTACAATAACTTTCTCAATATTTTCCAATATTCGAAGAATAATATGATTTGCTTCTGTTCTATTCATATTTTTTAAGCATTTTGTATTGTCCCAAACACAATAAAAACACTTTCCATCCCACCTTTTTTAGTGACTTAAGTATTAATAGCAGTAATAAAAAACGGCGTGTTTCAAATGATGTTGATGTAATGTAAAACAACATTTGTGAAATCATTCATTGTAGGGGCGCATATTATGCGCCCGCGGGCGGATAATATCCGCCCCTACGGTAATCCATGTCAACAAAAACATACCTTTTTTGAAACACGCCTAAAAAACAAGATAATGCTTTAGAAAAATATCGAATAGCTGCTTTCCTTGCTGCTATAACTTAAGTAAGTTCTCACAATTTCTCTGTGAGAGAAATGCGCGCACCTCAGGTGCGTCGGTGACTTATATCTTACAAATAACATATTACCACAAGTTTATATCATTTTGCAACATATAATTCAGCAGGCCGTGAGAAGTGCCCGCTAACCCTGCAATTTACTTGCAGGGTTAAAGTTCTGTCCATCTTTATATCCATCAATAACAAATTTGGCCTTATGCCCGCTGAAGTCAAGATCAATGTCGGAATCTCCCGAGTCCATAAATTTTGTAATATCCAGTACCGCTTGCGGTGTCTGCATTATAAGCCCCCATTCCTGGTTTTCGGCTTTTTGTTCTTCAAAGGATTTCAGCAGACCGCTGCAAAAGCCATATCCGTACGCGTTGGTAATTTTCCGGATATACTCAGCGGCATAGCGTCTTCTCCACTCCAGTTTTATCGCCTTGCATTTTGAGAGTACGCAGTCGTAAGCATATTTAAAAATTTGTTCGCATATTTCAAAATCATCCTCCAGCCCGATCAAACCAAGCTCTATTGTTCTTTCATCGAATTGACGTACACTGTATGATTTACAACAGTAATGATCCGCCACGATAGAAGCCAGATTCATAGCCCATGTATTAGTTCTTTTTGTACATTTAAGCCCTATAGTCCGTTTAATCACTTTTAAACGGTCTTTTCGCTTTATCTCGTCAGGATGCAGCTTATATTCCGCCATCAGCTTACGGGCCATAAGCAGTGCCGCTTTTGCCTCATGGTCATTGGGACTTTCGCTGAGCGCTAACAGCTTTGCTATTTTATCTTTTATATCAGCCATACTGTCTCCTCAATTCGTTTCGCGCTTCTATTCTCTGACGGTAATTTTGCTTCCTACGGCCAGCCTGCCTAATGGGTCGAGGCAGCTGCGGCAGCAGAGCAGGTCTATAATTAATTCACATTGCTCATCTTCGGAAGTATCCATGCGGCCTTCCTGATCAACACGTATTCCATATGTATCGAGAAATTCAATCCGCTCTGTTAAGGGCAGGCGGCATATATGATCTAAAATATTTTTGTCAAAATCAATGAATTTCCTGGCATGCCTGTTTGCGTAAGCGATTTTTTCTAAACGGTCGAAATCACTTATAATATTTGAGTTCGCGAGTTCTTTCATCCGTTTGCCGCATATAGCGATATGACGTTCCTCAAGAGAAAAATCACGTTCGATAGGGGCGGAGAAAAAATAACAGGTATCAGAGATCATTAGAAAATCCGTTCCGGCAGTAAATTTCAGCAGAGGTGAGGAGTTTTCAAAAACCGTATTGCTGTCTGTATTGCAAAGACGGATACGTGTACCGGAGAGAAAAGGATTGGACCGGCGCATGAAAAGGACTTTTTCAAAAATCCGGCCGTCATCATCGGTTTTAAACCCATAAAAACCGTATCCGGATATTTTGGGAAGCGCGCCGGAAATAAAATCCGCTGGTGAGTAAGTGAGGGCGTTTTGAAGACTTGCTTCTATATCGCTGATTTGCTCCTTGATTAAATCATTTGTTTTTAAAATTGCCCCTATATTTTCTTTTGGCAGAAATGGGGAATATCCGGTTACGGTATGTTCCGGGATAGCTTTTTCAAGAAGCTGTGCGGTTAATGTATTTATCCACAGGGATATATCATTCATATTACAAAAATTCCAGTGAAGCTCCAGCCCGTCACGGCTTTTGCCAGCGGAATAAAGGGCAAATTTCCATTCGAATTCTTCGGGTATCAAATTGCGCAATGCCTGAATTAAAGTTTCTGTATCCATAAAGTTCTCCTTTTAATTTACTGTAATAAAGATTTAAATTCGTTTGTTTGAAAATACTCTTTTAACGATTCTTTTATCTCCGGGTGTTTTAACCCAAGTTCAATATTTGCTTTTAGTATGCCGAATTTATTTCCCATATCATAGCGCACACCTTCAAAATTCACGGCTGTCATACCTTTGTCAGCGGCTATTTGCCGCATGGCGTCGGTAAGCTGGATTTCACCGTTGGCTCCGGGCAGGGTTGTTTCAAGCAAATTAAAAATACGCGGCGGCAGTATACATCTGTCCATAATAGCGTACAAAGATAAGGCGTCCGATAAAGCTTTGGGTTTTTCCAGCATATCGGTGCATTTAAAAATATTGTCTCGTATTTGCTCAATTTTGACAGACCCGTATCTGGAAATATCGTTTTCAGGCACAGCCTTGATCCCCACAACGCCTTCACCGAATTCACCGTAAACATCAATCAGCTGTTTAATAGCAGGGGTTTCACTGATTATTACCCCGTCACCGTACATTACAGCAAATGGTTCATTGCCAATAAAGGATTTAGCGCAAAGTACGGCATGCCCCAGTCCTTTAGCTTCTTTTTGCCTTATGTAATGAATATTGCAAAGCTGTGAAATGCGGCGGATTATCTCTAACTCCTTATGTTTTCCGCCGCGGGTCAGGACAGATTCCAGTTCAACGGATTTATCAAAATGATCCTGAATAATATTTTTGCCCCGGTTTGTGATAATAAGTATGTCGGTGATTCCGGCATCTGCTGCCTCTTCTACTATATATTGTATAGCTGGTTTGTCTATAATTGGCAGCATTTCTTTAGGCATGGATTTTGTAACGGGTAATACACGTATCCCAAGACCTGCCGCGGGAATTACCGCTTTTCTAATTTTCATTTTAAACGCCATGCACCAAACTGCACAAATAGACCATGAAGGACCCACATGGCGTTCGCGCTAATTTGGTTCCTTTCTTTATTAATTATTGGCACATGATGCGCCGGGTGCTCCGCGCACCGGAGATTCATAAAGGTGCTGGGTTTTTTAATTCTTCATTCAATGGGTTGTGGGTTTCCCCGCTTTTGTAATAATCAATAAAGTTACTATACCACATAAAGCTGAAAAAATCAAAGAATATCTGATGCGCCTGGCGCGCCGTATTTATCTTACTGAAACACACCGTTATTAACAATCCTAAGGTACCAAATGTGTACTGTGATGTTGTGGCAATAAGTTTCTGGAGATGAATTCTAAGATTGCGGCGCTTTAAATTCAAGCTCCGGGTTTTTAATACTTACCCTTGTACCCGCGGGCACTGACTGCGTTAGAAACACATTGCCGCCTATAACGCAGCCCTTTTTTATTACTGTTTTGCCGCCTAAAATAGACGCTCCGGAATACACTGTAACCTCGTCCTCTAAAGTGGGGTGGCGTTTTATATTGTGCAGGCTCTGACCGCCGCGAGTGGATAAAGCGCCAAGCGTTACACCTTGATATATTTTAACATAATCACCTATTTCGGTCGTTTCGCCTATAACAACGCCTGTTCCATGGTCAATGAAAAAATACCGGCCTATATTTGCGCCAGGATGAATGTCAATTCCTGTTAAGCTGTGTGCGTATTCCGTCATAATTCTTGGAATAAGAGGAATGCCAAGCAAATGAAGCTCATGTGCCAAGCGGTATATGCTCACGGCGGTAATGCCCGGATACGCGAATATAATTTCATGTTCGTTTCGTGCGGCGGGATCGCCGTCAAACGCCGCTTGCACATCCATAAGAAGAACGCCGCGCACTTCAGGGAGCTTGCTTAAGAATGTGCGGCACAAAATTCCCGCCTGTTCAAATTTATCTTCGCAGCTCACGTTCGTAGCTTTATTAAGATTCAAAGCGCGGCAAATTTGTTTGTGCAAAATATTTTCCGCTTCGTTTATCAACATGCTGACGCGGTGCTCCGTACTGTCCGTATCGGTTTCGTTGAAATATCCCGGAAATAAAAGCCGCCGCATTATTCCGGTAACTTTTATGACATCCGCTTTGTCCGGCAGATATTCCGGACATGGGGTCTTATCGCCGGAATTTTTTTTATAGCTTGCAATAACGGATGATATAATATTTTTTATGTCTTTATTATCACTGTTCACGCGAATCACCTTTTTTCTAATGCGCCTGACGCGCACCGCATTTATTTTACAAATAAGTTGTAAAATTATATAAGTTATTAATGTATAGCTTACACTCTCCATATTAAACATTATTATTTGTGTATTTTAACACGGGATTAAAATGTTTGCAAGAGCTTTTTTCTGATGTGCCGCAAAAATACAGCTATAGTGACGTTAAGGATTGATAACACCAATAAAAAACTTTAAAAAAATTTAAAGTTTTTCGGTAAAAGAAATGCGTGCACCTCAGGTGCTTTAGGTAAAAAACGCTGATTTTCAAAAACATATAAAAAATATTTTTAAAAACTATTGACAAACGGAAAATTTTAGCGTATCATAATACATATAAAACATATAATGTTAGTATGCATTAAATAAAGGGGAAATTACCATGTCAAAAATCGCAAAGAATTTAACAGATCTTATTGGGAACACGCCTATGTTGGAGCTTACCAATTTCAGCAAGAAAAACAATCTGCCAGCAACACTAATAGCAAAGCTTGAGTATTACAATCCTGCCGGCAGTGTAAAGGATAGAATCGCAAAGGCAATGATTGATGACGCCGAAGCGAAAGGTCTTCTCAACCACGATTCGGTTATTATTGAGCCTACAAGCGGCAATACCGGAATCGGGCTTGCGTCGGTGGCAGCGGCGCGGGGATATAGGGTTATCCTTACAATGCCCGAAACAATGAGTGTTGAGCGCAGGAGTTTACTGAAAGCCTACGGTGCTGAGCTTGTGCTGACCGAAGGCGCGAAAGGAATGAAAGGCGCAATCGTCAAAGCGGAAGAATTGGCAAATGAAACGCCTAACTCTTTTATTCCGGGTCAGTTTGTTAATCCCGCTAATCCAGCGGTTCATAAAGCGACAACAGGACCTGAAATATGGGAGGATACGGACGGGAGGATTGATATATTTGTTTCGGGTATCGGCACGGGCGGAACCATCAGCGGTACTGGGGAATACTTAAAATCGAAAAATCCCGATATAAAGGTAGTTGCGGTGGAACCCGCCGACAGCCCCATTTTATCTAAAGGTACGGCGGGGCCACACAAAATTCAAGGCATAGGAGCGGGATTTGTACCGGACATCCTTGACACACAAATTTATGATGAAGTAATAACCGTTACCAATAATGACGCGTTTATAACAGGCAGAGCAATCGCTAAAGCCGAAGGTTTGCTTGTGGGAATATCCTCCGGCGCGGCGGTATGCGCGGCGGCTCAGCTTGCGAAACGTCCCGAGAATGAAGGTAAAAATATCGTTATTATTTTGCCGGACACCGGCGAGAGATATTTGTCCACAGCGCTGTTTAACGAATTTTAGTGACTTAAGGATTGATAACAGCAATAAAAAACAAGATAATGCTTTAGAAAAATATCGAATAGCAACTTTCCTTGCTGCTGTAACTTAAGTTAAGTTTTCACGATTTCTCTGTAAGAGAAATGCGTGCGCCTCAGGTGCTTTAGTGACTTGATGTTAAAGAATATAGCGCCGTCTGAGCTTCAGTGATACGGCTTTTATATGCATGTTTAAGATTGATAAAATAATTATTTAGGCGTATAATTATAATTGTAATTTTTCGTAAATTATATAAAAATTATTTGGAGTGATTTTGCTATGAAAAAAATTATTTTATCAATCCGTAAGCGAAATAAAAAACAAGAAAAGGACTCTGCAAGATTTCTGAGTTGTGAGTTTTATCACTTTGGTATTTTAGCTATTGTAATGGTGCTTGCATTTCCGCTGGCTGCTTGCGGTATCAATAAAACGCCCGAGTTTATCAGCGGTGAATGGCCGAACAATGAGTGGACAGAACAGCTGCAAAAACCGTCTTCCGGTAATATTGGGGATGTCGGTACTCTTGGAGACCAAGATCAAATACTATCTATAAAAATGAATTGGACCAGGGAGGAAGCGGTAGAATACGCGATTGAAATGCGGGATAATGGCTTTGATAAGAATGTATTCGCTTACTATGAAAAGACACCGTCACTTACAACGATTTTTGAGGCCGAAAATTCTGATGGCCGCAAGCTTACGATTACTGAGTCTGAGATTCGTATTGTAAAACCGTAGCACAAAACATAAACGAGGCATTTTTTGCTTTGACTGTGAACAATTAAATTAAGAGTACCTACGACACTCATTGCCGCGCTGATGCGGCAAGCGGTTTTCGGAGGTACTCTTATTTTGTGGCTACCTCCCATGCGCCTAAGCTCTTTGGCGTGTTTGTCAGGCAGCTAATATTTTACACTTGACATTATTGGTTACACCTGTTATAATCTGTACATAATACGATTTGAGACAAATATCTTATGGGTATTACATTAAATTATTACATAATTTATCATGTTTGTCAGACATCTAATATTTTACACTTGACATTACTAGTTATACATGTTATAATCTATACATAATACGATTTAAGACAAATATCTTATGAGAATTACATTAAATTTTATATAATTAATAATTTAAAGATTAATAACACCAATAAAAAACAAGATAATGCTTTAGAAAAATATCGAATAGCAGCTTTCCTTGTTGCTGCAGCTTAAGTTAGTTTTTACAGTTTTTCGGTAAGAGAAATGCCTGCACCTCAGGTGCTTTAGTATATTTTATAAATTTTTCAGTGTAATAAAAAACAAAAAAACGACTCTGTAAGATTTCTGGGTTGTGGATTTGCCACTCTGGAATTAAGAGGAAAGAGAGGAATGAATAATGAATATTACAAAAAATGAATTTGATTTACATACTGTGTTTGAAGATGATTTGGAATTGACAAATTTGTTTGAAGATTTAAAAATAGAACCTCAGCAAGAAAAAATATTTGATGAGTTCTCACCTGACGCAGAGGGTGGGGTGTTAAAAGAGAGTTTTGATTCTGCTTCAAGTGATGTGGAAGCAAACCTGGAGTTCGTTGACCGCGGTTCTAAAACGGATAAAAAACATGATAAAAAGTTTTTTTCTTTAGAAGAGCTACAGGATAAGTGGTCAGAAAAGAATATTCCGAAGATGCCAGCAGAAAAACAAGACGCTCCCCGATTCGGAACCGGTTCCACAAAAACTGACGTTTTACGTAAAAAAAATAGAATTCAGGAAGTATTGCTGGAAGAAAAATTTGAAAGTGATACAAATATAGAAAGTTTGGAAAAAGCGGAAATAAAAAGTTATTCCGCGGAAGGTAAAACCCAAAAAGATAAAAAGACGTTAAACGTTATTCTTAACATTTTTGTTTACGGTTTGAGTATCTTATTGATTGTTGGTGCGACAATGTTTGCCTTTAGCAATGACACCGACAAATCTCTTTTTGGGTATAGATTCTATAATGTACTTACACCATCCATGCAGCCGTTTTTTAATGCCGGAGACATGATTTTTGTCAAGCTGGCTGACCCTTCGGAAATTAAGGTTCAGGATGTGGTTACATTCAAACCTAACCCAAGATCCGACGCGTATCTTACTCACAGAGTAGTTAAACTGCTTCCCGCGGACGATGTGAATCCGGCACGGATGATTACGCAAGGTGACAACAATAACGCGGCGGATCCGCCCATGACAATGGATGCCGTCATAGGGGTTCACCAGTTCACCATCCCTTTTGCGGGAAAAGCTATTATGATGGTCAGGGACAATTTCCTGCTGATGAGCATTTGCATTGCCGCGTCTTTACTTTTACTTATTGTACTCCGCTCTTATTTCGCGGCTCAAAAGCAAGAAATAAAAACGCAGGCTCTTGCCGGACAGGCTTTTTCAGGAGCGTAATTTTCCACCCATTTTCAATTTAGTTATTCATGCTTCTTCGGAATAGAGTTCATTTAGCATAGCTGATATAATGACGTGCTTTTCCGGAAAGGCTGGAATATAAATTACAAAAAATAAAAAGGAGCGCAAATTTATGAAATTTATTCGAAACCGCAAGGTAGTTGTAGGATTGTCTGTGGTGCTGGCTTTGATCATTACATTGAGCGCCACTTTCGCGTGGCTGACCGCAAAAGCTCAAAAGGAGAACGTATTTAAAAACTCTGGATACTCTAACAGTGACTTTGTTGTTATTGATGAGTATTTCCCAGATCCGGAACTCAAAATTGGTGAAACCAACACAAAAGAAGTAACCATTGTAAACACAGGCTCAGAAGCTGCGCTGGTTAGAGTTACATTTGAAGAAATGGTTAAACTGTTGGGCAACAACGGAGCGATCACAATGACCGAAAGCAGCACCCCGGAGGCCGGCATGATCCCCGTACCGGTTAATAATGAACTTCTCACACCGGGAAACGGCTGGACGGACATTACCGAAGACATTGACCCGGCTGTTCCCACAGGCATTAAGGTTTTTAAAAAGAACAATATTTACAACGGATATTACTCTTATGGTACAGACCCTATTAAATATCAGAAGATTTCCGTTTCTCTCACGGACAATTTAGACGATACTTATACTCTAAAGAATAATATTAAATATGCTTACTACACCGACAAGGCCGCTGATTACGGCAGCTGGAATAAACAGCATAACTGGGCACCTTGGGCTGAGCCGGTTCCTCTTTACACCGCATCATCAAGTGACACACCTGCGGCGGCCGAAATTTACACAAGCAGTTTGACCTTAGATGTTCTGCTTAAGTACTACGACGAAGAAATCGCAACTACTCCTACTCAGGGCAAATGGTACTACAACCCGAATGACGGATACTTCTACTGGATTGGTGTTCTCGGCGGCGGTGAAAGTACAGACATGCTGTTAAGCGGAGTTGGAATCGACGGCGGCGCGAACCAGGCCATTTGGCAGAAATATGAGTACACATTGATCGTTGCGCTGGAAGTTTTGCAAGCACATAAATCCGCGCTTACAGATACGGAAGCCGAAGGCACCGCGGCCGGCTGGCGGTTAAATAATCCAGGCGACGCCACTTTGCTGGGAGCACTTGAAGCAGCGATTGACGCGTACAATACTCCGGCAGCTACGGAACCAACAACAATATAACATTGAATAAAGTAAAGGGGAGATTGTAATGGTAAGGCTGACAAAGGCGTTGATATCATTTCTTATATGTCTGCAGATTATGATGTGTGGCTTTCCCGCGTTCGCAAGCAGCAAAAATCTCCCCGAAAACTTCTGTGTTGACGACGAAAACGGCATAAGCGTTGGTGAGGAGGGTGAGTATTTCATGTACGCGGATAACTTGTTGCCCGGTGATGTGATCACCCGTACCCTTACCTTGCGCAATCTGGAGCAAGACGTTCCTTATACGCTGCATATGGTTGGTGAACCTAAAGAAACAACGGGACCGGTGAATTGGCTTGATAATTTGCATTTGCAAATTATACTGAATGGCCGTGAGATTTATGCAGGCCGTCTCCGGGGAGACGGAAAGGATACACGCACAATGAAAGGAAACGGAATTGACATGCTGAATGACAAGCTGGACCTTGGAGTATACAATATGGGTGACTACGGCATACTCAATTTTATCGTAACAGCGGATGCCGGGCATTTGGCTACCGAAGACTTTTACAAAGCTTCAGAGGCAAGAATTGTGTGGACATTCACCGCCGTGAAGGACGTGTCACCAAATCCTCCGAAAACCGGTGAAATTATATATAACACTTTATACGTCTTTTTACTTTTAATAATTATTTTGTGTGCCGTTTTTTATAACCGCTACAGAAAATTAAGAGCCTGCGTAAGTGTAAGCAAGCTCTAAAGGGGAAAATTGAAAACTGATAGGTGACCGGTGCCTGCATCTATCGTTAAAAAAAGGCCAGAAAGGGGATTACAATAGCCCAATGTTAAAAGTAGTTCTAAAAGTTATCTTCAGCAAAGGGACAACACTATCTTTTGCGCTGGCTTACACATTGTTGATTGTACTTGGCACTACATTTTCCTGGATAACATCGTCTGAGCAAAAAGCCAACGAATTTGCGGGCGAGCTGGGCTTGGAGACTGTTATTGTTGAAGATTTTACTCAAGAGAAACAGTGGCAGCCCGGTACCGATATAGTGAAAACAGTTTATGTATATAATAAAGGCCAATCAGCAGGATTTGCCAGAATTTCTTTTGAAGAAATTGTTGAAATGTTTGATCATACTAGAATATCCGAGCCTTATGCTGATCCGCAAGAAAACGGCGTCATTCCGGAATACTGCCTGACTGATGAGTGGAGTTCTTGGCAAGATGCCGCCGGTGTTTTTAACGCGGTAGTTTTCCACGAAGGAGAAGCCCCGGTTACAATTCCGGAAGGTGTGACCGTAAAGGTCAAGACATCACCTGCCGGTCTGCAGCGTTACAAATATGCAATCTATCAGGTATTGGATGGCGGGCAGGCATACCGCCGTATGACAGCGCAGTTCAGTGCTCAGAGCGATACATTGACAGTCATCAATCCGCGCTACTGGGGATATCAGAATTCCAATGTACAGTTAGAGGCAGCTTGGGGGTTGGTAAGTGAAACTAATTTATCTGAGCCGGAGCCGCCTGCAGCTGATGATATTGACCACCTTGTCTGTGATACAGGTAAAAAAATCAGCATTAATTATACCAACCTTATTAAAACATTGACCGGGACGGCGGCGGACAATGATAAATGGTATTACAATGAAGATGACGGATTTTTCTACTACATAGGCAAGCTCAACTCAGGCAGTACATCGAAAATCCTTATGACAGGTTTGTCGCTGGATTTAGACGCGGATATTGGATATTCCGATTTAGATTTGCAGTTAATTGTGCATCTGGATGCTTTGCAGGTTAATGCGACTGCCTTAAAGTCAAATTGGGGGCTGACAAATGAAAGCGATCCGCTTTATCAGGCGTTAGTATCATTTTGCTGATGGAGGCTTCCCAAAGATCTATACTCCGTCACCAATAAATTTTTCACCCATTTACCTGTATTTTTGCCGTCAGCCGTCACAATCCATCCTTGAAAGGCGCCTAGGCATATGTATGAAAAATATATTGGTGACGGAGTATATGAGCAAATCTTTCTGAGGAAACTTTTGGATGGGAGGTAATTATAAAAATGGGCAGTTTTCTCAAGACCTTGCAAAAATCCCGCATAAAATATTATATTGTTATTTTAATTTTCGTTTTTCTGATAGTTTCTTTTTCATTTGTAAAGAGTACTTTTGCGTGGATGGTTAGCGCGGATATCAAAAACAATCAAATTGGAATCATGCAATACATCTTTTCACATCAGATTCAAGAAGAATTTGCGACACCCGATGAAGGTACTCCGATAAGAGGCGGAAATATTATTACCAAAAGGAACTGGGTACAAAATGAAGGCGACATTGCTTCATTTGTCCGTGTTAAAGTGTTTCCGGTACTGACTACGATGGATAGCTCGGTCCACTTGGAAGTTCAGTTTGACAAACAGCTTTACTATGAAAATCTCAACACCAGCGAATGGAAAAACGGTGGTGACGGCTACTTCTATTACACCAAACTTTTAGAACCCGGAGCGTCAACGGAAATATTGTTTGAAAAAGTAAGGCTGGATGAGAACATAGCTGACTACGCCAATTCCATTTTAACCGTAACACTTATTGCCGAATCGGTGGAGACGAGAAAATGGCACTATCGGGAGGCCTGGTGGGGAAGTGACGCTGAGATTAACATCGGAGATCTTGGTGACATTGACCTGATTTTGCGCGGTTTGGCACAATAGAGATCATTCTCATTGCGGAAAAGAGGATGAACTTAGCGATCTAGAATATATCCCTGTTTACGCACCGGCAAATCAGGTCATAATATGGATCACCAGTGACATACGTCACAGTATCAAAACGCGATATTTCTCATATTATGAGGGAGAGTGTAATTTTAAATAGGAGGTACCGGGCATGAATTATGATTTTCTTGATATAGAAAATGTATTTGCGTATGATTCAGATTCATCTGAAATTTTTAACGATATATATATTCCGGATATGAGGTTCCCTTCACAGGAGGAGATGTTTGAATCATTTAAAACAGAACAATCTCAGCAGCCGGAAAATACACATCAGCCATTTCAGTCACTGGATCAATTTGCGCCGGAGTCAGAAGAAAATTTCGAATTCATGCCGGGCACCTTTTTCAATCGGCACAAGCCTTTACAAACGGACGGGTTTAAGTATAATCCAGCCGAAAAACCAAATAACAAACAATATAGTAAAGTCAAAAAAATAGGGCAGACTATATTTAACTTTTTATTCTGTATACTTGTTATATCCATTATAGGAGGAGCGGTCTTGTTTGGTTTCTCTAATGACGCGCGAAAATCCTATTTTGGATACCGCCTTTACACTGTAAAAACAGCTTCAATGACACCCAGAGAAGACGGCAGCAGTCCGGCCGGCGGGTTTAGAGCCGGAGATGCCATAATTGTGAAGCTTTGTGAACCTGAAAGTGTTCAGGTGGGAGACATAGTTACCTATGTATCTGGCAGCAGTCCTGATGTTTATTTGACACACAGAGTGGTAAATGTGCTTGATCATTTAAATGACAATCAAGGGATATTCTTTATAACCAGAGGTGACGCAAACAATGCTGACGATCCGCCGATTACAGGGAAAGCGATAGTTGGCAAAAAAGTTTTAACTATACCCGATGCAGGATTCATATTTCAATTCATTCGTGATAATTTTATACTCAGTATAATAATCATTGTATCCGGGTTTGGCCTTGTCATTCTCTGGCGCGCGTATTTTTCCAATTCTGAAAAAACCGAAAAGAGAAAACAGTATGTAAATTTATATACGGTGGAATCATGAGAAAGAAAAAACATAACAAATTAAATTTTTTACTGATTTTATTTTTTATTGCCGCGCTGATTTGCGGCGGATGGTTTTACCGCGAATACAGGGAAAAGGCCGCCGCTGATATTGCCGCAGATGAAATTCAGCAATTGAAGCCTCCCGCGGACAATGTTAATGACGATGAAAGCATGATGATGGATATTGGAAGCATTCAGACTGAAAATCCCGATATAATCGCGTGGCTTACTGTACCGGGTACCATAATAGATTACCCCGTGGTGCAAGCTTATGACAATGATTATTATCTTCACCACGACGCGCAGAAAAATTCCAATATAAACGGCGCATTGTTTTTGGATTTCCGCGTTCATAATAATTTTTCTGATTTTAACAATGTTATATATGGTCATAATATGAACAGCGGCAGGATGTTTCAAAACTTGATTAATTTCAAGGAAAGATCATTCTTTGACAGCCATACATCCGCTGTATTATTTACGGAGGATAAAACCTGGAGTTTGGAAATTTTCGCTGTGGCGGTTATCAGCCCGTACAGTGAGCTGTATAACTATGCTTTTGTCTCAATTAATGAAAAGGAGAGACACCTTCAAACAATCAAAGAAAAGGCAATGTTTTACCGGGACACCGGTGTAACGGCGAATGACCGGATTGTGATACTTTCTACCTGTTCCTATGAGTATGAAGACGCAAGAACGGCAGTGGTGGCCAGATTATTTGAATGATTCTTTTAAAACCCTGGTCAAGATCTCTTTATCTTGGCCATTTCGGCAAATTTTACAACCTTTTTTGCTGTCGTCCTTGCCGCAACATCCTGGCTGTGTCCTCTAGGCCTGCAAAATCCTCATAAAAATTTGTTCGAATTACACTATCGTGCCTTTGCCGACTTTAAAATAAGCTTATTGACAAATATAGCTGAGAAATAGTATAATGAAAAAGCTTGAGCTTGTTGCGATACATAAAGAGATTTACCAAATTTTACTATATTTGAGGAATTAAAATGATTGTTTATATTATTCTTTTTTCAATCTTTTTTATAATGTTGTGGTTAGGCTGTGTCGAATCTGCCAGGAACCGTAAGAACAGAAGTAAACTGATTATTCGTATTAACATTAATGGCATTCGCGGCAAATCTACCGCAACACGCCTTATTACAAGTATTCTTCATGAAGCTGGTTATAATACTATAGGTAAAACCACAGGGACAGCGGCACGGTTTATCATTCCAGCAAAAAATAGAGAGGAAGAAATCAAACGCCGTCCTGAGGGCCCTAATATAAAAGAACAAATACGTACTATACGTTTAGCCGTAGATTACGGTGCGGAGGCGCTGGTATGTGAATGCATGGCCGTTAAGCCGGAGTATCAGGATGTGTATCAAAATAAGATGCTTTGTGCTAATATAACGGTAATTGTAAATGTTCTGGAGGATCATCTTGATGCTATGGGTCCCACCACAGACGAAATCGCTCGGGCATTTGCCAGTACTATTCCTTATAACGGCTATTTAATTGTTACAGAAAATCAATACACTGATTATTTTAGAAAAATCGCAAAACAACGCAACACACAGATTTTTGTATCTGATAACAGTAAAATTCCGGAAAATTATGTAGAACAGTTCGATTATGTTTTATTCCCTGATAATGTAGCTATAGGGCTTGCTGTAGCAAAAGTGTTTGGAATATCGCGTAATGTTGCCTTAAAAGGTATGCTTAAGGCATTACCGGACCCCGGTGCTCTGCGTATTGTGCCGCTTGATAAAAATATTTGGAGCTCTTCTGTCTTCGTGAACGGATTTGCCGCCAATGAGCCAGAATCATCATTGAAAATTTTGGAAATGGTAAACGGAATTTCCGGGCTTCCGGACGGAGGCACAATTGTGCTTTTCAACGGACGTCCTGACCGTGTAGACCGCACACAGCAATTTGTTAAGGATTTTTTTCCAAAATTAGAAAATGTTACACTGATTGGTATGGGACAGTGTATTAAATCAATAGAAACAGCTATGAGAAAGAAAAAATTCCCTGGGGTAAATGAGTATATACATATGGAGGATGCTTCGCCTGAAGAGGTTGAGCGAAAGTTAAAAATTTTCGCTAAAAACAGTATCATATTTGGTGTGGGTAATATTCATGGCGATTCGGAAGAATTAATTAATTCCATATTAAGCAATAAAACTGAAGAATTGATTGCATCAATTGCATAAGCTAAGGAATGTTAAATTATGTATATAACTGATTTTTATATATCGTTAATTATAGGACTCCTTTTAAGTCTTATTGTAACAGAGATTTTCGGAGTTATTCCCGGCGGCGTTATTGTTCCGGGATATTTGGCCATCGTGTGCAACACCCCTTCTATTATTATTTTATCGTTCTTAATAAGTTTTATTGTATTTGGAATAACCAAATATATTTTGCCTAAGTTTGTAATTCTTTATGGCCGGCGACGTTTTGTAACGCTGATGGTTCTGTCAATACTTATAAAATTATCTTTTGAGCTTTTGTTTCCTGTCATACCTTTTGTTACATTTGAATTTCGAGGTATTGGCGTGGTTGTACCGGCGCTGATTGCGAACTGCTATTTTAAACAGGGTGTCAAGCTTACGTTTCTTTCAACAATTATAGTCACTTCGCTCACTTTCGGCATTGTGTCGGTTCTTTATTATTTTATATAGGAGAGACAGCAAATTGTTTTTTTTAAGAAAAAAAAGAAGATGTTATGATGATACGAAGAATACAAGCAGATATGATAATAAAGCTTCCGCGGTAAAGTTTGAAAGTAATAAAAAAGACAGTGACGCGGGCGCCAAAGCTCCACGCTTTCATGAATCCCCGATGGGCGGAATAAACGGCGCGTCAGGCGCCGGACATGATTTTGCTAAAGAAAATCCTTTTGAGGTATATGATATATACATGAAAAGGAAGTTTGAAAGTGATGAAAAAGCCAGTGACGCGGGTAGTAAAGCTTTGCACTTTCATGAATCTCCCGCGCGCAAAAAGGATGGCGCGTCATACGACAAAAAGGACGCTGACGCTGAAAAAGACACAGCTAACGTAAGAAATACTTCTGCTAAAGAAAATCCTTTTGTTATATATGATATGTATAGCAGAAGGTATGAAAGTTATAAAAAAAGTAATGGCGCGGGCACAAAAACCCCATCATTTCATGAGCCGTCGGTGCGCGGAGAGAGCGGCGCATCAGGCGCCAAGTATGGAAGCTATAAAAAAAGTAATGGCACGGGTGAAAAAATTCAGCCTTTTTATGAGTTTTCGGTTCGCGGGTTTGAAGGTGCGTCACGCGCCAAAAAGGATACCGAAGTTGAAAAAGAAACAATTAATGCTGTTCCACAGAAAAAGCCGCTGACTCTTAAACAGCGTGTTTTAAAATACATTGTGTACACGAAGCCGCTGCGCGGAAGGACCTGCGTATTATGTACAGCGCTCCTTTTTGCCACTCTGGTGCTTTTTAATTTTTTACCGTCCGGAAGTTTAACGGAACACGCTTTTGATTTGTCAACAATATCACAAATAAAAAATGGAAGCGACCCTATATTTACAGCGGCGTTTACCGGCGACATAATGCTGGGACGCAGTGTGCGGAGAGCAGCGCAGTTTTACGGATATGATATGTATTTTGAGCGTATAAAAGAGTATTGGAATGGCTTTGACATTGTAATGGGCAATTTTAATACTCCGCTTGTCAGTTCAGATGATGACTATATTGTAGCAGATAAAGAGTTTAATGTAAGTTCAGATCCGATGTGCCTTCCCGCTGTTAAAAATGCCGGATATACGCTGCTTGGTTTGGCAAACAGCCACATGATGGATTTCGATAAAAAAGCTCTGGAATTCACGCTGGATACGCTGGACAAAGAAGGAATTACTCATGTAGGCGCCGGCCGCAATATAAAAGAATCTCTTCAGTATACCTTGCAGGAGTATAACGGCGTTAAAGTTGCCGTTATAGCTGTCACGGATATTGTTAACAATGTGATATCCGGTGTTAAAGGTTTTTCCGCGACAGAACATCAAGCCGGTGTTTTATCTACAAGACACAGCAACCCGAGTTATCTTGATGCGGTAGCTTCCGCAAAAGAAGAAGCGGATGTAGTAATCGTCTTTATGCACTGGGGCGATGAATATACAACAATCATCTCCGACAGTCAGCGCGACATCGGGAAAAAACTGATTGACGCGGGAGCCGATTTTGTAATCGGAAGTCATGCGCATATAATTCAGCCGGCGGAAATATATAGAGGTAAAGTAATTTTTTACGGTCTCGGCAATTTTGTGATGGACCAAGGCTGGAACAGAACAAAAGATTCTGTGCTGCTGCGAATGTGTTTAGACAAAAAAGGGAACAATATTTTTGAGGCAATACCTCTTCGCCTTGAGAATGCCGCGCCTGCTGAAACAGACAACCCGCTTTTTACAAGGCGCATATTTCGTACACTGACAAAAAAGCTTGATTCAGATCAATACAAGATTGAGAATAATAGATTGTATGTTTTTCCATCGAAATTAACATTTAAGCACCACAATTAAAAAAGAAGGAGTGAGTTTTTGAAAAAAACAAAAAAGCGGCTGTTTGTTGCCGCTTTGTGCTTAGTGACCGCTTCCGGTATAATTGTTATCTGTGCACTTAATCCCGGGGTTATTAATTTCACAATATTAAATAAACCGTCTGTCAATACTGATTCAGCAACAAACACTGATTCAATAACAGAATTAAATAAGCCGTCTGTCAATACTGATTCAATAACAGATATTACAAAAGGCAGTGTGCCCGGAGTAAAGTCCGCCATACATGGATACGGTGTAAGTACCAATAGCAAAATCGCTACAAAAATAGGTATGACGGTACTTGAAAACGGCGGGAATGCAGTAGATGCCGCGATTGCCGTCGCCTATACACTTGGTACGGTAGCGCCCGACACCTGTGGAGTAGGCGGTGGGGGCGGTATGCTGGTATATAACCCTGAAAATAACGAATACAAATTTTTTAATTATTATAGCTCCGCACCGACGTCGTCGGAGTACTCAAAAGTTGCTGTTCCGGGTTTTGTTGCCGGTATGGAAGAAGTATGGAAAACATATGGAACAAAATCTATGAAAGAACTTTTACAGCCGTCTGTTGATTATGCTGAGAATGGCTTTGTAATCAGCGAATTTGGAGCCAGAAGCTTTAACAGCAACCCTGCCGTTTCGCGCACCTATTTAAATTTCGATTCTTCCCCAGCGGTTTTGTCAGGCGGTGAATGGCTGACACAGCCTCAGCTTGCAGTCACGCTGCGCAAAATTCAAGAAAACGGAGCGGACGCATTTTATCACGGGGAAATTGCGCAGGGAATTTGCGATATTACCACCTTGAAGATGGATGATTTTTCTGATTACAAAGTTACCGTGGAAGAAGCTGTAACCGGCAGCTTTTACAGCTACAATATTGCCTCCGCGCCTCCGCCGTTTTCCGGTATTACACTTATTCAAATGCTTGAAGCTTTTGAATTAACTGATATTCCGAACCCAAAAGATAACGAGGTGAGGTATCTTGATCTGCTAAAATCTATCAGTGAAGAAACGCACGCAGACCGTATAAAGAATATCTGTGATCCTCGTTTTTCAAAAATTTCTAATGATGATTTGACAAACAAAAATTATGTAAGTGAACTGGTCGGAATTGACAGATCAAATTATTATTCTGAAGAAGAAGAGCATGAGTCCACAACACACATCGCCGTAATTGACAAAAACGGAATGGTTGTTTCCAGTACAAACACGCTCAGTTCATTTTACGGGTCAGAGGTGTTTTCACAGGGATTTTTTCTTAATAATTCAACATCAACATTCTCAAGCGGAATAAACGCCTACGAAAAAGGTAAGCGCCCCAGAACGTTCATCTCGCCCACTATAATTCAAGGTGAAGATGGTTTTGTAATGAGCATCGGTTCTCCAGGCGGCAACAGAATTGTGAAAGTATTAACCCCTATCATTCTTGATTCTCTCATATTCGAAGCAGATTTACAAAAATCAATCAATAAAAACAGAGCGGTATTTACAGGCAAGAACACGCTTACGCTGGAAAATTCACCTGACCGGGAAGCTCCGTTTTTAACAGGCGCTTTAAATAAATACTATGTTGTTTCAAAAATCAGCGACTCTTTCTTTGGAAGTGTTCAGGCAGTTGGTTATTCAAATACAAAAAAAATGTTTGGCGGCGCAGACCCAAGGCGCGACGGTCTTATCGAAGTAAAAAACATTAATTAACCAAAGGGCATGAAAGTTAAGATCTGTGAAAAAAGAAGGGGCGTGTTTCAAAAAGGGTATGTTTTTGTTGACATGGATTACGTAGGGGCGGATAGTATCAGCCTGCGGGCGCATAATATGCGCCCCTACAATGAATGATTTCAAACATGTTGTTTTACATCGCATCAACATCATTTGAAACACGCCAAAGAAGGAATATGTTATACTCATGGGCAGTTTTCGGAGGTGTCCTTAAACCTCTTCCGAGCATTGCAAAAATTCCACTCTCTTTTTATTAAACGCGATCCCTAATTTAATAATTTTCACAACACCGTAATCCTTTCCCAGATAAACTGGAGAAGCTTTCTGAACTTGACTGATCCGCAAAATATTTTAGTTTTTTTTCTTAAGATTTAAGATCGTAG
>JGI20171J29575_12612709_pt1 | contig 26788 bp, 11 predicted proteins | sample TergutNc150P4_FD_29575 | JGI IMG/M metagenome (IMG submission 29575)
CACATATGAAAAAACCGTTTCAATGGAATTTCAATGGTAAGTTACTCAAGATTTAATCAGTGCACGTATTTACGGATTGATGCACTAGTACATAATGATTTCCCGTCTATTTCGATATATTGCTGCAACTTATTGCAATATTTATAAGCGGAATTATGCAAAATATATATCATTTTATGCTTTGCGATGCAATGCGCCTAGAAATCTCTTGGGGATTTACGTTATTAAATATTATACCCATTCCGCTAAATGATGTCAATATAGAACAAGATATATTAGATTATTTTTTATTAGTCGATATTTCTTACTTGGAATTTTTACTGGGCATTCTATAAAAATAATGCCCTTAATATAAAAACCCACTATGGCGGCAACCGGTAATACGGGAAACCGCCAAGGGGGGTTTTATTAAAAATTATCGAATTTTATAAATTTTGAAGGTGTATTTGAAATGTATATAGTCGGCGAAAGATGTTTTCGCCGACTAATAATAACACAACTGTAGGAATGACTGAATTCGATTGTAAAAATAAAGAAATTAAATATGCATTTACACACCGTAATAAGCTGATGGTAAGAAGCTTAATGATCCAGAATATTTAAGCCGTGTTGTGGATGTTGATTATTACAATCAATACTTGATAAAACCATTTCAATGGAACTATAAAGGTAAGATTCTTAAATTTTGAGAAAATTTATTTTATGGTCGATCTATTTAAGAAGGGTAACACTGGCTATTTTTAGCATCCAATCATTTGGCAACTTAGCAGTATAATTCCATTTACAATAAACGCTAAATAAAAGCATTTTTGTACCTTTTTCTTAATATTTTTCGTTTTAGTATTGACATCGTTAGTTGAGGGGACTATAATTTTAAGTAGTAGCTAACTTGTTTCTGTTATATTTATATAATTTTCGTGAAGGTATATACTTTATAAAAAATGGGTGGCATATAGCGAATAATGGTATATTTAGCAGATATGCTGTTTGATTAATAAAAAGCGCGTGTTTTGATGTTTTTTAACTTTTTGAAGAGTTTCTAATGAGGAAATGAGGTAGTATTTTGATGGATTTAGAGTTGAGTTATGACAATATAGTAAGTTTAATAAAGATTGTAGCAGCTTCTTCTTTGACAAGCTTTTCATTGGAAAATAATGGGCTGAAGATTGTTATGGAATCAAACAGATCTATTGATGGTGTTTTGAGTTCATTGGGAGAAAAAACAGGTTCAGCCCATGATTTAGTTTTAAACGAGGATTTTTTGGAGGCCACCGCCAAGGAACATCCGGGCTGGTGTATCAAAGCGCCCTTTGTGGGAACCTTTTATGAAAGTTCGGAAGTTGGCGCTGACCCATATGTTTCTGAAGGTGACAGCGTTAAAAAGGGTCAAATTCTCGGAATAATTGAGACAATGAAGATAATGAATGAAGTAACAAGTGACGCGGATGGAATTATTGAAAAAATTTTGGTAAAGAACGGACAAGTCTTGGGATATCATGACCCGATGTTCATTGTCAAAGTTTAAAGACCGGAAAGGAGTGGCGGCTTCTGTTTCGAAAAATTTTAATAGCTAACCGCGGAGAGATTGCGGTGAGAATTATAAGATCATGCAGAGAAATGGGTATCAGGACGGTTGCCGTATACTCTGGAGCGGATCTTGACGCGCTGCACGTACATCTGGCTGACGAGGCAATATGTATAGGTTCCGCGCAGCCTTCCGAAAGTTATCTTAATAGCGCGAGGATAATCAGCGCGGCGATTGCCTCGCGGGCAAACGCTATTCACCCGGGATTTGGTTTTTTGTCGGAAAACAGTAAATTCGCGGAACAGTGCCAGCATAGCAATATAACCTTTATCGGACCTTCGGCTGAAGTGATTAGCAAGATGGGTAACAAATCAAAAGCCAGACAAACAATGGAGGCCGCAGGAATTCCTGTAATTCCGGGAACAAAGGAGCCTGTTTTTAATGTTTCCGAAGGGAAAAAAATTGCCGATGAAATAGGCTATCCGGTAATGATAAAGGCATCTTTTGGCGGCGGTGGGAAAGGAATGCGAATTTGCGGTTCTCCGGATTCTTTCGAGCCGCTTTTTATAATCGCGCAGAGGGAGTCAGTAAGCGCGTTTTCGGCTGACAGTATGTATATTGAAAAATATATCGAAGCTCCCAGGCATATTGAGTTTCAGATTTTGGCCGATAAATACGGCAATGTAATTCAGCTTGGGGAGCGAGACTGTTCTATTCAAAGAAGGCATCAGAAAATGATTGAGGAAGCCCCTTCCTCGGCTGTAAGCTTAGAGCTGCGTGAAAAGATGGGCGATGTTGCTGTCAGAGCCGCGCGGGCAGTAAATTATGAAAACGCGGGAACTATTGAATTTCTGTTGGATAAAGATAATTCCTTTTATTTTATGGAAATGAACACAAGAATTCAGGTTGAGCATCCAGTAACGGAGCTGGTAACAGGGGTGGACCTGATAAAGGAACAAATATGCATCGCTGCTGGTCGGCCTCTGAATATAAAGCAAAATGAAGTCAGCATAACAGGGCATGCGATAGAATGCAGAATAAACGCGGAAGACCCAAATAGGGATTTTATGCCTTGTCCCGGAGAAATCTTTTATATGCATCTGCCGGGGGGTAACGGTATACGGTTAGATACGGCGATTTTCAGCGGGTATATAATCCCGCCATACTATGATTCCATGATTATGAAAGTAGTGACTCACGCGAGAGACCGGAATGCCGCTATTGACAAGATGCGAAGCGCGCTGGGAGAGCTTATTGTAGAAGGCGTCACCACGAATTTAGATTTTCTGTTTGATATATTGAATAATGAAACTTTTAGAAAGGGCAGCTTCAATACACATTTTATTCAGGATTACATTGATGGGAAGTGAGGCATGTGTTAAAGCTAGGATCAAAATTTAAAAAAGGTATAATTTCAGAAGAATTTAGAGGATTATATTTAAAGGAAAACGATTTATCGAAGCTGCCTTTGGATTTATGGTGGAAATGCAGTAAATGCAGCAACATCTCCTTTGCTAAGAGTAACGTTCATAACATGCACATTTGCCCAAAATGCGGGTATTACTTCAGAATGGACATTGAGAGCAGAAAAGCGATGGTTATTGATGAGGGCAGCTTTGAGGAGTGGGGTGCTGATATCAAGGGCGGAAATCCCCTTGACTTTAAAAACTATGAAAAAAAACTGAGTCAGGTACAAAATAAATTCGGCATTAAAGAAGCTGTTGAGATTGGTAAAGGTAAAATAAACGGTTTTGATGCTGTGGTTGGGATCTGTGACTCAAGATTTCTAATGGGAAGTATGGGATATGCTGTCGGAGAAAAAATCGCCGCCGCGTTTGAAAAAGCAACGGAACAGAATCTTCCGGTAATTATTTTCTGCTGCTCCGGAGGAGCCAGGATGCAGGAAGGAATTGTTTCCCTTATGCAGATGGCAAAAATCTCGGCGTCAATCAAAAAACACAGTGATGCCGGATTGCTTTATATTCCGGTTTTAACAGACCCTACAACAGGAGGAGTGACGGCAAGCTTTGCGATGCTTGGTGATATTATTCTGGCGGAACCGGACGCTTTAATAGGGTTTGCCGGTCCTAGGGTTATTGAACAAACCATTGGCTGCAAATTGCCTCCCGGATTTCAGCGCTCGGAGTTTCTTTTGGAAAATGGGATGATCGACGGTATAGTTGACCGAAAAAATCTTAAGAGGACTTTATCTTCTATACTTGAGATGCACAGTCAATCCAACAGTGAATTTGCTTTGCCCGGTATTAAGGGTGTCTTAAGCTGTGATGAGGAGGAAAAAAAGGCGGAGAACATACAGATGTCCGCATGGGACCGTGTGTTAACGGCCAGAATGATGGGCCGCCCCACCAGTCTTGATTACATAAATCATATTTTTACCGGATTTATTGAGATGCATGGGGACAGGCTTTTTGCTGATGATAATTCAATTGTGGGCGGGATTGCTTATTTAGAAACACTGCCGGTTACCGTAATCGGAATTCAAAAGGGTAAAGACGCCGCCGACAACAGTAAAAGAAATTGGGGAATGCCTTTGCCTGAAGGGTACCACAAAGCGCTGAGGCTTATGAAACAGGCGGAAAAATTCCATAGACCTATTATTAATTTCATAGATACTCCGGGCGCCTTTTGCGGCATTGAGGCGGAAGAACGGGGACAGGGAAGAGCCATTGCCAATAATCTGTTGGAGATGTCCGCAATTAAGTCTCCCATACTTAGTATAATCATTGGGGAAGGCGGAAGCGGAGGCGCTTTGGCGCTGGCGGTAGGCAATGAAGTGTGGATGATGGAAAACGCAATTTATTCTATTTTGTCACCTGAAGGGTTTGCCTCAATTTTATGGAAAGACAGCAGCAGGGCAAAAGAAGCGGCTGACGTTATGAAAATAACGGCGAAGGATTTAAAAAACCTTAATATTATTGACAGAGTTATTGAGGAAAGCTGTCCCGCTGATAAGGAAAACTTACCGGACATTGCGGAAAATATGCGGGAATATATATTGGAGTTTTTACACAGGTATGGCACCTGCAGCGGAGAAGCTTTAGCGGAGTTAAGATATAAACGGTTTAGGAACTTATAAAATAGCAAAGGAATGGTTTTTATATGACAAAAGGATCTGTTCTTAACTCTAATATTTCTAATGTTTATCCACTGTCCCCCTTGCAGAAAGGTATGTTATATCATTATATTTCTAATAAGGAAACGAATGATTATATAGTGCAAAATGTCTTTAATGTAATAGGCAATATAAATAAGCAATGCATCAATCAGGCGTTGCAATTATTGCAAATGAGATATGATGTATTGCGCACAAGAATTGTTTTTGAAAAAATCAATGAGCCGATGCAGGTTGTAGGAAAAAAGGCGGACTTATCGGTTGAATGGCACTCTTTTGCCGGACTTTCTGAAAAAGATCAAAAGACAAAATTAGAAAATATTTTAAGAAGCGATGTTCAGCGCGGTTTTGATTTACAAAGGGAACTTATGGTTAAAATAAGGGTTATTCAGTATTCAGAAAGAGAAATAAAAATGGTGTGGAATTATCATCATATTATTGTTGATGGCTGGAGTATTTCCTTGGTTTATGATTCATTTTTAAAATATTACGATCTTTTAGTTGATGGGGTGTGTTATGAAGACGTTGAGGAATTGGTTAACAAAGAGCGGATGGAAGGTGAATACATTGACTATATTTACTGGATAACGAATCATGATCAAACAGCGGATATAAATTATTGGAAAGAATTACTTTGTGATTATGATGGAACAACAGAAATAAGCGCTAAAAGAAAAAACGATTATTCGGACTCATTTACAGAAAGGCTGGAAGGGATTAAATTATCGAAGGAAGAGACGAAAAAAATAACTTTATTAATAGAAAAGTTTCATTTAACGTTTAATACTGTTGTAGAGGCCATTTGGGGGGTATATCTGCAGAAATTAAATTATTCTGACGATGTGGTTTTCGGGAAAGTAATTTCGGGAAGAAATGTTCCTGTTGAAGGGATTTCAAAAATAGCGGGGTTAATTATTAATACAATTCCGGCAAGGATTAAATGTGGGAAAAGCATGGTTCTTCTTGATTTGTTTAGACAGGTGCAAAGTCAGGGAGTTGAGAGTAATGAACATTGCTGCTGTTCGCTTGCGGATATTCAGAGGCTTACAAAGCAAAAAAACGGGTTAATCAACAATATTTTTGTATTTGAAAATTTCGGTTATAACGAAAGTGCATGGAAACGCAAGCATATAGAGCTGCAAGCGGAATCTTATCGTGAACAAACAAATTATCCTATAAGTGCGATTGCGTCGGTGGAAGATGGTTTGTTGAATTTTTCAATTAGATACGACCCACAAATTTTTGACGCCGCTTTTATCAGAAAGATTTTGGAAACGTTCAAAATGATGTTATGTTTTGCGGTGGAAAATCCATTTGCGCAGGTTTCACAGGTACCGACCGCGCTTCCTGAAGAAAAGCAAGAAATTTTACGGGAATTCGGTACCGGTAAATCAGTTTCTTTATTAGAAACCACGATTGGGCGGTTCGAAAAACATGTCAGACTTAATGGGGGCGCTGCCGCGGTATGCTGTGGGAATAAATCGTTTACGTATGCAGAGATAAACGATCTGGCGAACCGTACCTCAAAGCATCTTATAAAATTTGGTGTAAAACAAAATGATTTGGTTGCGATATTGTGTAGCCGGGGTCCGGAAATGATATTCGGTATATTGGGCATTTTGAAAACAGGTGCCGGATACGTTCCTATAGATCCGGAGCTTCCTAGCAATAGAATAAGTTACCTTTTAAAGGAAAGTGGCGCAGAAATACTTCTTACTGATAAAAACCTTGCAATAGACAATTTGGAGAAAGAAATTTCAGTTATAGAGCTTGCGGGCATTTATGACATGCTGCCGGAGGTCAATAACCCACAGGCAGATGTTTCTGATCATAATATAGCGTACTGTATATTCACATCAGGTACAACGGGAAATCCAAAGGGTGTTATGATTGAACGCAGAAGCCTTGATAACTATATAAATTATGCTGCAAGCCATTATGTCACAAAGCAGCCTGTCGTACCGCTATTCAGCAATTTTGCCTTTGATTTAACAATAACCTCCATATTTCTTCCGCTTGTTTGCGGAGGAAAATTAAAAATATATCCTAACAATGTAATAGATTCTTTAACAGATATATTTAGCGATGATGAAATTACATTTGTTAAGCTTACACCGTCTCACCTTAAAATAGCAATTTCCGTTTCGCTCTCTGGAATCAGAAGTAATCTTGAAACTATGATCCTTGGAGGTGAAGCGCTAACGACATCAGACTCAATGACCTGTCTTGAAAAATTCGGCGCACATATCAAAATACATAACGAGTACGGACCTACCGAAGCAACGGTAGGCTGCTGCGATCATATATTTGATCCCGATTATGATATCGGAAGTACAGTATCTATAGGACGGTCTATTGATAACACAAAAATATATGTTTTAAATAAAAATGAAGTCTGCGCGGTTGGAATGATAGGTGAGTTATGTATAGGCGGAATAGGAGTAGCAAAAGGTTATAAAGGTGACAGGGCTCTCAATGATGAAAAATTTGTCACAAATCCTTTTGGAGAGGGATTAATTTACCGGTCTGGAGATTTGGCGAGATGGGGAAATGACGGATTTTTGGAATATATAGGACGGATTGATGATCAGATTAAAGTCAGGGGATACAGAATTGAACCAAATGAAATTGTAAAGGCAGTCTGTTCGGTTGATTTTGTGACAGGTGCAGTCATAACACTTGAGGATGATGACGGCGATCGTTTCGTTAACGTATATTATACCGCTGTTGAAAAAGTTTCTGAGGATAAGGTACGTGAGTTTATAAAAAACCATTTGCCTGCGTACATGATTCCCGCAAGGATGATGCAGATAGATAAAATTCCTGTTACTTCAAACGGTAAAATTGATAAAGAAGCTTTACCGAAAATAAATGTTCCTGCGAATGAAATTTTATTGACAGGGAATGAGTATGAAACAAATATAATGTCTATATGGTCAAAGATTTTAAAGAATAATAAAGTGGGGATACATGACAATTTCTTTGATATTGGCGGAAATTCGCTGCTTATTATAAAAATGCTAAATCATCTTGATGTGATTTATCCCGGATTATGCAACGTTGGAGATATTTTTGCTAATCCGACAGTACATCAGCTTGCGCTTTATATTGAAAGGCTAAAAAGTGGATATTTGATTTGTGAAGAATTACCGTTTGTAGAATCATTTTACAAGAAAATAGGATCGGATAATAGACAGACATATTTTTATACGATTGACGGTGCAGAATCAGAGGTTATCCTTAAATCAATGGAAAACAGTGTTCATAAGGCATACGAAATTTTCATGTTCGTTTTTTGTTATTTGCTGAATGGATATACGTTAAAAGGAGATACAACGGTTTGTTCTTATTGTAATCAAAGCTACACTGTAATAGGGTTGTCTGAGGAAGACTATCGAGATTTAAATATGTTTCCGGGCATTATACTGAAAAAATATGAAAATACGGTAAAATACAAAAATCCTGTGATAAGAAGGATAACAAAAAGGAACGGATTATTGCCAGTATTTCTGTTTTTGAATGATGATAATGAGGAATATAAAATGTTTGCCGACTTTGCGCTTTCGGTTAATATAGAAGGCTGTTCTATAGTGGTATCTGTTGAAACTCTTGATAAGAGAGTGCCGTCACACAGCGCAAAAAGGCTTGCAGAACAATATGTAACAATGCTCAAAGAGGTATTTTAGTGACTTAAGGATTAATAACAGCAATAAAAAGCAAGCTAATCTTAAAGAAAATATCGAATAACTACTTTTCTTGCTGCTGTAACTTAAGTAAGTTTTCACAATTTCTCTGTAAGAGAATTGCGTGCACCTCAGGTGCTTTAGTGACTTAAGGATCGACAACAGCAATAAAAAAACAAGCTAATGTTCTAAAGAAAGTATCAAATAGCTGCTTTCATTGCTGCTATAACCTAAAGTAAGTTTTCGCAGTTTTCCTGCGAGAGAAATGCGTGCACCTCAGGTGCTTTAGTATTTTTTATCAGTCAACAGTTCAAAGAACAAAAAGTATAAAAAGAACGGAGGTTATGTCGGATAAATTAAATCTGACAAAATGCTATGGTAAAAAAGGGATTTTATTTTCCTGGGCAGGGATCTCAGTATGTAGGCATGGGAAAAAAGATGTGTGAAGAATTTAAATATGTTTCCGATATCTTTGACGAGGCCGGAGAAGCGCTGTCTGAGAATATTCAAAAGCTTTGCTTTGAAGGAGATATTGCAAAGCTTACAATGACAAAAAACACACAGCCTGCACTTGTAACAATGGCAAAGGCGATGTATGAGGTATGTGTACGGGAGGTCGGTATTACACCTAATATTGCTGCCGGGCACAGTATAGGAGAAATTTCAGCGCTGACATGCGTTGGAGCGATTAATTTTTCCGATGCCGTGAAAATAGCCCGCATAAGAGGGGAGTTTATGCAGCAGGCGGTTCAGTCCGGGGATGGCAGAATGTGCGCGGTAAGAGGCAGGGATATAAAACACATAGAAGAAGTCGTTCGAAATATTTCCGACAATGATGACGGGACGGTGTGCGTTTCAAACTATAATTCAAATGTACAGACGGTTATTTCCGGAAATGTTTCAGCTGTAGAGAAAGCCGCGGAGATTTTTGAATCTGAGGGATGCAAGGTTGTTCATCTCAATGTAAGCGCCCCTTTTCACAGTCCGCTTATGAATCCGGCTGCCGAGAAGCTGCGGACAGAGCTTGAAAAGTATACCTTTAATGATTTTGATGTTCCAGTTATATCAAATGTAGATGCTTTACCGTACAAAGGCAAAGAAGAAATCATTGATAAATTAGCAAATCAGCTGGTTATGCCGGTGCGCTGGGTAGAGTCAATGGTTTATATGAAGAGATATATGGTAAACTACGGTGTTGAACTCGGCCCCGGAAATACACTCAGTAAAATGATGAAAAATAATATTTCTGACATTAGAATATATTCAATGGACGATGAATCGGATATTAAGAAATTAAAAAGGTGCGTGGAAAAAAGCTACCTGCCATTTTTGTCAAGATGCCTTGGTATAGCGGTTGCAACCAAAAACAGCAACTTCAACAAAGAAGAATATGAATCAGGAGTTATTGCGTCTTATAATAAAATTTCTGAAATGAGTAAAACCGTAGAAAATGAAGGCAGAAAAGCAGCTTTAGAGGAAATGGAGCTTGCAATAAAGCTTCTGATAAAAATTATGCAGACGAAGGGTATATCCAATGAAGAGCAGAAGCAAAGATTAGATGATTTGTTTTATGATACAAATACGGTTGACCTTTTTGTAAAATAATATAAGCTGGTGAAGACAGGGTACTGGAGGTCAATACATGGATTTTAATAAACTAAAGAACTATAGATTTGAAATGGAATCTGATGAAGATTCAACATCTGATAATTCTGAAAATGGGATTGCTATAATCGGTATAAACGCCAGAATAGGGTACGCTGAAAACGCGGACTCATTTTGGGAATATTTAAGTGAGGGATGTGACCTAATCGGAGATTTTCCAGAAGGACGGCGGGATGACGCGGACAAACTGAATAGATCATGGTTTAATTTTCCTTTATCCGAAGATTTAAGGCAAGCTGCGTATTTGAGACAGGTAGACAGTTTCGACGCTGATTTTTTCAATATGCCTCCTGTAGAATGTGAACTTATGGATCCGGCTCACAAAATATTATTGGAATCCGCTTGGCTTGCATTCGAGGACGCAGGATGTTCGCCCAGATCACTAAAGGGAACAAACACAAGTGTATGTATAGGATACGGTTCTGATGACAACCCTTACCATTCAGTAATATGGAATTCAGATAAAAATGTATTTGGTGTTGCGGTTACCGGAAATATAAACTCACTGATGGCCGGAAGAATAAGCTATCTATTGGATTTAAAAGGTCCGGCAATAATGGTTGATACAACATGTTCATCATCTCTTGCCGCCGTACATGTGGCTTGTCAGCAGCTTAAAAGCGGGGAGGCATCAATGGCTTTAGCTGGCGGAATAAAACTTATGCTGATTCCTCCCGGATCGGACATGCATAAAATAGGAGTTGAGTCCTCCTCTGACAGAACAAGAACCCTTGACAGTGAGGCAGATGGAACCGGGCGCGGAGAAGGCGTTGTGACTATGGTGCTTAAGCCATATGCTCAGGCAAAGGCCGATAAGGATCATATCTATGCGATAATAAGCGGCAGCGTTATGAACCAAGACGGAGCTTCTTTGGGAATAACCGCTCCAAACGCTAAATCACAGGAATCAGCAATCGTTGCCGCTTGGAATGATGCGGGAATAGATCCGGAAACGGTATCTTATATAGAAATGCACGGCACGGCGACAAATTTGGGCGATCCAGCTGAAATAACGGGAATTACCAACGCGTTCAGAAAGTTTACCGGCAAGCAGCAATTTTGCGCTGTTGGATCTGTCAAATCCAATGTGGGTCATCTTGACGGAACGGCCGGTATAACAGGGTTGTTGAAGGTAGTACTGATGCTAAAAAATAAGAAGATCCCGCCTCTTGTGCATTTTAAAAGCCCAAATTATCAATTAGATCTTATAAAATCTCCGGTGTATGTTAACGATAAGCTTCAAAATTGGGATCCTCCAAACGGAATAAGGAGATGCGGCGTTAGCTCTTTTGGTATAGGTGGGACGAATTGTCATGCAGTCGTCGAAGAAGCGGCGCAGAGCGATGAGCGTGAGTTTAAAAACAGATTTGGAATCAGTGTTCTTACCGCATCCGCGAAAAGCAAAGAAGCGCTAATTTCTTTGCTTCATAGGTACAAAGCGTTTTTGTTGAATAATCCGGATTGCGATTTAGACAATTTTTGTTACACCGCAAATACAGGAAGAGGCCAATACCGATGGCGTTTCGGAGCGGTCATCAATACAGCCGCAGATTTTACGGGACTGCCGATTGAAGAATGCCTTAACGGTGTTTGTTTTTGGTTTGGAGAGCATAAAATAGGACCTCGGGACAGTATAAATACTGGAATAGGGGTAACTGATGAGGAATTGAAAAATATCTCAATGTTAGCTCAAAAATACATAAAAAGAGCGTTGGAAGAGAGTTCTCAAGACGAATACCGGGAATTGCTTTGTAAGGTTATGGATCAATATATAAGGGGAGCGGATATTAACTGGAGCCTGCTGTACGGTTTCAATCATCCAGCTAAAATGAGTATACCGGGGTATCCGTTTAACAGAAACAGATACTGGGCAGAATTTAAGGTACCTGAAATTACACACGCGGCAACAAACGGAATACATCCCCTGATTGATGAATGTATTGTTGCTTCCGAGAAAGTGTATGTCTTTGTAAAGCGGCTTTGTCCGGAGACTAGCTGGGAGCTCCGTGAGCACCTGATTAACGGAGTGCATATTTTGCCCGGAACAGCTTTTATAGAAATGGCACGGGAATCCTTAAGATATTTATGGAAAAGCACAAAATTGGAATTTCAGCAGTTATTATACCTTACTCCACTAGCTTATAAAAGCGGAGATAAGCCGGTATTATTAAATATAATACTCCGTATTGAAAATCAGATTACTTATGTAGAATTTCAAAGCAGGAATGGCACCTCTGGTGAATGGATAAATCATGCTTCTATGAAAGCGATTCAGGCGGAAGAAATGAATGTCCGCAACAGAATAAATATAAATGAGATAATTAACCGCTGTAAGCGCGCTGATGATGATATGGAGGCTATTAACAAAAGTATCGTAAAAATTAGCGGAGATCATTGGAATAACGCGGATGGGTTTTACTTCAATGAAAACGAAGCGCTTGTGCATTTCGGAATGAATGAGGATTTTCGGGATGAATTAAAATTTTACGGACTTCACCCCGCGATGCTTGATTCAGCAATCAATGCCGGCAGTTACTTGACCGACAGTATTTTTTTGCCGTTTTCATTTCAGCAAGCCAAATTCTATCAGAATATGCCAGCTAGGTTTTATAGCTGGGTCAAGAAAAGCGGCAAATACAGTGAATCTGACAAACCTGTAGCTACATTTGATATCAAGCTTTGCACGGAGGACGGCGAAATATTCGGAGAAATAGACGAATACATGCTTAAGAGGGTTGACAATCCAAAGGAGTATCTGTATGAAAAATTCAGCCGGATGAAAAATGAGAGCTTATATTATTCAATTAAATGGGATAAGGAGCCTAAAAAAATTCACCTTTTGAGCAGTGTTGACAATAATGTGCTTATTATACTGAGCGCCGGACAAGAGGAGTATTTGAGGGCTCTGAAATCAAAAATAAACGGAAGTGTAATTGCGGTATTTCCGGGCGATTCTTATGAGAAAATCTCTGAAAATACTTATGCGGCAGGAAACAGCTTAGAAGGTTATGAGAAGCTTCTGAAAAGTATTAAACCATATGGAATTAACAGAATTATTAATTTGGCAGGCTGCTTAAGTACCGATAATTCTCCCCTGAAAAGCGCGGAAGAAGAAATATCGGTTCTGCAAAATATTTTTTATCTTGTCAAAGCCCTGTTTACTACAGGATATGAACAGCCAATTGAGCTCAATTTGATCACAAAGGATGCATTTATGGTTACCGGAAAGGAAGCGGCGATACATCCGGCGAGGGCAATGCTGGCAAGCTTCGGAGACTGCATTGAATGTGAATACGGGAATATTAAGGTTCATTCTGTGGATTTTGACAGTGTCACAGAGTTTTCATCAATTGTCAGCTATATATTGAATTTTAGCGATAAAACTTTGGAGGTTTTCAGAGAAGGAGAACGGTATGTAAAAAAATTGGCGGATATGCAGCCGCGCTATGATTCAAAGGATGACGTAATCAGAGCCGAAGGGACATATGTTATTGCGGGGGGTATCGGAGGAATAGGGTTAGCGGTTGCGGACAGGATATTTACACTCGCGCCAAATGCATCGGTTGTTTTATTAAGCAGGAAATACTGCGATTCGGATCTGTCGGAGAAAAATGTGAATGATGATGAAAAAATCAAAAAAGCAAGAATCTTGAGTGAGAAGTATCATAATCTTCATATTGTAAAAGCCGACATCTGCAGTATACCTGACGTGAAATCGGCAATAGATTTTATTACCCGTAAATATGGGCGCATTAACGGGATTGTAAATGCGGCCGGTATAGCGGGAAAGGGATTTATTTTTAACAAAGAGTGGAGCAGCTTTTATAATGTTTTGGCTCCGAAAATACTGGGATCCGCAGCGCTGCATGAATATACGAAGTATGAAAATATTGATTTTTTTGTTATGTGTTCGTCATGTTCATCTGTATTTGCGGCAGGCGGACAAAGCGATTATGTTGCGGCAAACGCATACCTTGACAGCTTTGCGTTTTACAGAAAAAGCATTGGGTTACCCGCGCTCACCATTAACTGGACTGGATGGAAGGAATCAGGAATGGCTAAAGAAAATAGTGTTGATGAATCAAAATCCTATACGGAATTTATTACGGATAATGAAGGCGCGTCAGCGTTTATAGATTTATTGTCTGAGCACGAAGAATCTCAGGTTGTTGTCGGAAGATTGAACTCGGAGGTTTTGTCGGCCGAACGGAACAGAATAGATCGGGTGATAACGCTGCCGGATATTGCGCTGGAAGAGACCGGGTTGTCACAGGACGGTTACGGCGATTGGAATATTGACAGTATTTCAGTAGACGGTATTGATACAGAGGTTTTGTCCGATGTTGAAAAGAAAGTAATATTTGCATGGTCAAAAGCGCTGAGAGCTGTTAGAGTTGATGTTCACGAAAAATTCTTTGACGCAGGAGGCAATTCTCTCCTTGCGGCCCTGTTGCATAAGGAGCTTGATAAATTATTTCCGGAAGTAATTTCGATTGCTGAGATATTTGTCTACTCTACAATTGCTGAGATGTCAAAAAAAATCTCGGAAAAAATCAAAACAGATAGTTCTAAAGATGTGCTTGATGAAATAAAAGAAAAAGTGGACATAGAAAGTTTGGTCAGCCGTTTTGCCAGTGGAGAATTAGGATTTGACGCGGTTGAGAAGATCCTATAGGGTTACGAATCCACGGCGCGCTAAGTGGACGGCGCATCATAAGCCGAGTTTGAAAGTAAAAAAAGGTGGTGACGCGGGCATAAGAACTCCGTCCTTTTATGCATCTTTGGTGCGCGGACTGGGTGGAGAATAATGCTCCAAACATGAATAATATCCAAAAATACATATTAAATCAACTGGAGAAAAAACATATCACTCAAGAGGAAGCAATAAATTATCTCAGGGAATTGCAGGAAAAAAACAATACTGGCTTTATGGATATTGCCATTATTGGGCGAGCCTGTGTTTTGCCTATGGCGCAAAATACCGATGAGTTTTGGGACAATCTGATTAATGGCAGGAATTGTTTTACTTCAAAGCCAGAAGACAAATTACAGCTGGAAGAAGTGTTTAGAAATCCGTATTATGCTGAATATGCTGAGTACAATCAACATTGTGAGAAATACGAGAATCTTGAAAATTATGTAGGAGCATATATTAAGGATTTTGATAAGTTTGACGCTGCCTTTTTTGGGATTCCTCCCAGGGAAGCAAAATACATTGATCCGGAACAACGGATATTTCTGCAAATTGCCTGGAGCGCAATAGAGGATGCCGGTTACAGCGCGGATAATATAAGAAATACTTTAACAGGAGTATTTGTCGGAAAGGACGGTACAAATACACTTGATTATAAGTATATTAATGAAGATGATCCTATGCGCACAAGCGGTACATGGGCAGGTATACTTGCAAGCAGAATAAATTATCTGTATAATTTGCGCGGCCCGGCTTTTGTTGTCGACACCGCTTGTTCTTCTGGTCTTGTCGCTGTTCATGAGGCTTGTACGGCGTTAATGAACGGAGACTGCGAGATGGCAGTAGCGGGAGGTATTTCAATCGGGGCACACGGAGTTGATGTTGAGGAATCCTTTAGAGCTATGGATGCTGAGAATTCAAGTGCAGATGACGCAATAAAGTCTATTGTTTCAGATGACCACAGAGTGCGTACTTTTGATAAAAAGTGCAGCGGAACAGTTTTTGGCGAAGGATGTGTTGTATTTTTCTTAAAGCCGCTTAATACCGCGATAAAGGATCATGACAATATTTACGGCATAATAAAGGGCAGTGCTATAAACAATGACGGCGCGTCAAACGGCCTTACGGCTCCCAATCCGGTTGCTCAGGAGGAGCTTATTATTGAAGCTTGGAAAAGAGCGGGAGTTTCCCCTGAAAGTATTAATTATGTTGAAAGCCATGGAACAGGTACAATGTTAGGAGATCCGATTGAAGTTTTGGGATTGACAAACGCTTTTATGAAATATACCGATAAAAAGCAATTTTGCGGTATAGGTTCGGTCAAAACTAATATAGGCCATACTGTTGGAGCCGCAGGCTGCGCTAATATTTTAAAAGTGATTTTATCAATGGAGAAAGGTGTTATACCCGGGAGCCTGAATTTTGAGGAACCGAACACACATATTGATTTTATACGCTCTCCCCTTTATGTTGCGGATAAAAATATGCAATGGGTGCGGGGTGATACGAACCGGCGTGCGGGCATAAGCGCATTTGGTTTTAGCGGAACAAATTGTCATGTTATAATTGAGGAGCCGGTTAAGCCTAAAAGACAAGATGTACAAAGCGGCAAAAAATTTGTCTTAACTTTATCGGCTAAAACAGAGACATCGCTTATAGCTCTTATTGAAGATTATAAAAGGCGTTTTTCGCTTCATGATAACATGAATTACATTGATATATGTAATACTTCCAATACAGGAAGGTGCCATTATGCATACAGGGTGGCAATCTGTGTTGATTCTTATGATGATATTAAAAATAAACTCAATAAGATTAGCCAGACACTGCAGACTGATGAGAATGAGCAGATTTATTTCGGCAAATATAAGGTGGTTCCTTCGGACCGCGTGAAAAAATCAGACGGGGACATTACAGAAGCGGAGATGCGTGCGTTTGGCGCGAAGTCGTCAGAACTAATCGGTAAATTTGATGCGCGTACTGATAAACAGGAACGAACGGAAGCTTTATTGGGACTTTGCCGTTTATATATTAAAGGAATTAATATTGATTGGAACAAGATTTATACTGGTGAAAACGTATATAAAGTCTCATTGCCTCCGTATCATTTTGACAAAATACCATACTGGGGTGAAGTAAAGACTTCAAAAATTAAAGACTGGTTTGATGAAAATCTGAATGTAAGAGAACACCCGCTGCTTGTGCGAAGGCTTGTTGAATCTAAAGATGAAAGTGTATATTTAGTTAATTTTAATCTTTCAGAGCAATGGGTTCTTCAAGAACACGCAATACTGGGAAGGAATATGGTTTCTGGAACCACTTTTATTGAGATTTGCAAGGAAGCGCTGCAAAGATATTTTAATACAGATCACATTATAATCAAGTACGTTAATTTTCTTTCGCCTCTTGCTGTTAATGAAGACGACGGAGATATAGAAACTCATGTTGTCATAAGAAAGCAAGGTGATGATGCCGCTTTTTCTGTGGTCAGCAAGCATATTGACGACGATGACGATATCGTATGGTATGATCATGTCAGCGGTACAGCGGCAATTCACAACGATGATGCTCAAATGTTCACCCCTTATAATGAATTGAGCAGCAAGGCTTTCACCGCGAATTTTGATACCGACGCCATCAAAAAAGCATCTAAGCTGGGGCCGAGATGGAGATGCGCGAATAATGTTTTTAAAATAGATTCCGAAATTGAAGACATTTGGTATACCGAAGTTCAGCTTCCGGACCAGTTTGCGCACGATATAAGCGATGGCTTCAGATTTCATCCGGCAACATTAGATACGTCAATCAATTTTGTAGCTTTTCAAGTTTATTTGGGTTCCAATGTTTATTTACCGTTTTCTTATAAGAATCTTAAAATATTTTCTGATCTTCCGAAGCATTTTTATAGTAAGGTGAAAAAAATAGACAAAGGAAATGACTCGGAGATCATGACGTTTTATGTTCAGATTATAGATATTAACGGCAGACTGCTTGCGGAAATAGAAGAATACTCTATCAAAAAAGTAAATCAGCTAAATAACTATCACGCTAACAATTATTACGGTGTCAGATGGATAGAACAGCCTTCTGACTTTAACAGTGTGCAGACCGTTAAAGGAGACGTTTTGATTATATGCGACCGCAGCGGCTACGCGGAAAGGCTTGCCGGCAGAATCAATACGAACGGGAAAATTATATTTGTGTCGTTTGGAGAGAAGTTTGAGAAAGTATCTGATACCCGGTTTACAATTAAGGCTCAGGCAAGTGATTTTGAAACTTTGATTTCACAGATAGATTCAAATCTGATTACCGATGTATATCATTTCGGAACTATTAATGTTAATACCGGATACAGCAGCTTGGAATCTGCCGGCGATTTGCTGGATGAAGGGCTTTACAGCTTTCTGCATTTAACATTAATGTTTATAAAGCACGTAAGCACCGAGGTTAATTTCACCCTTGTTTCGAATTATGCTCACAGCGTTACAGGCACAGAGGCTTGTGTGAAGCCGTTCAATACCTCTTTCATGGCACTTGCGAAAACCACAATCAGCGAGTGTACAAATTACTCATACCGTTGTATTGATTTTGACTTTGAAACGAAAGAGGATTTGCTATTTGCCGAGCTTTTAAGCGGGAATACCTTTAGAGTGGCATACCGGAATAACGTTAGATATGTTGAGGAACTGAGAAAAATAGAATATGAAAAGCTGGCCACGGAAAAAAGAATTGTCAGAAAAGATGGAGCATATATTATAACCGGAGGAACCGGCGGTCTTGGTCTTGAGGTGGCAAAAAATTTCAGTGAACTTGCGGATGTGAACCTTTGTATTATCGGACGAAAAGAGTTTCCGGAACGGGAAAAATGGGAATCGTTACTTGAAAGCGATGCCGATTTCAAAGTGTGCAGAACTATACGGTATGTAAGAGAAATTGAAAGCAAAGGCTCTAAAGTAATGATCCGCAGTGCGGATGTCAGCGATTATAAGGAAATGGGGATTATTGTTGACGAACTGAAAGAAAAATACGGACAGATTAATGGGATAGTTCATTGTGCCGGTATTGCCGGAGACGGATTCCTTTTCAGGAAAAATCTTAAGGAGTTTGAGGCAGTTATCAATCCTAAAATTATGGGAACTGTGGTTCTTAACGAACTTACCAAAGAGCAAAATCTTGATTTCTTTGTCATGTTTTCTTCGATACAATCTATTTTGGGAGGAGCCGGACAGGGCGATTATACAGCCGGAAACTCATTTTTGGATACATTTTCATTTGAATTGCGCCGGAAAGGCATTAATGCGATAAGCATTAACTGGCCGGGGTGGAGTGAAACTGGTATGGCTGTCGATTATAATGTTGGAGAGAACAATTTCAGTCTGTTTAAATCAATAGATACCCAAACAGCAATCAATGCGTTTGACAGTATCCTTCTTTACGGTATGAACAATATTGTTCCCGGTGAAATCAGGATTGATCTGCTTGCCAATATTAATGAAAATGAACTTCCTTTAAAGCTTTCCGATAATATCAGGCTAAAAATAAAGCGTTTTTCCGGAGGGAATTCAAAAATAAGCGCACAGGATCAAAGGAGAAACAAAATCAATGAAGAAAATTTGGTTCTCATAGGAAAGAATAATGATGAGTATACGACAATAGAAAAGATAGTAGCGTTGATTTACGCGTCGGTTCTTAACCTTGATGAAATTGATATCTATGAAAGCTTTAACTCAATGGGAGGCAATTCAATTATCGCGACGGAAGTTCTTAAAGTGCTGAATCAGCAGTTTAACAATTCTCTCAATATTACAGATTTGTTTACATATCCCTGTGTAGAGGAGATGGCGGGTTACATCGCTTCAATAACTGATAAGGAGGCAGGCTTAAAAGAGGAAACAGCTGCTAAAGAGGATTATGAAGATATGATTGATAAATTTGAGGTTGGCGACATTGATATTAATTCGATGATTGATTATTTTAATCAGTAGCCAGTAAAAGAGACTTTTGAGAAGATTCTTCGGATATATGGAGGTGACATGGGCATTGAAAAGCGCTTTTTCAATATTTGTCCGCGGTGGCTGCGATTTAATTGATTCAGCATGTAATCATGCCCCTTTAGATGAGTAATTACGCATACGGCAGGCGGAAGATTTCTATCGGTCTGTTTAACTTCTGTTTCAAGCATATTATGTTGCTGATTTTATCCATTGCGCTGATATTTATGTGTGTTTCCTGCGATTTGGATAATCCACTGGAGACTAAGGAATTGAATGATATAAAATGGATAAAAGATTTAGAAAAAGGAAACAATGTGATGACTGAGAATATCTCAGATAATTCACTGCAAAGTATTCATGTAGAATATACGAGCGGCGTATTCAGACTCAATAAATCAGAAAATTCTCAGGCGTATGTTGAATACGAAATTACAAGCCGTGGGGCAAATGACAAAAATGCTGAGATTACAGTGACTCAAAGTGAAGGTAATTGTAATATTAAATTCTCAAGCGGGAAAATTTTGGAGGGTAATTGCGTTTATTATATTAACCTTTATTTGCCTGAAAAATTAATTAATAATATTAAGGTGGAAATGAAAAACGGGAAGGCTTATATTGCGGATGCATCTTGCGGTAAATTGACTGTCGGAGCTCAAGGAGGCGAAATAATTATTGAAAATACATCCGCCGAGGATGTAACATTGAGCTCCGTTTCAGGTGATATTATCTTTTCAGGCCATTCCACATCAATGTATCTTGAAACGACAAGCGGTAATATATCGGCGCAGTTGGATGTTATGCCACAAAAGCTTATTTGCGATGTTACCAGCGGTTTTATTACCGCCGCGTTTCCCGATTCGGAGGACGGATATAGAATTACTTTTACCCGCGGCAGCGGGGTCATTAAATCTGATTTTGCAAATGAAAAAACTTTAAGTATGTGGTTTGAGGCAGGTACCGCTAAATACAAGCAAGGGAAAGGGTCGTATTTTGCCGATGCGACAAGCGGAACCATTTATCTAAAGAAAATCAATTAAAGGAATGAATATAAATTATGAAAAAGGTTCAACTGTTTTGTATTCCGTATTCGGGAGGATCGGCCAATGTGTTCGAAAAATGGTTGGGGTTATTAAAGGAAGAGATTCAGCTTTGTCCGATAGAACTTGCCGGCAAAGGTAAAAGAATTATAGAGAATACCTATTCGTCAGTGGAAGAAGCGGCGGTAGACATAGCGGACAATATTATGAAGAAAAGGGATACCTCTATGGATTATGCAATTTGGGGGCACAGTTTAGGTGCTTTGCTGGCTTATGAGGCATACTATTGTTTAATTGAAAGAACCGCTAAATTGCCTATAAAGCTTTTCTTTTCCGGAAGAGGTGCTCCGCATTGCCGGATTGGAAGGACATCATACTATCTTCTGCCTGATGATAAGTTTTTGGAGATGCTTTACGATTATGGAGGCAATACGAAGGAAATTATGGAACATGAGGAGCTTAGAAAGCTTTTTTTCCCTATATTGCGCTCGGATTTCAAACTGTCGGAAACTTATGTACATAAGGATAAGCAAAATAAAATAATGTGTGATGTTCATATTGTAAACGGAGATAATGATGACAGTGTCGCAAATTTTAATATGGAAGAATGGAAGGATTTATCCGGAAAAGGCTTTAAGGAAAGCATAGTTACGGGCGGACATTTCTTTATAACTGAAAATCTTGCGGATACTGCGGCAATTATAAATAATGCATTATAACTGATCATATGAATAAAAATAGCCGGGGAAACTCGAATAATGCTATGGAGAGATGAGAAATGCAGGAACTAAAAAAGTACATTCTTTCACAATTGGGGAAAGGTGCTATAACTTCTGAAAATGCGGTTATTTTTCTTAATGAGATGCAAAAGAAGGAAAATACTGACAAGCATGTTGATATCGCTGTCATTGGAATGGCCTGCCGGCTTCCGATGGCTGACAGCGTGGATGAATTTTGGGATAATATACTTAACGGAAGAAATTGTTTTACTGCAAAGCCTGCCGAAAAACTTTTAATGGGCAAGCCTCTTGCAAATCCATACTACGCAGAATTTTTAGGAGTATCTCCTTATGAGGATGAGGCGGAGAATCTTGAAAATTTTATTGGGGCATACATAAAGGACATTGATAAGTTTGACGCGAATTTTTTCGGTATACCGCCAAGAGAAGCCAGATTTATAGAGCCTGGTCAAAGGGTGTTTTTGGAAGAAGCCTGGAAAGCAATTGAAGACGCAGGATATTGTGCCGAAAGCATAAAGGGTTCAAGGACCGGAGTTTTTGCCGGTAAGGATAATTCCAATTCACTGTTTTACAAATATATCACCGAACCGGATCAAATGTCTACAACGGGAAATTGGGAAGGCATTTTGGCAAGCAGAATAAGCTATCTGTTTAATTTGAAGGGTCCTGCGATGGTTGTTGACACCGCATGCTCATCGGGGCTTGTAGCGGTGCATGAAGCATGTGCCGCTTTAAGAAATAAGGAGTGTGATATGGCGCTGGCAGGCGGCGTTGCCATGGGAGCGGGCAGTGTTACCGTTGGCGATGATGAAAACGATGATGCTGAAATGCTTGTTGACAGCGGAAGCGTACTGGATAATGTAAGGTCTAATGATAATAAAGTCCGTACATTTGACAGGAAATGCAGCGGCACAGTGTTTGGTGAAGGCGTTGCTGTTTTAATGCTTAAAAGACTTGACGACGCGGTCGAAGCTGGAGATCACATCTATGCCGTAATTAAAGGCAGCGCGATTAACAATGACGGTGCGTCAAATGGAATAACCGCGCCGAATCCCGCCGCGCAGGAAGCGGTTATTATGGATGCGTGGAAAAATGCGGGAATTGATCCTCGGGATGTTAGTTATACGGAAACTCATGGAACAGGAACGCTACTTGGAGATCCGATAGAAGTTGTAGGATTGACAAATGCTTTCTCGCATTATACGAATAATAAGCAATTTTGCGGTATAGGCTCAGTAAAAACTAACATCGGCCATACAGTAGGAACATCTGGTGTAGCCAGCCTTTTAAAGGTCATTTTAGCCATGAAGAACGGTATTATTCCACCGAGTATATATTTTGAAGAGCCTAATCCAAATATAGATTTTGTTGTTTCGCCCTTGTTTGTTGTTGATAAAGCCTTAAAATGGGAAGATAAAAACAAGAGACTGATTGCCGGGGTAAATGCTTTTGGCTTTAGCGGCACTAATTGTCATGTTGTTGTGGAACAATATAAAACAAAGGAAACAAAGAAAAATGCGGGTCTCAAAATTATAACTGTTTCAGCAAAAACAAAAAACTCTGTTCTTCGCACAGTGTTAAAATACAGAGATTTTATTGAAAAAGAACCAAGTGTGGATTTGGAGAGATTTGCCTATACAAGCAATACTGGCAGAGGTCACTATCAGTATAGAATCGCGCTGGTCTGCGATTCAGCGGATGAATTTAAACGGCAGCTGAACTATATTATTCTAAACGGCTTTTTAAGCTTGCCTGAACAGAATATATTCTGCGGCAAAAATCAAGTAGTTTCAGATCTGCGCCAACATAAAGAAGATGGAGATATAACGGAAAGTGAATACTATATGCTTAATGAGCGCGCAGAAGAGATTGTTAGTCATCTGCAGGGGAACGCTTATAAAACATATGACAGCTGCAAAGAACTATGCGAAATATATGTTTCGGGGGCTGACATCAATTGGCGTGACATTTATTCCGGAGATAAAATTGTTAAAATACCGCTGCCTCCGTATTCGTTTGAAAAAACGCATTATTGGGGTGATTTAAAGGTAACAAAAATTGAAGGTTACAGTCAGGAAAGCGGTACACATCAATATCCGCTGCTTGAGCGCTGTCTTGTTGAATCAATGGATCAAAGCATATATCTTGTGAACTTTTCTCTGAATAAAGACTGGGTGCTGCAAGAACATAAAATATTCGATTCCTGTATTGTACCCGGAACAGCATACCTTGAAATTTGCCGGGAAGTATTCCGCGAGTATTACGGAAGCGAGATGTTGGAGATTGAGAATTTTATGTTCTTTAGTCCCATTATGGCTTCCGAAAAAACAGCGGAAGTGGAAACTCATGTTATAGTGCGGGAAGAAGAAGGATGGTCTAAAATATCTGTTGTCAGCAAGAAGGTTGAGGACAGCGGGGAATACAGATGGATTCAGCACGCTCAGGGCAGAATAAGAAAGCTTGAAACGAAGCTTGAAAAATGCCAAAGCTATCAGGAAATAATGTCATGTCCGCAAAAGCAGGAAGTTAACATAAAAATATCTGGACAAAGTTCAGATACCACTGTATATCTTGGGCCGAGATGGCACTGCTTTGAGCATATATACAAGATTTATATGGAAGACGGAGAAGTTATATGTGTGGAGATAAAACTGCAAGATCAATTTAAAACTGATATGGATCAGTATTTATATCATCCCAGCCTTGCGGACGGAGCGCTTAATTTTCCTTTGCAAATTTATGTAGGAACTGAAGTATATTTGCCTTATACATATGGAAATCTTAAAATTTATAATAAGCTTCCAAGCCATTTTTACAGCAAAGTGAAGAGAACATCCGGTTATGCCGGAGATGATATAATGGTTTTTGACGCGGTTTTTGCTGATATGGAGGGCAATATACTTGCGAAAATAAATAACTACGCGGTTAAAAAAGTAAATAAGTTTAATGATTATGCCTCTTTAAGTTTCTATAGTATGAAATGGGAAAAAAGCGGCGGTTTAGGAGAGGAAAAACCCCTTGTACTGCGCAGCGGTACAGCCGTATTCTTTGACGATAATCTTGGATATGCGGACAAGCTGGCAGGAATTATTTCCAGGGACGGGATCAATATAGTAAGAGTCTCTATTGAAAAAGAATTTAAAAAGATTAATGAAAACCGTTACACAATTTCATACACAGAAAAAGATTATGAACAATTAATTGATATGATCAAAGCGGATACAATCGTGTCGGTATTTCATTTGAGCACGCTATGCTCAAAATGTCCGGGTATAGATTTATCAGGTGCGGATGACTTGATGAAAAGAGGTCTTTACAGCGCTCTGTACCTTTCAAGAGCTATGTTAAAACGGATAAATCATGAAGTCGATTTTTACATGATAACAAATTTCGCTAACAATATTATAAACTCGGATTCTGTTAACCCATTTAACACATCTTATTTAGCTCTGACAAAAACTTTAAGATATGAGTGTGAGAAATTCCGCTACAGATGTGTTGAGCTTGACGGGACAGTATCATACAGCCCGGAAGATCTTCTTTCGTGTATAACAGGCAGCGGCGAAAATTTTCGTACATCTTACAGAAATGGAATTCGGTATACGGAGGTTCTGGAATCTGTTGATGTGGCGAAAGAAAATGAGGTATCTATTAAAATTCAGCGTGACGGTGTTTATGTCATTTCGGGAGGAACCGGCGGACTTGGATTGGAAACGGCCTGGTACCTTTCTGATCTTGGAGAATGTAATATCTGCCTGCTTGGCAGGATGGTGCTGCCTGACAAACAGGATTGGGAGAAAATACTTGAAGAAAAATCAAATCATAAGCTGTGCAGGCTTATTGACCGTATCCGGAAAATCGAAAAAGCGGGAAGCCATGTTACGGTGTGCAATTCCGATATTACGGATTACAGCGGAATGTACGATATCTTTGAACAGCTAAAGAATGATTATAAGAAAATTAACGGTATTATTCATTGTGCCGGCGTTGCCGGAAATGGTATATTGCTGAACAAACCGGACGAAGTTTTTAATAGCGTCTTATACCCGAAAATTAAAGGCGCATTGATACTTCGGGAACTGACCAAAGATCAGGAACTGGACTTTTTTGTAATGTATTCCTCAATGCAAACAATTTTTGGTGGAATGGGGCAGGGCGACTATACGTCGGCAAACGCATTTCTTGATGGATACGCTGATTATTTAAAGCAGGCCGGCGTCAAAGCAAAGGCCATAAATTGGCCAGGTTGGAGTGAAACTGGTATGGCCGCAGACTTTAATGTGACAGACGGAGTAACGATGTTTGAAACGTTAACAAATTCTCAAGGCATTAAAGGACTGCATAGTATACTTACTCATGATGTTGTAAACCTTGTACCGGGGAGTGTCGACTATACATTCCTCATGAACGTGAAGCCTTCGAATTTGCCGTTTGGACTGTCGGCGCAGATACTTCGTGCTTATGATAGATTTGAACGGAAATACAACAGGGACAGTTCCGGTAATTCCGCAGCAAAAAGCGGCGCGGTAAAATTTAATCCCGAAGAGCTTACGATTTTTGGGAAAAAGTCAGATGAATATACTGATACAGAACGTGCTGTGGCAATTATATATGCGGCCGTACTGAATCTGAATGAAATTGATATATATGAAAGCTTTAATTCCCTTGGAGGAGACTCAATAATGGCTACAGAAGTGTTTAAAGTACTTGACCAAAGCTATCCCAGTATTCTGAATATTTCTGACGTATTCTCACATCCGACAGTTGAAGATATTGCGGCGCATATTGATTCTCTTACATCAAGTGCTGATCAGGGAAATATTGAAAGTTATGACGATATGATGGATAAACTTGATTCGGGAGAGATTAAGATTGATGAAATGATAGAATTTTTCAACAATTGATTTATCGTATGTAAGGGTCTGTGAAAAAATAAGCTGGACAATAAGCGCAGAAGATTTTTTGTCCGCAACGGGGCGGAGGACGCATACAGGCTGATGCCTGTTAAGGACGACAACGAAGTTGAGGGCAAAAAATCCAGCGATTATGTTCATGTTATTTTTTCACAGACCCTAAGGGACCAGTCCAGAAAAAATGTTAGATATCTCCCGCCGCTAGGCGGCCTAAAGTCTAACATTTATTTAGGGGCACCTCCGAAAACTGCTTGCCGCACCAGCGCGGTGCAGGATTTATAAAGCCAATTCTCACAAATTGGCTTGGTGCTTTTGTACAAAAATCCGAGGCAATACTTTGTGTATTAACAAGGATTTTTGTGAAAAATGACCAATGAAGATGTGCCGTGATGTTGTGGCAATGAG
>JGI20171J29575_12612708_pt1 | contig 26702 bp, 22 predicted proteins | sample TergutNc150P4_FD_29575 | JGI IMG/M metagenome (IMG submission 29575)
ATCGAACAGCTGCTTTCCTTGCTGCTGTAACTTAAATTAGTTTTCACAATTTCTCTGTAAGAGAATTGCGTGCACCTCAGGTGCTTTAGTGACTTAAGGATTGATAACAGCAATAAAAAGCAAGCTAATGCTTTAGAAAAATGGCAAGAGGCAATTTATTGCCTCTTGTTTCTTGCTTTTGGAAGGTGCGGGAATGGATAAAGTGTATACGGATATTGCAATTATAGGCGGCGGCGCCTCCGGATTAGCCTGTGCGGCGGCGGCAGCTAAAAATTATTATGATAACGGCCGTAAGGTTTCGATTGTTATTATTGAGAAAGAAGCGCGGGTTGGCAAAAAGCTTCTTGCCACAGGGAACGGCCGGTGCAATTTTACTAACATTAATTCTTCTGAAAAGAATTACTTTGGAACTTTTAAAAAGTATATTCCTGAATTGTTTTCAGAACAATGTCCAGATAAAGTTATCGGATTTTTTGAAAGTATCGGACTTGTATGTAAAACCGAAACAGATGGACGCGTATACCCATATTCAAAACAATCGTCGTCTGTACTTGACGTGCTGCGGCTGGTACTGGGCAGATTAAATGTAAAGGAAATATGTAACGAGAAAGTTGAGTCAATTGTTTTGGGAAATAATAACTTTATAGTGAATACCAAAACAACAGCCATAACAGCAAAAAAGATTGTAATGGCGGTGGGTGGGAAATCAAGTCCTGACTTAGGTTCAGACGGCAGCTGCTTTAGTACTTTACAAAAGATGGGTCATCGTATAATTCCTATGCGGCCTTCGTTAACGCCAATTTATGTAGAGTCTCCTCTTATAAAGTCTTTAAAAGGTGTCCGCGCAGAAGGAACAGTTTCCCTTTTTTGCGGTGATGAGCTTGAAGCAGTTATAAAGAGGGGCGAGACGCAGACTGAAAACTTGTCTTTTCACAGGAATTTTGCGCGCAAACCGGACGGCGCACTGTGCGCCGGAAATATAAAATCTGAAACAGGGGAGATTCAGTTTACAGAAAACGCTGTATCCGGAATTTGTGCGTTTAATCTGTCAAGGCATTTATATCTTCAGGGGAACTGTAAGCTGAGTATAAATTTGCTGCCGGGGTTTACGTTTGAAAAAACATATAAAATGGTGCTGGATAGGGTTGATCTGTTTAAAAACGATTTAACGGAGAACTTATTTACAGGTCTCTTTCAAAAACGTGTCGGACTGGCGTTGCTAAAAGCGTGCGGTATACCTTTAAATGTTTTCTCGGAACATTTAAAGGACAGCCAAATAAAAGAATTATCAAAACTGCTTATTGATTGGCAATTCAAAATTAAAAATTCGAAATGCTTCAAGAGCTCTCAGGTAACAGCGGGAGGCGTATTGGGTGACGAAATCAATTGCAGAACTATGGAAAGCAAAATTATTAATAATATGTACATAATAGGTGAGATGATAGATATAGATGGAGAATGCGGCGGACATAATTTGCAGTTCGCGTTCGCGACAGGTATTTTAGCGGGGCGGAGCTTGGGAACAGTTAGATAATAAATATTAATGAGCTCTCACCAGACGCTTGCGTTTGGTGAGAGCTCATTATTAGTAACTTAAGATTAATAATACCAATAAAAAAACAAGATAATGCTTTAGAAAAATATCGAATAGCAACTTTCCTTGTTGCTGTAGCTTAAGTTAGTTTTTACAGTTTTTCGGTAAGAGAAATGCGTGCACCTCAGGTGCTTTAGGGCTAAGGGGGCCCTATCCATCGGCGGTTAAACCAAAGGATATGGAGATTGCTGTATTGATTTTATTCATAGACCCCATATTGACACTGCCCATTTTTTCTTTGAGCCGTGTTTTGTCTATAGTACGTACTTGTTCTAAAAGAACTACACTGTCTTTTTGAAGACCGCTGTCGTTTGCTTCTATTGCAATATGTGTCGGAAGGCTTGCTTTGCCGTGCTGGCTGGTGATAGCGGCGGCTATAACGGTTGGACTGTATTTGTTTCCCACGTCATTTTGAACTATAAGTACAGGCCGTACACCGCCTTGCTCTGAACCGACTACAGGACTTAGGTCAGCATAATAAATATCTCCTCTTTTAATATTCATAAATATTCACACTCCGAAATTTTAAATAGAATATGAAAATAGTATGTAGAATAATTATGTATACTATTTTCATTTGGCGCATGATGCGCTGCCTACGCCGCGCACAAAATACCAATGAAAGAACAATTTTTTGCTTGCGTCACAACTTTGTGGTAATTATTTCACACTTGGTTAACATTGCCAAAGTGGGAAGCTCAAAACATAGAAATCCTACAGGGTCTTTTTCCTGTTTTTTCTTACACTGAAAGATTTATAAAGATATTGGTGAAAACATTGTTATGGTATTATTTTGGCCTCATTCAAGTGCTTTATGCGATATTATATGCGATATTAAAAAATATTTTTTAATTGGTGAGCGGCAAAAAGACCAATGACGGGCGGTAAATCATTTCAGCTGTAGATATAAGAATCTGTTCAAAATCTTTTTATCTTGGCAATTTCGGCAAATTTTACAGTATTTTTTTCTTGTCGTCCTTGCCGGGCGGCAGCCCGCCTATGTTCTCCGCGCCAAAAATTCAGCAAGATTATGCTCGAAAGCGCAAAAACAAAAAGATCCTGAACAGGCTTTAAATAATCAATTCGCTTGTTGGTTATTTTTTTGTCTGCTTATAAATAGAGCATAATACACTAATAATAAAAACAAATAATAAAAAGGGCGTGTTTCAAAAAAGGTATGTTTTTGTTGACATGGATTACGTAGGGGCGGATAGTGTGCGCCCCTACAGTGAATGATTTTACCCATGTTGTTTTACATCACATCAACGGCATTTGAAACACGCCATAAAAAGAAATAAGAAATGAGGCGGAAGAATAGATGATATTACCTAAAAGGACCTTTGCACTGGTAACATTGTTTGTATTGATTACCGCTGTTGTGATATGGGGCTTTAACGTGACAGCTTCGGAAAAAGTATCAGGACATGGGATGATGTTATACGGGGAAGGCATTTCAAGCGTAATGTCTCCTGTCACAGAGGAAGTAACAGGTACAAATGTAAAAATTGATAATTTTATTGAACGCGGTCAAATTATTGCCTGTGTTTCCCGGCTTGAGATATTGAGAGAAATTAAATCTCTGCAAAAAGATTTAACAGCCCTCGGCGGTATTTTCCCGGACGGGACAATCAATTCGGATTTAATAAATCATAATGTATACACCACGTTTGCTGATCTTGCCCGCAGGGCGCGTACGGAAGGCGGAGAAGCTGTTTCGCAGCTGGCAGAAAGACTAATTATATATCGTATCGAGCTGCAAAAACGAATTTCAAATCTTGCAAGTGAATTTACAGCAAATTCAGTAGTTGTGAAAAGCTCTTCATGAGCTATACCAATATATTGATATATATAGTATTGACAAAAGCTTAAAAAAGTATATAATGAAAATGGAAAACACAGGGGAGCTCCCGCTAAAGGGTGCTGAGAAAAAAGTAGATGTTCTTTTGACCCTAATGGCCTGATTTGGCCGGACTCCGTCACACATAAATTTTTATACAGCTGCTGAGGATTTTTATTGTCAGGCAGTACAATGCAGCCCCAGGAAGGCCAGGCGCCTTTCAAAGGTGGATTGTGCCACATGATGGCAAAAGACCGGCAAGAGGGCGGGAAATTTATAAGTGATGGAGTATATAACCTGATACGGATAATGCCGGCGTAGGGAGCTTTGTTTTTTATATTTACATGTATTAAAGCGGTATGTTTTAAAAAGTGCGATAAAAGAAAGAAAAGCGCCATACCCGGGTATAAAACGGGATGGCGCTATTTTACTTTATGGGGCAACTCTGTATATAAAATTTTTATAAAGGAGCAGTATTATTTATGGAAAGACAAAATAAAATGACAGTGAGGTTAGTTTTAAGCGGTATTTTGATAGCTTTAGCCACTCTTTTGTCAATGGTCAAAATTTTTAAAGGCCCGTTTGGAGGCTCAATAACTTTATTTTCAATGGCGCCTATTTTCGTATTAGGGTACAGGTATAAGTGGAAATGGGGAATTTTATGCGGTGTGGTATATGGAATTTTAAGAATAGCCGCAGGTCAATTAACGGGTTCATCCGCATTTGCTTTTTTAAATATATGGGAAGTTATGACCGTTGCGGCCCTTGATTATCTGGTTGCTTATACTGTAATTGGATTTTCGGGAATATTCAAAGATAAAATAAAAAACCATACAGTGTCACTGCTTTCGGGCAGCTTTTTTGCATGGCTTTTATGTTTTGTGTCGCGGATAATATCAGGCTGTATTGTATACGGAAGCTATGCGGATTGGTTTTTTAAAGACGAATTTGTAAACGGGTTCAGTACTTATATATTAAATAATTTTCCCGTTAACGCGATAACGTTGATTTACTCAGTAATTTATAATGGGTCGTATATGGTACCGGATATGGTTATTGCGCTGATAGCCTTGGTTGTTATTATGCAAATCAAGCCTTTGAGAAAAGAAATATGTCAGTAATACAAAGTAATCAATTATCAGAAAATGATATATTTAAGAGCCTTGATAAAAAGTACAGAGGACTGAATATTTTAATTTTTGATAATGTTAAATCAACAAATGATATATCTAAAGCACTTATAAAAAACAGTTATATGGATAAATGCATTGTCGTTATCGCTAATCAGCAGACTGACGGAAGGGGACAAAGGGGTAAACTGTTTTATTCACCTGCCGGCTGCGGAGTATATATGAGCATTATTATTGACATAAAGAATTATTTTTCAGATTTACAATTTTTGACTCAGTTTTCAGCTGTTTCCGTATGCAGCGCCCTGGAAAAAATAACAGGTAAAAGCATATTCATAAAGTGGGTAAACGATTTAATTTATAAAAACAAAAAAATCAGCGGGATTCTAACTGAAGTATGTAATGATATTCAAAATAGAAGGCTTGCTGTGATAGGTATTGGAATTAATGTCAGTACCGGCGGTTTTCCGGTTGAGATTCAAGATATAGCGGGATCTTTATATGAAGCTCATGAGGAGGCTGTTCCAAGGAACGTTATAATTGCGGAAATACTGAACAATGTTTTTTATAATTACTACAACATAAATCGGGAACAGATACTTTCAATTTACAACAAAAAATTATTTTTAAACGGTGATCAGATTGGAGCTTCAAAATATTCAAAAACCTAATTTTAATCGAATTCAACTGTTAATATTAACGGCACTGTTCGCCGCGTTAACCGCCGCAGGAGGATTTATAAAGATCCCGCTGCCTGTTATTCCCTTTACTTTACAGCTTCCGGTTGTTATTTTAAGCGGACTCGTTTTAGGATCTAAATACGGGGCGCTTTCTCAAATTATATATCTCTTGTTAGGCATTGCCGGTTTGCCAGTTTTTACGAAAGGCGGAGGCATCCGGTACGTTTTTGAACCTTCTTTTGGCTACATTTTGGGATTCGTTTTAGTATCTTGGTTTGTTGGTTTAAGTGTGAAATTTACAAAAAAGACATTGACGCGGGCACAAAAACCCTGTTCTTTCACAACTCCCACGTGCGCGGAATGGGCGGAGCATCATGCGCCAAGTGAGAGGAGATTATCAGGAAAAAACAGTGAGAAAAGTATTCGGACGTTGATTTACTGCTTTATTGGAATATTACTTGATTATTTAATCGGTACAGGCTGGATGTATGTTATTTTAAATATTTATCTTGGTGAAAGTATTACTATTTGGCAAGCAATTTGGTCGGGAATGGGAATATTCATTATAAAAGATTTGATTTTATGTTGGTTAACTGTTGTTTTATATCAAAAAATTAAAATTTTTAATAACTTCTCGCCCGCGCCAAAGCCACGGGATATACAAATGGATACATCTGATTATCTCATCCAAAGAGACGCGGAATCAGACCGGGAAAACATTGAAAGCAATAAACAGTAACTGCCGTAAAATAGCCTCGTTTAAATTAAAGGGTACCTCCGAAATCTGCGCCGCTGATGCGGCAGGCAGTTTTCGGAGGTACTCTTAGTGACTTAAGGATTGATAACAGTAATAAAAAACAAGATAATGTTCTAAAGAAAGTATCAAATAGCTGCTTTCATTGCTGCTATAACTTAAAGTAAGTTTTCGCAGTTTTTCTGCGAGAAAAATGCGTGCACCTCAGGTGCTTTGGTGACTTACAGTTCATTCGTTCAATACCTTGTGGGTTCCACACTTTGGCAGGTCATAGATTGTGGAAGTAGTTCACATTAAATTAAACAGCGAAAATTCTTTTATTATCACCAAATAGTAAAAACTTTGCATTATTTTATTAATAATTATATTAATTTAGTATTGACATTAATATTCAAATAAGCTATAATACTAAATAATAGTTAAATTATTTTCCTTTTGATAGAAAAATATTTGCAGAGAGGATTTATTGTTATGGCGTCAGTAAAATTAAAAGGTATTGATGTAAGTTCATATCAGGGTGATATTGATTGGCAAAAGGTTAAAGCCAGCGGCATACAATTTGCTATAATACAAACATGTTCCGGAAATAGCGTGATATCGACATTTAAGCAGCATATAGAGGGTGCATTGAAGGCAGGAATACATGTGGGATGTTATCACTTTTCATATGCTGTAGACGCAATCACCGCCAAAGGGGAGGCAGAATTATTTTATAAAACTATTAAACCATATTTAGGTAAAATAGATATGCCTTTATGCTTTGATTACGAGGATGATTCCGTAGCGTACGCTAAAAGAAAATATGGCAGGACAATCACAAAAACACAAGCGACGGAAATAGCGGAAACGTGGTTATCGTATGTTGAGTCAAAAAAATGCTATGTAGTGAATTACACTAATCAAAATTTTTACAATAATTATTTTGATAAGGACAAGCTATCTAAATATGACATATGGTATGCGGCCCCGGACAGATCAGAACCCAATATAACATGCGGTATGATGCAATACTCATGGAAGGGAAGGGTTAGCGGTATAAACGGGGATGTAGATCTTAATTATGCCTATTATGATTATCCGTCTGTAATTAAAAATGCCGGTCTGAATGGATTTCCGTTAGACATTCCGGTAAAAATCCTGGGAGACATAAACGAGGACGGCAAATTGACCATAAAAGATGTAACGTTATTGCAAAAGATTATTGCGAAGGTGCTTATCTTACCACCGGAGAAGTTTAACCAGGCTGATTTCAATGGAGATGGCAGTATAAATATAAAAGATGTTACCGCTATACAGAAAAAAATTGCGAAAATAGGAGTAGATATAGGTATAAAAGACGCTACTGCTATGCAGAAAAAAATCGGATAGTGATTTTAAAGTACAAAATTTATGAAGAAAGCTTCTAAAGCACCTGAGGTGCACGCAATTTTCTTACAGAGAAATTGTTAAAGGTTACTTAAGTTACAGCAGCAAGGAAAGTTGCTATTCGATATTTTTCTAAAGCATTAGCTTGTTTTTTATTGGTGTTATCAATACTTAAGTCACTAAAGCGAGGGTACCTCCAAAAGCTGCTTGCCGCACCGTCGTGGCAAGCAGCTTTTTGAGGTACCCTCGAGTTAAATACAACGTAGAAAAACTATGTTTTTAACCTGTTTACAGTGCATTCACTCCTTAAAATAGGTTATTCACTCTCAAAATTGTTACAACGGCAAAGAATATGATATTTTTAATAACGGCAAACAGCCGCGAACAAAGATAGACAAACCGTGACGCGGACTAATTACGCCGGGTGTTTGTATTGGGGGCAGGACCTAAATAAATGTTAGTGACTTAAGTTAGTTTTTAGAGTTTTTCGGTAAGAAAAATGCGTGCACCTCAGGTGCTTTAGACTTTAGACGCCTAGCGGCGGGAGATGTCTAACATTTTTTCTGAACTGGTCCCTTAATCACCGGACAAAGTGCGCAATTTGTTAAATGGTGTTGATTCAAACACATGCAAAAAGTATCAGCAAAGTCCGATACAAGTTTATAGCAATACCCTCAAAATAAAAAATTATTTAAAAGTTTGGAGGATTTAACAATGAAAATCACAAGAAAACCATTAGCGTTTGTACTTACTTTAGTAATGATTTTATCTGTTCTCTTCGGCAGTGTATTTCAGGTCAGTGCGGCGGCTCCGGCGTGGCCTACTGTTCAGTCAGGTTCCTCAGGCGCAAATGTTTACGCTTTGCAGTACCTTATCAATTATTGGGGCTATAACACAATAACAGTTGACGGAGATTTTGGATCAAATACCACGACCGCCGTTAAGAATTTTCAAACCAAAAAAGGTCTTACATCCGACGGAATTGTAGGAACCAACTCATGGACGGCGTTGACAAATGTGACTCAGAAGACTAGTTCTTATTCCGCGAATGCGACAAAAGCTATCCAGTATTTATTGAAAAACAAGTATGGAATGTCCTCTTTAGCTGTAGACGGTGCATTTGGTTCCGGAACAGAGTCGGCGGTAAAATCGTTTCAGACTGCAAACAGTATTACAGCGGATGGCAGTGTGGGACCGGCCACTTGGCAATACTTAGTTGGAGCAGGTAAATCCCCTGCGGCGTCAAGTAGTTACTCTAATATGAGTCTGGCTGATCTTGCAAAAGAAATTTTGAAGAGGAGCAATATTAAGTTTACATATGATGCCAGTGCTGCTAGCGGGCGTAACGATGGTGCAAATGCGTATAACTGTATGGTTTCAACAAGTAAGGGCGAACCTGCTAAACTTTCAGCCTATAAAGCAAATGTTTGTCCTGGAGGCACTGTGTATTTGTCAAAAAACCTTCTTATATCAATATTAATGCTTAATGACAAGTATGGTCAAATCGGAATAAATTGTTTAGCCGATGGTCATCATTCCAGTGGTAGTAACCATTATAAAGGGATAGCAGCTGATTTCAGTTATGTTGGCAGTTACAATTCTGTCTCACAACCTGTAGGTGATAACTCCACAATTACAACATTTTTAAAGGGATCTGGATTCACTCTGACTGATTGGAGCGGGACATTTTATAATGAAGGTAATCATTATCACGTGGCAATAACTGCGTATACACCTTAATAGATCTCTTATTTGGTATTTAAGAAAGCATAGAGAAAAATAAAAACTTAAAGGGGAAAAGAAAATGAAACAGACAAGCAAAGTTCTATCAGTTATACTTACTCTGGCGATGATGTTCTCTGTTATTGTGATAAGCGCAATTCCATCCAGTGCGGCAACGTATACATGGCCGACGTTAAAATCGGGCACGACAGGCTACGCTAATGAGATAACCGCTCTTCAATATTTGCTTAAGAGCTATGGATACTATACTCCTACACCAACCGGAACCTTTGATGCAACAACTACTACTGCAGTTAAAAACTTTCAAACCAGCAAAAACCTTACTTCAGACGGTGCGGTTGGGACAAATACGTGGACATCTCTGGTAAGCGGCAGGACTGTTAAGAGAGGCAGCGCCGATGCCGATGCGGCAAAAGCCATTCAATACTTATTAAAAAACAAATTCGGTTTTTCATCTATTGTTATTGACGGAGCCTATGGCAATGCTTCCATCGCCGCGGTATCCAGATTCCAGCGTGCACTTACGGGCAGCCCGCTCCACACTGTTGTTGACGGAATTGTCGGTTCAAATACTTGGAATAACCTGATTGCCGCAACAAAAGCTCAGGCCGATATTACCCCTATGTGGTATATATATGTACTGTTTCCCACCAACCGCAACAATATAGGCAACCTGTATCTGTATGATGCCACCGGAGCGCAAAAGCTGAGTATGCAATGCAAAGGATTGGGCCAAAACAATGGAAACTGGTGGCTCACAAATGAAAACACCCCATTAGGCTGCTTTGGTGCGGAGCTGAGCGCAGGTACATACGATACCGCCTCATATGGTCCATACAAAGTCGTACAGCTTAACGACAGCCAAGTAGGTACCGCAACTAAAGCAGCAGGCGGAGTCGCGAGGAGTGGCGTATGGATTCACAGCGCAGGAACAAATCTGACTGACTTATCCTCTATAAGATCTCACGGCTGCCTTAAAATCAAAACCGCGGACCACAACAGTTTAGTGAATCAGATTACCACATTAAAAGGAAGTGGATTTGTTATAATTTCTGAATAATGCGGACGAAGCGCAGGGCTGAAGTAAATCAACAAAAATCAGGAGGGTTTGAAAACCCCCCTGATTTTTGCGTTATTTCAACATTTGTTTGTGCCGCTGCAAAAGTTTATTGTCGGAGTCATTGTATCTGCCCGGCATCCAATCGTCAATGGAAATCAGTGCGTGTATAAGCTCAATGGCCCTTTTTACCGAACGATTTTTCTGCTCCGCGCCGTGCGGAAAGAATCACAACCTTAAGTGTGAAAAGCTGTAAATAAAACTTAAGGTTGTGATTTTTAAATGGTCACCTCTGGAAACTGCTTGCCGCACCAGCGCGATGCAGATTTATTGGTGCTTTTGCACAAAAATTCGAGGCAATACTTTGTGTATTAACAAGGATTTTTGTGAAAAATGACCAATGAAGATGTGTAGTGATGTTGTGGCAATGAGTTTTCAGAGGTGCCCAAATGTTAAGTGGCGATCAAAAATCTTTATTTTGCGAAGGCTATAGCTTATAATAAGGGTCTTTCTTATGTGCTTATATCCGCTTTTTACATCACATACTTACCTGTTAAATTGAAAAAAGCGTTTTTCATCATCCGCCAAGTTTCCGGATAATCATTGCTGCCGTAAATATTCTTTTCCGTTCCGTCTAAAAAGACAATTTTTATTGACCACTGATGTCCGTCCAATATATCCAAGTCGTTATATGAATCGTTCCAGTCAAGAAATCCGCTTCGCTGCATATCGCGCCTAAACAATATAATTTTACGTCTATCCAGATTGCTTACAGTCGTATATTTACCGATTAACTCAGGGCCTATATCATCACCATCAGTCTTTTCAACAAACTGTCTTGTTGTTAAATCAACATAGTATTGAGCTAAATGCCTTCCGAGCGCGAAGTGATTAACATAAACGGATTTAACGCTGAGTTCCCGGGCAGTGAAAGGCGGCGCGTATCTGTCAACGGTAATATTGCACCCCGCATAATACGCTTTGCTCATTTCAATCGGAATGCAGCTTATCACAACAACCGTCGCGCCGAAGTCGGCCGGAGGGATGTGATACGAGTCAATTTTTATCTCGCTTTCCGATACTTTTGTGATGCTTCCGATACCGTTATTGTATCCGCTTGTAGAGTTATATGCGGTAAGCAAAATCAAAACGTTGTCTTTAAAGTAGTTATCATCATACTTCGATAAATAGCTGCGTTCCTGCATATCACCGGTATATTCGTCAAGTTCCAAAAGGCTTTCGATAACCTTAAAGTCATGACCGTCCGGCACCGGATACGACCATCCCGGCCAGCTTGGCCAATGATAAACGGCAATTGAATTGTTGATTTTGGCCTGAGTGCCTGAGCTTGTGGTGAAAACATCCCTGATAAGCCAGTCATCCGGAATATCAATAATGTCATAAGCCTCCAAATCCACATGGATAACATAAAAGAATTCGCCGCTGGGATGATTGATCAGTTTAATAGAGTCAAGCAGCGTTGACGTAACGTTTGCGGTGGGATTGCTTGGGTCAAACTCAGGAATGGGAGCTCCCCAGTAAGCCCAGCCGGTAGCGGGGTCGAGGATCCATTTTTCGTATATGCCGGGGGCTTTCAGCCAATCGGAATAAAACATATAATGATCCGGATTCATGTTCCACTCAACATAATAATGTGTACCAAAATTACAGTATTTTGGGTCGTCTTCGTCCCAAAGATGCACAGGATAATTGCACTCTTCCGTGTGATCGTGCCATGCGGTATTTGAGGTATAGTGCGTGTAATCCACATCCGCGGCCTTTTGAACGCCTGCCATGCCGGCGATATCGACGCCGTCAACGCTAATATTTTTCTTCATCACAATGCCCGCTCCGTATTGACCGTTAGGGAACCCTTTTTTTGTTTTGAGATAATAGTAAGGTTCATTGTCGTAAAGGCTTTGTATCTGAATAAAATCGTCAGATGTTAAGCTTTTGAGAAAATCATTTGAAGATGCGTTTGGGTCATTCAAAACATTTGTCCAGTTAGCGGAATCGTTAATAAACGCGCTGACTGTTTGTTCTTTGGTCTTTCCCTCCGCTAAAGGAATACGCACGAAATTGCCGCTGCGGTCTATCATAAACCTAATGTAATTTTTGTCGCCGGCAGGAGCCGCCGATTCGTCATATCCCTCGTAGTAGTATTCATAGTTAATTGATTTGATCTCCATAAATTCCTTAAGCTGTACCCGGACAAAGACATCGCTCCATCCTTTGTTTGGAAATTGAGGGGTGTTGCCCATGTTCATTACAGAGATCTCTTTTTTTACATCGGCGCCTGTCTGCCAATCATCAACGTTTTCAAAATTTTCAACTAGTTTGACTTGATATTTGGCGTCTTTTTTTAAAACATTGCTCTTGTGTTCGAAAAGACTATAGGCAAAGGTCCCGCCAATAAGCAAAGCTAAGCTCACGACGGCCGCGCCTACGCATTTGAGAACGCGTTTATTTTTTGTACTCATAGTGTTTCCTTCTTTCAGATAGTCAGATATAACTTTCATCTGTTTATATGTTTATTTTACACTATCCGTCAGATTTTGTAAACACTTATACTCGCAAGCTCAAAAATTTACCACCTGCCATTGGCCTTTTTACATCCAAACCGAAAAACGCAGAACCAATCACAAACTGCTCTTATATTTTTGCTTTTAAATCATTGATAACTGTATCAATCTTAGATTTTACAATGTTCCCTGCAGAGATGTCGTTTAGAGTCACAAGATAGTACGTATCATTATCATAAAATTTGACGGTATCTTTTTTGCGGTTGGTGCTGTACTCTAAATCAATTGAGGCGAGTGGCTTGCCTTTGGGTTTTTCAGAAGAAAAGCTTGAGTAGGGGATAGAAGAAAAGCTGTTGAAAAAGCTTTTGAAATCTTCGGTGTTTACGGTTTTTCCGTTTAAGGTGACAGCTGTTGTTTTTTCCTGGGACTCGTTGCCGTCATCGTCCGTAACATTTTTTGTTGTGGTTTTAATGTTAAAATTAAATGCTTTAGTACCGTCATTTACACTAACAGCTGTGACATAATCTAAGTTTGCCTCTAAAACATAAGATGACAAGAGGTTTTCATGTGAAACCGAAAGCCAGGGCACCTCAGATAATCCTATTTTGTAAATGAATGATTTGTCCTGTGACATGATGAAAAGTGTATCTTCCTTATCGGGTTTCGCGGCCGCCAGCTTAATATCAATGTCGGGATACTTGGCTTCAAGTGTGGCGTAGGGTTTGTCTAACCCGCATGCTTTTATTTCTTTCGGTGTAGGTTTTACATAAGCTACTTCTGTTGAGGTCAAACCGCGGATACTGTCAATAATAGCTTCAGCTTTTTGGTTGTCCGCGAACAGATTGTTGTATGATGCAAGCACATATTTATTTTTTATAGCTTCGCCGTCACTTCTCTGTAATTTTAAATTTTTAACTGAATCGTTGTTGATTTGTATATAAGAAAACTTTTCGTTTTCTTCATTTTCAGCGGTTTTTGTGATTTCCGTTGGGAACAAAGAGGTGACTTTAAACAGAAAGCTGTTTATGGAACCTTCATCGGCTACATAAACGGTTTTTCCCGTACCGAATTGCAGATATACGCCGGATGAAGCGGGTGCCGCGCTGCCGATCCAAAGCTGTGCCTTTGTGCCGTCGTTAAAAATAACTTTTATGTTGGCCCTGGGAGAGTCCAGCCCGAAATCAGAAAGCGAAATATTTTCATCGTGGACAAAAGTCGAAAAATTAACAGAACCGGCAGCTTCAGCTACCAAAGCGGCGCTGTTTTGGTTGACAGTTAAATCTTCATAATGTAAAAGAGTATAAATAGTATTCTTCTCTTCAGTTTCACCGGCTTCCGTTTTTAATTTGAGAGTAAATGAACCCCACTCGTTAGATACATCAATTTGTTTGATATCGGACGGTGTTTTGGAAAGAAGCGTTCCCGGGCCGCTTTGGCCCGACAATATAAAAGCTTCATACATTCCCTGATCATCGGTAGAAACGCTGATTTTTGAAGTTTCGTCTGTTTTCTCATCGGTATCGTTGCCGGTATATAAAAGGAGCAGCAAAACTCCCCCCAAGACCGAAGCTGCTACGGCAAAAATAATTAAAAACTTAATATTTTTTTTCACTACAGATTCCTCCTGAATATCCAGCGTATAAGCCCTAAAATCAGAAGTCCTATTGGCAAAACAAATATAAAAAAGGTGCCGATAGTGCCGCCGGCGGCAGCATTTATAGAAAGTTCATTTGACAAAATAGTTTTGCCTTCGATAGTGATTCCTATATCGTCTCTGTTGGCAACGGTGTTACATACGTTAACAAAATAAGCGCCGTTGTTATAGCTGCTCACTGATAATACATTACTTTGGAACATATTTGATGAACCGAATACGATCAAATTAGATTGGTTACCGTCATGATATTTTGCGGATGATGCGGCAACGGCAATAGTTTTTCCTTCTATAGCCGATTCATAATCAAATTCTTCACCTGCGTCAAAGGGGTATACATATGACTGGCTTGAAGAGGTAAGCATAGATTTTACGTTTTCATTGTTTAGAAAACGTATTCCGAATGATTTAATGACTATTATAGATACAGAAGGATTTTTTAAATTTTCCTTATAGCTTTCGCCTAAGTCCGCCAGAAAAATATATGGAGGGTTAGTCAATGAGATTTTTTGCGAATCTGTTTCAACAACAATACCTTCCGTCAATTCCATGTTCCAGTTTTTTAACAGCTGATTAATATTTGGCGTTTCAGTTTTTTGAGAATATGGCATGTACATCAGCGTTTTTCCATATTGACCGTCATTTTCTAGAAATTTATTTATTTTCTCTAAAGCGTCGGCAGATAAATCTACCGAAGGTTCATATAAAATCGCAAAAGCACAATTGGGATCTATATTACTGACAGCTAAATTAGTTTCAATCATTTCGTAAGCGTTTTTATCAAGCAAAGACGTTATTCCGCCAGTGTCCCCATCGCCCATTCCGGCAATAAGCGCGTATTTTACTTTGTCTGTGTTAAGGACATTTAAAATTGCGGTAGTAACCGCTTGCTCTACATTTGAGCTTGCTATATATTGAGAATAAGTAGAGTAATCTACAGCTGTTTCAAAAAGCTCGTCGTAAGGAATAACACGGTAATTGTCAGATCCTTCTTCTGTGTTTTCTACCAATATCATGTTGCTTGACTTATCCCAGTCGATCTTATCGTATTTGCTGGTGAAAGTAGGTGTAGTTACAACATCAATATATTTAAGAGAGATATTTTTGTTGTATTGGACAAATTGTTTTAAAAGCTTGTTACACTGGAGAAAATAATCCCCGTTTGCGGTGAAATTGCTTTCCGGCATCAAAACATAGATTGTAACATGGCTTTTTATATCTTTAATATAGTCAATAGTTTGCGGCTGTAATTCGAAAATTTTATTTGCGGTTAAATCGGCGGACAGTGAGGGAACCCTTTCAACTAAAAGGCCGGCAACCATATTAAATATAACAATAACAGCAATGAAAACCGCGGCTATGGCAAGGGAAACAGAACCGTGTTTTGCGTTTCTTGATTTGAAAAAGCTTAAAATGTTATCAAGTAATTTTTTCATCATGTACACCTCTTTCTATGCCCAGCGTTTTCTCTCGAATATTCTTACTGTGAAAAATATAAAGAGACATATTACGCTGATAAAAAACAGAACATCAGCAAGATTTAAAATACCGCTTGTAAAATTTGTATATCGCGCTGTGAAGGAGATATTTGAAATTACAGAAGAAAGTCCGCTCATTGCGGAAGAAAGCCAAGCGGCGGAAGAAGCCATATTTTTAAGCATGGCAGAAATACTGTCTAAAAGATAAATTAAAAGACCGGAACCGATACCGACAATGACGGCTATAACCTGGCTTTCGGTTAACGCGGATACAAAAATGTCAATGGCAATAAGCGCGCCTCCGAAAAGTAAAACACCAAGAGTGGTACATAAAATTTTTGACCATTCCGGTACTCCAAAGAAAGAAATAATAAAAGCGAAAACAATAAAAATACTTACACAAATTGAAAACAGAAGAAAGGCCGCTAAAAATTTCCCTAATACTATTTGCAAAAGGTTAAGAGGGGCGGTCAGCAAAGCTTGGTCGGTCCGTTGTTTTTTTTCTTCACTGAATGATTTCATAGTTATGATAGGCGCAATCATTAAGATAATAATAAACATGCTGGCAAAAGTGCCTTCTAAGCTCCCGCGTTGACTGTAAATAGAAGTAAAATAAAAAAATAAACCCGCAAAAAAATAAAATATAGCTAAAACCACATAGCCGATAGCCGAATTAAAATAAGAATTTAAATCACGTTTCAAAATAGCTGTCATCTTCACTGCCTCCTGTAATGTTTTCAGGTTCGTCAGCTACGCCGGAGGTTAATTTTAAGAATGTGTCCTCCAGTGTTTGCTGACTTGTTTTCATTGATAGAATAGGACAATTTGCCTTAGAAAGGGCATAGAAAATGTTTTTCCGAATATCAATATTTGTGTCAGATTTAGCGCATGGCGCATCATCCGTTCCGTGTGCCGGGGATTCATGCAATTGCGGAGTTTCGGCGGACGCGCCGCTGCTTTTTTTACAGCTTTCAAGCTTTACTGTATATTCTGCTATAAGGTCATTATCGCCGGAGCTTTGCGGTTTGTACTGAATATCTGTTACGCCGTCTAAAGGTTTGACAGCGTTTATAACGTCGGCTGGGTTTCCTTCGACTTCTAAAATCAGGCGTTGCCCGCTGTTTACAGAGTCAGAAAGCTCAGACGTTTTAGCGTCAGCAACGAGTTTACCATTGGAAATAACAATAACTCTATCACAGGTAGCGGAGATTTCCGACAGCACGTGTGATGAAAAAATAACCGTATGTTTTTTGCCGAGACTTTTTATAAGCTTTCGCATTTCTATAATTTGTTTTGGATCAAGCCCTACAGTAGGCTCGTCCAGAATTAAAACCGGAGGGTTGCCAATTAACGCCTGGGCAAAACCGATACGCTGTTTGTATCCTTTAGAGAGGTTCTTTATAAGCCGTTTTTGAACATCATCTATTTTGACCAGTTCCATAATTTCATTAATATGTGCTTGTTTCGGGATACGGACCTTTTTTAAATAATAAACAAATTCCAGATATTTATAAACAGTCATATCTAAATAAATAGGCGGGATTTCCGGCAAATAGCCGATTTTTGATTTAGCGCCGATAGGGTCCTCAAGAATTTCACAGCCTTCTATTGAGACTGTTCCCTGCGAGGAAGAAAGGTATCCCGCAATAATATTCATAGTTGTAGTTTTACCCGCTCCGTTAGGCCCTAAAAAACCGAGGATCTCGCCTGATTGCACTGAGAAATTAATATTATCTAAAGCTTTTATGTCACCGTAGCTTTTTGATAAGTTTTTTATCTCAATCACTTATATCAACTCCTTTGTTTTATTATTTTAAACTCCCATTTCCTGATAATCACTGGGGATATCAAATACGCTGTTTGGCACGTTTTTGTTAAGCTCCAGTATAACTATATCCATTGTAATACCGCCTATGATGTTGCGTATACCGGCCAGTTTATTGCCGTCAATAAAGTATTGAGATATATTTCCATCGTCATCAGAATACTCTTCATAAGACAAGCTTTTTCCGCCAAATTCGTCTGTACCTAAACCGGAAGCTTTCATCCCTTCCGTTTGCACGTATTCGGATGCCACATTGCCGGACGCGTCGGAAACCATATACATTTTTTCTGAATCTATGATCATATACATCTTGCCGTCACGGATAATCGTCCGGCTGATCTGGCTGTCAGATTCCGCGGTAGTGGCTATCATACCGTCTTTAACGTAGGTTTCTATGGTTGTCTCAGTATTATAATCTCCAATCATTTTAGCTTTCATATAATATGTTCCGCCGCTAAACGTGTTGAAAAATGATTCGGCTTTCCCGCCGCTGCTGCCGCATGATGAACAGAACAGAATTATGACAAGCGCAAGAGTTAAAGTTAAAAATTTTTTCATTTGATCAATCTCACTTTCTAAAGATATTATTCTGCTTTTAAACGGCGGGGGGATATTTGCTTTTGTCCCAGTAAAATGCCAATCCTAAATCGTAGATTTGCGTGTCTGTTTTTAGATATAACTCTTCAGACGCGAGATCAAACCGGGGTGTAGCGTCAATATGCCGCCATGCGCCGTCTACTTTTACAAGAACCCAATTATGTTCGCCGAATTCTGCTTCACCAGCTACTAAATATGATTCGTATCCGGCTCTTGATAACATATAATATAATAAAGCCGCGTGATGATAGCAGGATCCTCTATTATTTTTTATTGCGTATACACATAAATTTTCAATTGTATCGTTATCCATAGAAGTGTAATTAATAACACGTACATAGTCAAATATCTCTTGTATTGAAGTGCCGTTTTTAAATAACCAATCGTCAATATAAACGTCCAGAGTGTCAGTATTCAGTGAAACATAATTTTTATTGTTAGAGAAACAAAGATTATATACCCAGCCATGTGTATCGCCGTATTCGATTTCGCACCAATTTCCCTCAGACATTATGTAAATAACAGAGACACCGGCAGGCACGGAACCTATGACGTAAGCAGTCCAGGCCGCGCCGCCGCGGATATCCGCAGCGTTAACTGTAGTCTTACTTATACCTGTTAAAACAGGTGAGTCAGAATCGTCAGTACTGATATCTTCAGTTGTTTGAATTGACTTATTGGCATCTGGAGAAAGTGTTAAGCTGTCAGTACAAAAACGGACGTAAGAAGCAGTTACGATAGTAAGTACACTATAAATAATTATAAATCTGATAGATACATTCTTCATACGATTATTTTAAACTATAACTCCTATGTTTATACCTGTAATGATTCCGCCATCTACAAGGAACTCTAAAGACAAACTGTTTGAACCATAATATGAATAATAAAATTCACTTATGTATGCGCTGCTGCCATAAGCTTGAAGAATACTGTCCTGGTTCATACCTACTGTAATACCTCTTGATGTAGCCGCATTGGAGCTATGCAGTTCTATGCTTAAAACTTTTTCAGCGGATCCTTCCTGGTAGGCAACTATGCGAAACCCGTTGTATTGATAAATGTTATCAAACCCTGAACCAAAACAGCTTGTAGCAGTTGAAACGCTGATAGCATTGCCAATTTGGCTTAATACGCTTTGCATATCATCATGAGGTCTTATGTATGCGCCATTATAATAACAGGCTATATCCGCGTCAGAAAAAGCGCCGGACATAACAGGGTCTGTGGAGTCAGGGGTGTCTGCGGGCGGATTATTATTTTGAGGCTGGTCTTCGTAATCATCATATTCATATTGAGCCGGATCATTTTCCTGATTATCGTCAGAATTATCGTTATAGTTTGCGGCTGTTTCTGATGTTTTTGTTTCGGCTGCTTTTTTTGAGGGTTGTGTGATACTTGATGTGAAAAGTTCGAGTGTTCCGGATTTTTCATCCGTATTGCCGCCGCAGGCGGCGGAAAAGATCAGCAGATAAATAAGTATTAAACATAAATAAATTTTTTTTGATGATTTCCCTAATTGATTCCAAGCTGCTCCGCATCGTGAAATCAATAAACCTTTTGATATCACCCCCCTCTGGAGCGTACAAGAAGTCATTTTCCATTTTCCGTTCATTTGATTAACACTCCTAAAATTTTTATTTTTCCAAAGAAGGGATCCCGCAACCCATTGAATGAAATGAATAGTCACTAAAGGGGCAATATTCCTAACCGGCCTGTATTGATATTTGTATCCGCGCTGGTCACGGTAATTGAAACATCAAAGATAGATTCCCAGGAAATGCCAATGTCAAGCATAAGTGAAAAACCATAATCTGAACTTGCGATGTTTTCTTGGTTTGATATCCCGCCGCTTGCGGCGGGTGAAATCTCATTGAAATATTGATCATTAGAGGATAACTTTTTTTCCTCGAAAATGGGAAACGCTTCAAAAAACAAGGTTTGCTTCTTATTAGTTAAGGTGAGAAAGATACGGCTGGAATCTTCAAAATAATTTTCATCTAAAAATCCGTAAATTCTCAAAAAAGCGCCGGTATTTTCAAAATAAATTCCGTTTTTGTCACTTGGACTGACTGAATAGCTGAAGCTTTCTTTGGAAAGAGGGGCATACATCAGCGGAGCCGTATCCACAATATTAATTAGGTGCCTTTCGGCAATTTCGTAAATAATATCTGTCGGTTCAGACGGTGTAAGACTGAGAAGATCCATGGGCGCGTATCTGGTTATTGCAGTTTTATTGTAATTATCCAATAGGTAAGGCAGCATAGCACGCCCAAAAGAATCACGCAGCATATATAATGAATCTGACGCGCTGTTGTTTCTTGTTTGAATAAGCGTGTCGATTTTTTCTTCATCGCCCATTAAAACAGAAAGAGTTTCTAAATCGCTCCTGCCGGTGCGGGGTTTTAAAATAGTAAAATCGCTGAGGTTCAAATCAAATTTGTACTGGTAATCCATAAGATTAAAAGAGGGAAAAAGCATTTGATCTAAATCCCCTTGCCATGATTTTTTATATTCATATGAAATATTGGTATAGGTTTTATGTGTCTTGTTTAGCTTACCGGCAATTTCATAAAATCCGTATAAAGCGCCGAGATTGTTCCAATGAGAATCACGCTTATGGTATAACAGGTTATCGTTTTGGTTATTTATTATTTCATCAAACTGTTTTTTAATATCAACGTAATTTACGGAATAATCCTCAAGCTTCTCATAAAGCATTATTATGTTGCTTGTTTGACATCGTTTGTACCGATTAGGCATATACATACTGTAAATAGAATTTTTATTTGGTGCCGCGAAAAATAAAAAACGGTTTCCGTTTTCGACCGCATTATTGTTTAGGAGCATCAGCGTGACCGCGATGTTATTAATTTTCCGGTTAGAAGCGGTAATGCCAATATAGTCATTTATGGTTTCGTTAGAAAAGAGAAATCCGTCTTTTCCGGAAATAACATTTCCCGTGTTTGCGGAAAAAAGATTTGATTTTAACCAGGCGTCCGCGGATACAAGAACAGAGCGGAAGGGAAGATGGTCAGAAAAATAGACGCTGAATTCTGAGGTAAAGTTTAAATTAAACTTACCGTTGTCATTTATAAACGCGGGCATTGACGCGAGCGGAGCATTGCCTACAGGTGTCTCTGTCTTATGTGTTGACCAAAAAGCCAAAGGGAAACAGCAAATCAAAAAAAAGAATGTTATGTATGAGAGTTTAGCAATTTTTCTCAATTAATAAATTAACCTCCTGACTGTGTAGCGTGAGACAGACTCTTAGTGACTTAAGAATTAATAATACCAATAAAAAACAAGATAATGCTTTAGAAAAATATCGGGCGTGTTTCAACAGAGGTATGTTTTTGTTGAAATGGATTACGTAGGGGCGGATATTATCCGCCCGCGGGCGCATAATATGCGCCCCTACAGTGAATGATTTCACATATGTTGTTTTACATCACATCAACATCATTCGAAACACGCCAAATATCGAATAGCAACTTTCCTTGTTGCTGTAAACTTAAGTTAGTTTTTACAGTTTTTCGGTAAGAGAAATGCGTGCACCTCAGGTGCTTTAAAATCTAAAGTATATGAATGGACTGTAACTTGAAGAGGACATATTCAAAATGCACAATAAATACAGAATAGCAGGAACTATGTATGATGCTGTCTTAACTAGCAAAGTATAATTTTTTTTGCGCAGGTACTTTGAAAGAGCGGGAACAGTTTTAAGTGATACAATAAACCCGGCAATAAATAAAAAGACAATATACGGAGTGATCTGCCCAAATATAAGGGCGTCCTGATTTGTTTGCGGATTAAGTGAACCGCTAAACATTTGTTTTATAATATAAAAACCGTCCTGAAGAGTTTCAGCTCTAAAAACCGCGAAAGTGACGCCTGATACAAGCAAAACGTAAAGGTTACATATACATTTCGAAAAAAACTTTTTAGCTTTTCTTACCGGAATTATATTGAAGTTTTCTAAAGTTAAAAATAATCCGTGAAGTAATCCCCAAGCAATAAAAGTGAAATTTGCTCCATGCCAAAGTCCCGTCAGAAAAAATACAATCATTTTATTTATATTTGTACGGAGTATTCCAAGCCTGTTTCCGCCAAGAGGGATATATACATATTCTTTAAACCAGGTGGAAACTGATATATTCCATCTGCGCCAAAAATCAGTCATGCTTAACGCGGCGTAAGGGTAATTAAAATTCTCTCTGAAATCAAAACCAAATAGCTTGGCAAGCCCTATTGCCATATCGCTGTAACCTGAAAAATCAAAAAAAATCTGAAACATATAACAGGCAATACCTGTCCATGCAGCAGGCATAGATATACCTTGATTTAAATTATCGAAAACATTATCAGCGATAAGGCCCAAAGCGTCAGAAATAATAACTTTTTTTGCAAATCCGTAAACAAATCTTTTTATTCCATATATTGTTTTTTCAACTGAATGGACACGGCGGCGTATTTGCGGCGCCATATCATTAAATTTATTGATAGGACCGGCCATCAGCTGAGGGAAAAAAGAAATGTAAAGAAAAATGTTTAGTATGTTTTTTTCCTTTAAAGATTTGTCACGGTAAACATCAATTACATAAGAAATCGCCTGAAATGTGAAAAAAGAAATTCCGATAGGAAGCGTGATTTTTGGAACAGGAAACGCGGTGTCCAGGAAGCTGTTTATTATTACAGTTAATAAACCAAGATATTTAAAAATAACCAATAAAAGCAGATTGAAAATTATCGCTAAGGTTAAAACGTGGCGCTTATACCGAGGTTTGTCCATAACAAGACCAAATAGATAGTTACAAACAATAGACGCCATCATTAAAAGAACAATCAAGGGTTCTCCGAAAGCATAGAAAAAGAGACTTGATATGATCAAAATTATGTTGCGGACATTTGAATTTTTGGCGGCAATGTATAACAAAGAGACTATAGGCAGAAAAGCAAAAAGAAATTCAGATGAGCTGAAACCCACATACTCACACCTTCACATTTTGGTAACTTATAAATCTTTAAGTGAAATAAAAAAGAAGAAAAAGACTCTGTAAGATTTCTGGGCTGCGGGTTTCCCCACTTTGGTATTAATTAAAATTCAATTTACAAAATTTGCTTTTTTTGATATTCATAATCGAAAAATCCGGCAATATATTTTTGAATAGAGGTAACATCTTTAATATTTACTTTGCCGTCTTCGTTAAAATCCGCCACTGTAATTTGAAGATCATCTAATTGAACAATATGGGCCAGATACTTTTGAAGAATCGTCGCGTCTTTAATATTGACTTTCCCGTTTTGATCAACGTCGCCAAACTCGAAATCTATACCGAGCTGGCTATAAAGCCACCATTTGTTTCTTGTCAGGCTATTGGGTAATTTATTGAGAAGCTCGCTTTCAGTCAGTAAGTTGCCTGAGAAATTTGTATAATAAGGATACAGCGATGTTAAATTTTTTAGATCCGGCAATGTTTCTATATTGTTGTTGGTCAAAGAAAGGCTATTTAAGTAAATAAGGTTTTCAAGCCCGGTCAAATCTGTAATTTGATTATTGTCAGCATTCAGCTCTTGAAGTTTAGTAAGGTTTTCAATTTTATTTAAGTTTGTAAGCTCGTTCATGACAATAGATAAATAAAAGAGCCTAGGAAGCTTTTCAATACCGTCTAAAGAGGACAATCCGCAATTGTCAGCGGCCAAATATGTTAGTTTTTTCAAAACAGGCAGATTGTTAAGAGAAGTCAGGCTGCATCCGCTGATATTAAGCATAGTCAAATAGTTTAATGATGAAAGTACTGAAAGATCAGAAATATTAGAAATGTCATTGTATGATAAATTTAAATCTTGAAGCATTGTGGCATTTTCAAGCCCGGACAAATCCCCGATTTTATTTGAGCTTACATCTAATTGAGTCAAATACTTTATTGAGGAAAGGCTCTCCAAAGAAGTCAATTCATTTTCACGGACATCTAATGACTCAAGTTCAGTCAAGCCTTCAAGCCCCTTTAAAGACTTAAGATTATTTTGGCTGGCATATAAGTTTTCTAAAGATGTAAGAGTACCTAAAACAGAAATGTCTTCAATATTGTTGTCGCTTACATCAAGTGTAATTAAGTTATGTAAGCCGGAAATAGGAGAAATTTTGGGGTTGCTGTTTCCGCTGACATTTAGATCTTCTAAATTGGTGAGACTTTTCAGGGGAGAAAAATTGGCGATTCTATTTTCGGAAATATCCAGAAACGTAAGTTTTTTTAGAGAAGACAATTCGGTAATACTTTTAATTTCATTATTGTTTAAATACAAATTTGTAAGATTTTTAAGATTGCCGATGCCTTTTAATGATTTGATTCCATTATAATAAGCGTACAAGGAAGGAATACATTCAGCCGCTTCAACAGTCAATTGATTACTGGTGTTCCCATAATACCAATTTGCATGTTCAAGTATAATATTGTATAGATTGGTGTCCGGTATTCCGCTGCTGTCGTTTTTGATGATATTGGAAGCCGCGGAATATGGCTGAGGAGTGGAAAAGAAAAAAAGTGTGAGCATCATTAATATAGCCATTGCTGCGGATATAGCTTTTTGGGATTTTTTACGATTGTTAAACATAAACACGTTCCTCCAAATTTTAATAGCTTTATTATAAAGCAATTGTCTTCAATAGTCAATATGAGTATATTAGTATCTTATCAATCTTTAGGGTACCTCCGAAGACTTTAAGTGAAATAAAAAACAAGCTAATGTTAAAGAAAATATCGAATAGCAACTTTCCTTGCTGCTGTAGCTTAAGTTAGTTTTTAGAGTTTTTCGGTAAGAGAATTGCGTGCGTCTCAGGCGCTTTAGAATATAAAGCAGTGATCGTAAATTTTTATATAAAAGTAATATAATTAATTAGTCATAATGAACAAAAATATATTTTATATAATATTTATATTGCTTTCCAGATCTAAACAGACTATAATTGCCATATAGGGAACTGCTTGTTTGCTCATCAGGACGGGGCAGTCAGGCGGGCATGAGAGGGGGACAGTCACTGTAATTCGTCTGACGTATAATGCGATTCCGTTATCCGGCGGGTGACGGTCTTAAAAAAGCAAAATAAATAATATTATTAAAGGGGATTTCAATTATGAATAAAAAAGTGAAATTAATTTTACCGGTAAAAAGGGCAACCGCATTTATAGTGACTTTAATGCTGGTTGTATCGTGCGTAACGTTTAGTATTTCTGCTGCCTCAACAGTTATCAAGCAAAACGATTCGGTATGGAAAAACTACACATACGGAACAGGAACACTGTATGATACAGGCTGTGGTATGTTTTCTTTTGCAAACGCTATTAATTATGGTAATGGTTCTAATGTTGTTGACGTACCAGCTTTGGCATCTTGGGCGAAAAGCATAGGTGCTTACAACAAAACCGGTAATGAAGGAACATACAGAGATGTATTATACGCCAATGTTGAAGCAAAGTATGGCAGTACATACAACTTCCGCGTTATAGGCACGCAATATGCATCAGTGGCATCGTCTGCTTTAAAAAATCACCTTGCACAGGAAAATGGTGTAGCGGTTGCCCATGTAAGCAATCATTTTATTGCTATAGTAGATTATAAATCAAGCACAAATCAGTTCCGTGTATTTGAGAGTTATGTTTCGTCTACCAGAACTTTGACGGCTGGTGACAGCTGGGTATCTGAATCCACCTTAAATTCAAGCAATACAACAGCGGCGGCAAATACAAAAGTAGACTGGTTCGCGTTGTTAACCGTAACTCCGCCAGCACCCCCTTCCTCTCTTTCCTACTATCCTAAATACACAGGTACATCTACATCTTTGACAGTAGCGTTAGATGCGGTAGGCGTCGATTCATCCTTTGCTAACAGAGAAAAAATTGCGGCGGTAAACAGCATTCAAAATTACACAGGTACAGCAGACCAAAATACTGCTATGCTGAACAAACTTAAAGCCGGTACATTAATAAAAACAGCCGCATATTTCTCGAAATATACAGGCACGTCTACTTCTATAACAACAGCTCTGAGTGAAATGAGTATAGATTCATCTTACGCGTATAGAGAAAAGATTGCTGCGGCCAATGGTATAAGCGGTTATACAGGTACAGCGACCCAGAATACACAGATGCTTGATCTGCTCAAAGCGGGAACGCTTGTTAAGCCTTAAGGTTAACATTCTTCGTTAAATAGACGGAAAATAATACAAGAGAATAACTTACTAAGAGGGGCTGTTGAAATATTTCGAATATTTCAACAGCCCCTTTTGCTATTTATTTGCTATTTATATGTTATATTCATAAAGCCACTCGTGCGTATTTCTTGCTTTTTTATTAGATTTTAATTATAATATGTAATAAGGGCACCTCTGAAAACTCATTGCCACAACATCACGACGATCTTCATTGGTCATTTTTCACAAAAATCCTTGTTAATACACAAAGTATT
>JGI20171J29575_12612707_pt1 | contig 26664 bp, 12 predicted proteins | sample TergutNc150P4_FD_29575 | JGI IMG/M metagenome (IMG submission 29575)
AATAAATACGAAGCTTCCCGGTCATACGCCACTTCAATATTATTGGTGTTTGTCGCTGTCATATACTGAACGGTTCCCGTGACTTCAGGCGTTGCCTGTAAAACATTGAGAGCTGCGGTTTTTGCTCCGGATGTGGGCTTCGTCGTATAATCCCATACCGTAGTAAATGTTGCGGAAGCATTATTCGCACCGTATCTGTCAACGAGCCCTTCAACATAAACGCAGCAATCCGCTTCCGCACCGTTTACATTGCCATTAAACGAGTTAAAATCTATCACAATAGTTTTAGGATTTAAAACAGCGCTTGGAGCTTCCGGATCGGGACACCATGCTTCAAGGGGTATTATAATATCACCGGAAACCGCGTCCAGATAATCCCGCAGCGCTTCCCAGTCCATATAAATGCCGCCGCCAGCTGAATTGTCATTAACATTTCTTATCCTGACACCTTTTACATCGGAATTTTCTATAAGTCCTTTTGAAATAATAATAGATTCCATTTGAAAGCCACGCTGTGAACCACTGGTCAATTGCATCGGCAGGTCAATTGTAAGTCTTGCATCAAACATTTCTGACTCTTTGCCGTTTCCAACAGTAAATTTGTAACCTGCGCCTCTTGTTATAGCTTGAATATTTATGCTGTTTCCAATAAGCTTCTCGGGCGTAAACGTAGCTTTCACATCAAGCTGCGGTTCAGGTAAAATAACAGATAACGTTGCGGTTTTGGCTCCCGAATTAGGAAGTGTTATACTGTAAGTTCCTGTCATAGCAAATACAGCCGAACCATTGTGGGGTCCGTACTGATCAACAAAACCCCCGGTCAAAACATAGCAGTCCTTTTCCGTTCCGTTCACATTTGCCCCAAAATAGCTAAACTCTATCTCTATGGTCTTGAGATTTAAAACCGCGCCTTCTGCCTGTGGATCTGGGCACCAAGCCTTAATTGGTATTATAATATCACCGGAAACATCATCCAAGAAACCTTGTAATGTTTTCCAGTCAATGTAAATCCCTCCGTCAGCCGAAGTATTTAAAACATCCTTTATCCTGATACCTTCTATTTCGGAATTTGCCAGAAGTCCTTTTGAGATAACAATATACTCCGTCTGATACCCGCGCTGCTTGCCGCCTGACAGCTGCAGCGGAAGAGTAATTGTTAGCTTTGCGCCTGGCATAAATGATGATTTGTCATTCCCAAGGGTAAATCTATAACCGTAATCTCTTTCCATTATAGGCAGATTTATTGTTGCCCCACTAACATTACCGGTTATATTGACAGCCTTTGTGTCAAGCTGCGGACCTGGTATAACAACCGAAAGTGCGGCAGACAGCGGACCGGCGGAAGGTAACGGTAAAGTGTTGTCACTGACCATAGCGAGCACCGCGGACGCGCTTATAACACCAAACTGAGTCGCAGCCCCCAATGTCAAAACATAGCAGTTATCTGTTGCTCCGTTTACATTTGGATCAAAATTATCGAAATGTATTTCAATAGTTTTAGGATTTAAAACCGCGCCTTCCGCATTTGGGTATGGACACCATACTTCAGGCGGCAATATAATTTGGCCGGATTCGGTGTCTAAATATTGACAAAGTGTTTCCCAGTCAATGTAAATTCCCCCGTCAACAGAAACATCGGCAAAATCTATTATTCTTATACTTTTTATTTCGGAATGCTCCAAAAGCCCCGCCGACAGAACAATTGATTGAAGCTCCAAACCCCTGAGCTGAGTGCCCTCAAATTTCATCGGCAAATTAATCGTGAGCTTTGTATTCGGCATATAAGACTCTTTATTATTTCCGACAGTAAATTTATATCCCGCGCCGCCTGTAGATGCGGGAACATTTACTGTTGCCCCTGTCAGGTTATCAGGAATAAAAACAGCCTTCACATCAAGCTGCGGCCCCGGCAAAACAACGGGCATATTCACTGACGCGCTTTCTCCCTGTTTATAAACTTCTATATAATTTGCGCCAACTGATATATCGTCCATGTCAAGCTCTTTTACAGTGTAAAAAGTATCAGCTTTATTTTTAATATCTTCAAATTGAGTAGCTCTTCCGTATAATTCAATTAGTCCGGGAAAAGTATCATTTGCCTCAAAACGTTCTTTAAAATCAATTCTAAAGCAGTTGTCATAAACTGTTTTTGTAATTCCGGGAAATGCCGCAATACTATAAAGAATAGAGAGATCAAGCTTCCATACATAATAACCGTTCTGTATGCCCTTATAATCAAATCCGCTTTTTTGTATTGTGATCCATTCTTCCTTAGTGCTTCCATTGCCCAGCGTATGAAGCAGTCTATAGGAAAAAGTATCGTCTTCGCTCATCCATGATTTCCAGGCATCTTGTTCAGTATCACCTTCGGACACGGGAATTTTCAGGAGCAGCTGTTGAAGATCAAAACCCCTTGCGGACGTATTATCAATTATATATGGATTAAATACAGGAAAATTACCGGCATTTTTAAATTGTTTTATTGTAAAATACCCAATTCCTCCATAAGCACAAGGACTTGTTGTCGCTTGCTTTACAACCGTCATTCTATCCTCTGGAGGATCAAATTCCCTAAGCGCCGCTGTTGATTTGCTCCAAAACCGGTCCTTTGCGAAGTTTATATTTGTTACCAGCATACTTCTCAATTCAATGGGAAGCTGCGGAAATCCCTGACGCGCAAATGGCACAATGATAAGGAATACCTTTTCACAGGGTTTTTCAGGATCTTCCGCACTGACACCTGGCGGATACACCCATTCCTTAAGTGTACCTCCCTGACCTGTCCGGTCAATAAAAATAGTTCCGGCACCGCTGTATCTGTAGGGCAGCGGTTCACCGAGAGGATCATCCGGACCTAATCCGGTAATATCATAAACCAAAATCCCACCTTGATCCACAACTCCAATAAAAAGTCCGTCTTGATTATTTTCGGGATCGGTATTGAGCACAGGATCTTCGCCCTCTGCATAAATCCATCTGTTTACATCCTGGGGCAAAACTCCGGAGACTTTTTGATAATTTTTAGCATCAATATCAAAAGTAATGCTGTACCCCTTAACTATACTGCCAAGATTTGTGGATTCATTAGTGACTTTCGCGATATATTTCCCGTAATTATATCTGTCCCACGGAACAATTGCATTATTTGGAGGCAACGGTGATGTATCTATGGATATTTTCCAGTCAAGGTTAGACGAAATAAGATAAACTATTGAGTTTGTATCCCTGCCTCCGGGAGTCCCCCAAGCTGTATTCGGCTGTCCATTGAATTCGTCATATGTAACATAAGCGGAAATCTCCGCCGTCGCGCCTTCGGGAACACTTGCGTATTTTCCGGTCCCTTCGGCAAATGTAGACAGGTAAATATCAAAAGCCGGAGCGCTTCCCGCTCTTAGAGAACCGATATACTGTACCTCAATCCAGCCTCCGTTTACCGTAGTGGATCCGGTAAGTATATACCACTCTTCAGAAGCATTTATTGTTCCCGAAACACCTATGGGACTCGTTTCGCCAACCTCCAGCTGAAAGGCCTCGCCTTCCCCGTTCACATCAAAATAAGGCAGCCAGATATGAACGGTAGCGTTATACGCATTTCCTGTTGTGTACTGGGGAATAATCCTTAACATAAGTCTTGCCGATTCACCGGTACGGACAACCTGCACACTTGGGTTGTTAAGGTCACTAGTCTCTCCTGTCACAAGATAACTTCCAACTACTTGAACCTCAGGGGTATTATCGGCGCCAAACGCGTTTAGCATTGGCAGCCAGTCGAAAGACAGCAACAAGAAACATAATGATAGAATTATTGCGATAGTTTTTTTAATAAATATTTTGCTTAGCTTCTCCATCTCTAAAACTCCTTTTTTGTCAGCAAAGATATTGCTATTACAACCAGCAAAGCTATGATAGCTATAACAAACTTGAAAATGTGTTTATTTTATTTAATATTGCTTATTTTTTCAATCATTTTTTTAATAATTATACCTTTTTTCATACCGCATAAAATTAAAATAAACTTATGCAACACTCTACTTTATATTTCACATTATATTGTATTTCTAAAATTTGTCAATACATTTTTAGGCAAAATTTATAAAAAAGATTATTCTTCAATTTGTGTCGAAACTGTATAGACATTAAAAGGCAGGGCTCCTTCGAAATCGAAGGAGCCCTGTAAATCTATAAATGCTGCCTATTTGTAAGCTCTTTTGCTATTTGTGCTGATAACAAGAATTGATAAAGCATTATCACATTGGCTCTTGCGGTTATAGCCGCCATACTGAAATGCTCTCCTTGCTAATTCAATTCTAGTATACTCTATAGAGTATACTAGAATTGAATATTTCAACAGCCTCTTAATCTTTAATTGTCAGCCGTTTATTTACGTTTTCACCTACCAGCGTATGAATTACCGCGAAAACCGGTACACCTATAACCATTCCGGGAACACCGAAAAGTCCGCCGCCAATAATAACGCTGACTAAAATCCATATGCCCGATACACCTACAGATCCGCCTAAAATTTTAGGACCTATGATGTTGCCGTCTATTTGCTGCAAAATAATAATAAACAATAAAAACCACAAACACTCAACAGGTTCAATAATCAACAGCAAAAACGCGCTTGGTATCGCGCCCAGAAACGGGCCGAAAAACGGTATAATATTTGTGACACCCACCATAACACTTATAATCAGCGGATAATCAAACCTAAATATGGACATACATATAAAACAAACTACACCAATAATTGTCGAATCAATAATCTTTCCTACCAGGAATTTCCCGCACATATCGTTTGACAGACTGACAATCTCCGCGCTTTTTTCAAATATCCGTTTTGGCATATATGCTTTGGCAACCTTCTGTATCTGGCCGCATAATTTTTCCTTCCCGGTAAGCATATAAACAGAAACAATAGTGGCTATAATCCAATTGTATAAATTAACAGTGAATATTTTCGCGGCATCCATAGCCCAGGGAAACACGCCGGTGATTATCTTTCCCACAGAAATCCCGATATCCGAATCAGGCGTAACAGATAAAAGATAGTTTAAAAACGAGTCAATAATAGTTTGATTGTCTAACTCTAAGCCGAATTGAGCGTTAAGCCACTCAAGCGAGTTTTTTTCCGCCACACGAAATCTGCTTACATAATTATTTAAATTATTAAAGAGATTCTCCATATTTTTGACAAGCTGCGGGATTAAAATAGTGAACAAAAACGCAATAATACCTAAAGCAATAATATAGGTTAATAAAATAGCCAACGGACTTTTTAGCTTTTGTAAAAACGCGCGTTTTGAACCCATTTTCATTAATAATTTATCTTTGAAAAAAGTATACGGAAAATTTAAAAGATAAGCAATCAAGAATCCATAAATAAACGGCGCTATAATTTTAAAGAAGCTTGAAAGCATTCTAATTACAACCGAAATATTGATCCCTAAAAATACTAAAAATACAGTATAGGTAATCCACATGATTACTGTTTTAAAAGATTTATTATTATTCATTTTTTAGGAGCATGAAGCTCCGCCCGCCACACGCGACGCCGGCCCCTAAAGCCGGTCCGGTAACCCACGTGTGAAAAAGCAGAGTTTTATGCCCGCGTCACCACCTTTCAAATTCCCATAAATTAAAAAAACGACAGCTGTGAACTTTCAGGTACATCCTTTAAGGCATTTACGCTTTTTAAAGTATCTATTACAGTTTTTGATACTTTTGCTTTCATCTGCAGCTCCTCAACAGACCTGTAGACGCCCGTCTTCCCTATCTGGGCTAAGCTTTCGGCCGCTGTTTCACCTATACCGGGCAGCGCGCAAAAGGGCAAACGTATCTTTCCGTCCTGAACCTTGAACTTAAACGCTTCGGATTCTTTGATATCTACGGGAAGAATCTGAATATTCCTTGCCAGCATTTCATTAATTATTTGTAAAACTGCAAGCTCGGAAGAATCTTTCGGAGAGGCTTCGTTTGATTTTATCCTGGTTTTAAGAATTTGAATTTTTTCTTTTACCGCTCCATAACCATTTATAAGAGTAATACCGTCAAAATCTACGCTGCGCGCTGAAAAATACGCCGCGTAATATTCCAAAGGCTTATGTACCTTATACCAGCCCAAACGCAGTGTGGAAATCATATAAGCCGCCGCGTGAGCTTTCGGAAACATATACTTTATCTTCATACATGAATCAATATACCACTGGGGCACGCCGTGACTTTTCATATTTTCAATATGCTCCAAAGTCAGGGAAGTATCCGCTTTGCCTTTTCTCACTATCTCCATAATTTGAAAAGCGTCCTGCGGATCAAGACCCTTGTGCATAAGATCAGTCATAATTGAATCACGGGTTCCTATCACCTGGGAAATATCACAGACGCCTTCTTTAATCAAATCCGCGGCGTTCCCTATCCATACATCGGTACCGTGAGACAACCCGGAGATCTGAACTAAATCGGAAAAAGTTTTCGGTTTCGCGTCCACAAGCATCTGCCTCACAAATGACGTACCTACCTCCGGAAGGGAGAAAGTCCCCGTAACTGAATCTATGTCTTCCGGTTTCACCTTCAGCGCTTCCGTAGAAGCAAAAAGCGACATCACTTCAGGGTCGCTCATAGAAACATCCTTCACAGGAATCCCCGTAAATTCCTCCAGATAATGATATATGGTCGGCACATCATGGCCAAGCTCGTCCAGCTTGCAAATATTATCATGTATGGCATGAAAATCAAAATGAGTAGTAATGCTGTCCGACTTAACATCATTAGCCGGACGCTGCACAGGACAGAAATCGTAAATTTCCATTGAACGCGGTACTATAACCATTCCGCCGGGATGCTGGCCGGTAGTGCGTTTTACGCCGGTACAGCCTCCCGCAAGACGCAGCTCCTCCGCTTTTCTAAAATATATATTTTTTTCCTCACCGTACTTTTTCACATACATGACTGCTGTTTTTTCCGCTATAGTTCCTATAGTTCCCGCTTTAAAAACATTGTCTTTACCAAACAGCGATTCCGTATACCGGTGCGCGCTTGCCTGATACTCACCGCTGAAATTCAGATCGATATCCGGTACTTTATCTCCCTTAAACCCAAGAAAAGTTTCAAAGGGAATTTCATGTCCGTCACGGTCCAGCTCTGTGCCGCAATGGGGACATTTTTTAGGCGGCAGATCAAATCCGGACCCGAATTTTCCGTTACCGGCCGGTTCGAAATATTTGCAGTTTGAACAAATATAATGGGGACAAAGGGGATTTACTTCAGAAATACCGGCAATTGTAGCTACAAAAGAAGATCCGACCGAACCTCTGGAACCAACCAGGTACCCGTGGGCCTCGCTGTCAGTCACAAGCTTCTGCGCTGTCATATATAATACGGAAAACCCGTATTTAGTTATAGAATTCAGCTCTTTTTCAAGCCGTTCCCGTATTATTCGCGGTAACGGGTCCCCGTACCGTTCTTTGGCTTTGCTCCAGGCAATATCAACAAGCTGTTCTTCCGCTCCGTCAATAACCGGCGGATAATTTTCTTTCGGGATCGGTCTGATATGTTCAATTTGTGCCGCTATCTTATTGGTATTTTCCACCACAACCTCATAAGCCTTTTCTTCTCCTAAATATTTAAACTCATCAAGCATTTCCGCCGTAGTCCTCAAATATAAAGGAGCCTGATCGGAAGCGTCACTGAATCCTTGTCCTGACATTAATATTTTTCTGTAGTCGCTGTCATGAGGGTCCATAAAATGTACGTCACAGGTAGCCGCTACGGGTATATTTAATTCTTCCCCCAGCCTTACTATAGTTTTATTTAATTTTTCTAAATCCTCAACAGATTTGAACGTACCGTTTTTAAGCAGAAACATGTTATTTCCGGCAGGCTGAATTTCTAAATAATCATAAAACTCAGCAATAGATTTCAGCTCACCCCACTGTTTGCCTTCAATAACCGCTCTGATCAGCTGACCGGCTTCACATGCTGACCCGATTATAAGGCCTTCCCTGTGTTTCTTTAATACGGATTTCAAAATTCTTGGTTTTTTATAAAAATAATCTAAATGTGAATATGAAATCAATTTGTATAAGTTTTTAAGACCTGTTTTGTTTTTTACTAATATAATTTGATGGTAGGTATGCAGTTTTTTAAAATCGCCGCCGGAAATTTTAGAATTTATACTTTCAATATTATTAATGCAGCTTTCGGATTTTAACCGGTCTAAAAATTCAAGAAAGATTTTCGCCAAAATTTCTGCGTCATCCTTAGCCCTATGATGGTTAAAATCGTTCAAACCCAGATATTTTGCCACTGTATCTAATTTGCAGTTTTTAATACCAGGCAAAAGCGCCCTTGCTATCGCTACAGTATCAATCGAGGTATACGTATAAGGAATATTTAATCTTTGGCAGCTTGTCTTGATAAAAGATGTGTCGAAAGAGGCATTATGGGCTGCCAGTACGCTGTCACCGCAAAAATCAAGAAAGCTTCTGACAGCCTCCGGTTCCAGCGGCGCGTCCCGCACCATATCATCTGTAATTCCGGTCAATTCCGTAATCTTTGACGGGATATGCATTTGAGGATTTACAAATGTATTAAACCGTTCCATTATTTGTCCGTCTTTGATTTTCACCGCGCCAATTTCCGTAATTTTATCTTGTCTGGCTGATAAACCGGTAGTTTCTATATCAAAACAAACAAAAGTGTCCGAAAAAGACGCTTTCCTTTTCCCATCTACCGCATCTACAAGGTCATCAACAAAATAAGCTTCCATACCATAAATTACTTTGATTTTTTCTTCATCGGAACGGCCCTTATTAATAGCTTCCTCCGCGTTCATAGCGTCCGGAAAAGCCTGAGCGGCGCCGTGGTCTGTGACCGCGATAGCTTTATGCCCCCATTCATCGGCGCGCCGGATCAAATCTTTTACACAGGTTATTCCATCCATAGCAGACATATTTGTATGTAGATGCAGCTCCGTACGTTTTACTTTTGCTTTATCTGTAACTTTTACCTTTTGTACAGCCGCAACAGACGATGCGTTTATTATCAGTTCTCCTCCAAGAAAACGGTCGGTTTCCACATCACCTGCCACCAATATTGTATCGCCGGTACTTAGTTTATCAAGCACCTTACATTCAGAGATCTTATTAAAAATCTTTACTGTAATGGAACTTGTATAATCTGTAATATTAATTAAAAATATATTTTTCCCGCCAAATTTAGTTGCTTTTTTATCAATTGAAAAGATATCTCCCCAAACCAAGGCTTTTCCAGTATCAAAAGCCAATGAGCTGAGCGCTACATGCTGACCCCGTGGAACATTTCCGTACAATGGTTTTGAGGAAGATAACAAAACCGCCGGCAAAAGATTTTTGCCGGCGCGGATTTCTATTTCACCGTCAGCAAGTTCCGCCGGATTCGCCTTTATAGATCTGCCCGTGCGCGATTTGGTCTCTTTTAGGCTTTCTTCATATATATTTGATCTTGACATTTTAGATATATTTTTTTCTCTGACCATTTGTTCGGCTGTCTGTTTTTGTTTTTCTATATAATCCTCACTGCCGCTCTCTATTTCTGTGAGTCCCTCATATACAACGTCGGAAATGCGGATGTCAAATTCTTCTTTTATGGACTGTATCAGCAAACGGTCGAATTTTTTAGCGTCAAGCAGCTTTTTGCCGCCGTTTTTTAATATTATAGTTAAAGTAGAACCGTCAAGTGAAAATTCCGAATTTTTAAACGTGCCGTTTAAGCTTGTAATATTTCTTTTCATTTCAGCTAAAATTTCAGGTATATACGAAAGATCAAATAGTTCCGGTTTAAAAACAGGTTTAATGTAAATATCGTCTAAATTTAAAGAAGATTGTTTTAAAATCTGTTCCGCTTTAAAAAAATCTTCCCGGTTAATCAGTTCCGAAAATCCGGCCCGCAGTGTCATAACGTTGTTTCTTCTGTCAATAGCGGCATTAAGAACCTTTCCGTTTCCAATATTGCTTTCCAGCTCCGTACCGGACAGATATTTTGAAAAAAAGTTACTGATTGAATTCATAGTCACCACCCTTTAACCTTACCCGCTTCCCTCAATCGGCGGAAGCTCGTCTGCGGACGAAATTGAAAAACATCTTAAAAAATTTTCTGTGGTACCATATAACAGAGGACGGCCGGGCAGCTCCAGCCGCCCTTTTTCTTCAATAAGATTTTTTACCGTAAGGGACCCTATAACCCCGCTGCAGTCTACACCGCGCACCTGTTCTATAAACGCTTTTGTAACAGGCTGATTATACGCGACTATAGCTAAAACCTCCATCGCCGCCTGGGACAAAGGCGTATTCTTTTTCAAATCCATTACCTTGCGTATGTATACCGCATATTTTTTCTTTGTCACCATCTGATATGAATCATTCAGCTTTATAACGGCAATTCCTTTATTCTCATCCTTATATTCCTTTATTAAGCTTTCCAAATGTCCCTCAAGTATATCACACGGAATTGATAAGGCATTTTCAAGTCTTTGCGACGATACCGCGTTTCCGCTGGCGAAAAGAATAGCCTCAATGGCGCCCTTTATCTCTTCATATATCATAACTTACGATCCTTCACCATATAAATTTCCGCAGTATCCTGATCATCCGTTATTTTTACCCTTTTACCTTTAATCAGCTCTAAAACAGCTAAAAAAGTAGCCACCAGTTCACTTTTTTCCCGGCTCTTTTGAAACAGCTCACTATATTTAATTGAATTTTTTAACCAAAGGGTGCGCATTATGTAAATTATTTTCGTACCTACAGAAATAATCTTTTTAGACACAATACCAGAAAACGCTTTCTCAGAAGGCGGCAGCCGCCGTTTCCCGCGTCCTGCCGCGCTGATAAAGGCGTCTATAAGCTCACCCAAAGAATGTTTGCGGTCATAAGTCAAATCAAATTCAACATCTTCCGCCTGCTTTACAAAAGTATCAAAATTAACCAGCAAAGACATCTCTTTCGCCGCCTCTTTGCATTTTTGATACTCAATAAGCTGTCCCGTCAGCTCCTGTTTCAGCGATTCCGCCTCATCATCATGTTTGGGCAAAAGCATTACCGACTTTATATATATAAGCCTTGACGCCATATCCAAAAACTCCGAAGCGATTTCCATATTTGTTTCCCTCATACGTTCAATATGAGACATATACTGCTCCACCAGAATTACAATCTCAATGTCACAAATATTAATTTTATTCTTTAAAATTAAATTTAGCAGTAAATCAAGAGGACCTTCAAAAATATCAAGCTTATAACAGAGCATAATTTACCGTACCAGCGCAAATGGCAGCGCTGTAACATACATAATTCCGCTGTAAATCGCGCTTGATAAAAAGCCCATAAAACCACTCATAATGCCTGTAGTCATAATCAATATCAAAATAATATACGAATACCGTTCCAGCTGATAAGCCATTTCCGCCATGCTGTCAGGCAAAAATCCGAACAATATTTTAGATCCATCCAGTGGCGGGAACGGAAGCAAATTAAACACGGCAAGCGATATATTTACATTTGTATAAAACATAAAAAACAATAATATATAATATAGTGCACCGGCGGCGCTGCTATAAAAAATAAGTAATAAATTAACCATAAAAGCGCCCGCAACAGCAGCCACAATATTAGCTAAAGGGCCTGCCGCCGCTGAAATTGCCATACCCACTTTCGGGTTTCTAAAATAGCGGCTGTTTATCATAACCGGCTTTGCCCATCCGAACCCAAACATCAAAATACACAACGCGCCCACAGGGTCAATATGATGTACCGGATTTAAGGAAAGCCTGCTCGTATACTTAATGCTTTTATCACCCAGTTTAAGCGCCGCGTAGGCGTGAGCCCATTCATGAAAAGGCAATACAAGAAAAATAATCACCAATATCGCCAACACTTGCATTAGCGCTTCCATAAAACCATATTCGCCTCTCAGTATACCAAATAACACCGTCATATCCCCCTTTGAAAATGGAAAAAGAAAAATTATTATGATCCTTTTTATGTTTTCTATTTCCTTTAGGCCGTGAAGCACTATGCTTCCCTATTACAAGCTGACATTATTATATACTAGAATCTGTAAAAACACAAGGCTAATTATACGTTTCTCAGCACCTAATAAATGCGTGCGCCTCAGGTGCTTTGGTGACTTTAAGAATTGATAACAGCAATAAAAAGCAAGCTAATATTCAAAGAAAGTATCGAATAGCAACTTTCCTTGCCGCTGTAACTTAAGTAAGTTTTCACAATTTCTCGGTAAGAGAAATGCGTGCACCTCAGGTGCATTAGTCTCCAAAGCTTATACCGATTTGTCTGGCGTTTTCAATCATTTGATCGTCCGCCGGTACCAATTTTAATTTCCCGGCGATTTCTTTCAGGGGCAGATGTGTCATGACATTGTTTTTCACCGCTACAAGATTTCCAAAGTTCTCTTCTATAATCAGCTGTGCCGCATAAGCCCCGAGACGTGTACACAGCAGCCTGTCCGCGGCGCTGGGACTTCCTCCGCGCTGTAAATGCCCGGGCACCGTTACCCTTGTCTCCCGTCCCGTAAATTCTTCTATAGCTTTTGCGACAGCTGACGACGCAGCCATGTAATCAGGTCTTGTCATTAATAATTTCCGTTCCTTTTTAGGCAATAACGCTGTCTCCTTCGATAAAGCCCCTTCCGCCACAACCAAAATCGCAAAATTTTTTCCGCTGTTAATCCTTTCCCGGACTGCCTTGATTACAGATTCTATATCATATGGGATCTCCGGAATCAATATTATATCAGCGCCTCCGGCAATTCCCGCGTAAAGCGTCAGCCATCCCGCTTTGTGTCCCATCAGCTCAATTACAAAGACACGTCCATGCGATGTAGCGGTACTGTGTATGGCGTCCACAACGCTGGTGGCAATATCCACAGCGCTTTGAAATCCAAAAGTTACATCGGTACCCCACAAATCATTATCAATAGTCTTTGGCAAACCTATAACATTCAAACCCTCCAAAGACAAAAGATTTGCGGTCTTTTGTGTCCCGTTCCCGCCTAAAATAACCAATGCGGACAAATCAAGCTTTTTATAGTTTTCTTTCATCTTCTTGACCTTATCTACGGTATTTTCATCAAAAACCCGCATCAGCTTAAATGGCTGGCGTGAAGTACCTAAAATAGTTCCGCCGCGGGTCAGGATTCCCGAAAAATCTTCCGGCTCCATTTTTTTATATTCCCCGGAGATTAAACCCTTGTATCCGTCTATAAATCCATAAATTTCTACTTCGTTGCCGTACTCCCAATAAAGCGCTTTTGCCGCTCCGCGCAGAGCCGCGTTTAACCCCTGACAATCTCCCCCGCTTGTTAATATTCCTATTCTTCTCATTTGTCATCCTCCGTTACTAAATCTTTCTTCATAGTCTCTTTTGGCCTTTTTTTGTTCTCTTTTAGCCAGTTTCGAAAAAATCCTCATGCTGTTTACATGCTTTTTGGTCTTTTCTGCCTTTACATACGTTGTATCAGGCAGCTGGTACCGTAAATTCATCGTATCCTTAAAAGAAATTGATAAAATTTCATTAATTCTATCAACGAGGTCCTTTTCTTCCACGGGAAACAAAAGCTCTACACGCCTGTTAATATTTCTGGTCATCCAGTCGGCGCTTGATAAATAGATTTTTGAATCTCCGCCGTTTTCAAATTTAAAAATCCTGCTATGCTCCAGCAATTGTCCCACAATACTGTACACTATAATATTTTCACTGTAATTTTTTATTCCTGGGATCAAACAGCAAATTCCTCTAACCAACAGCTTTATTTGTACTCCCGCGTTTGACGCGTCATAAAGCAGTTTTATAATTTTCGGATCTACAAGCGAATTAATTTTAACGGTTATACCGCTCTTCAAATTTTTTTTCGCGTTTGCTATTTCATTTTTAATTGACGATTCAAAAAATTCCCTCATCCCATCTGGCGCTACTACGAATTTGTTATATTGAGGAGGATGTGAATAGCCGGTGAGAAAATTAAACAGCGACGACGCTTCTTCACCGTATTTTTCTTTACAGGTAAACAAGCAAATATCCGTATATATTTTTGCGGTGATATCATTGTAATTGCCTGTGGCCATATGCACATATCTGTGAATTTTATTATTTTCGTTTCTCACAACAAGACAAATCTTGCAATGCGTCTTCAATCCGGGCAACCCATAAATAACATGGCATCCGGATTTCTCAAGTTTTTTTGCCCAATGTATATTATTTTCTTCATCAAACCTTGCTTTCAATTCTACTAAAACTGTTACTTGTTTACCATTTTCCGCAGCTTTTATCAAAGCCGCAATAATTGGAGAATTTCCGCTGACACGGTACAGAGTCTGTTTTATCGCAAGGACCTGGCTGTCCGAAGCCGCAAGCTTAACAAAATCCAATACTGATTTAAAGCTTTCATAAGGGTGATGAAATAAAATATCTTTTTCCTTTATCGCGTCAAATATATTATCATGGCTCAGGAACCCGGCAGCGGGATATACAGGTACAATAGGTTCAAACTTCAAATGGCTGTATCCTTCTATATTACTAAACTTCATTAAAAATGTCAAATCAATAGGGCCGGGTATCTCGTAAATTTCATTTTCATCTACCGACAACAGCGCTAAAAGAAAGCTGTTTAAATTTGGATCAGCATTTTTACTTATTTCCAAGCGGACCGGCCGGCCACGCTTTCTTTTTTTTATAGATTCCCGGATTTCTGTCATCAAATCATCCACATATTCATCTATATTTAAATCGCTGTTGCGTGTCACGCGAAAAGTGCAGTAATTTCCGATTTCATATAACTCAAACAAAATATCAAGACTGTCAATTATAATATCTTCAAGTAAGATGAAAGCCTTTTCATTATTGCCGGAAACGGGCAATTCCAGAAAACGCGGCAAAATAGACGGTACCTGAACAACCGCAAAAGCGGGTTTATCTTCTGTCAACAGTATTACCGCGATATTCAGGCTCTTATTAGAAATCATCGGAAACGGTCTTCCCGTATCTACCGCCATAGGTGTTAAAACAGGAAAAACAATTCTATTAAAATAATCTTTAACAAACAAAAGCTGTTTCTTATTTAATTCCTCCGCCTTTAGAAAACGGATATTTTCTTTCTCTAAATCGGGCAGCACATTTTTTATAAGACAACTATATTGCTTTTCCACAAACCCGCGTATTTTGAGATCCAGCTGATCGAAAATCATTTTGGGAGTTAATCCGGACGTATCCTTTTTAGTAACGCCGTGGCTTATTTTATTCTTTAGGCCAGCCACACGTACCATAAAGAATTCATCTAAATTAGACGATGTTATTGAAATGAATTTTAACTTTTCCAGCACCGGATTTTCTTTTTTAAAAGCTTCTTCCAAAACGCGATAATTAAAATCCATCCAGCTTAACTCTCTGTTATTATATGGTATTCCTGTTACAAAAGCTTCATTTTCATTGGCCGGCATTACAATCCACCTTTTTTAAGAAGTTAAATCACAACACTTATCTTAAATTATAATTAGTATACCCTAAAATCACTTGTTTTTCAAGGAATGCTCACTTACTTGGTTGACATTCTCTTCTAAAAGCTGTTATAATACAGTATATTTATAACAAGAACAAGGGGGGATTTATTATGGCTAATAATATATTAGAGCTTATAGGAAATACACCTATGGTAACAATCAGAAATTTAAATAAAAATCCGAACGTTCAATTATATGCTAAACTGGAGGGATTCAATCCGACAGGCAGCATAAAAGACCGCATTGCGCTGAAAATGATTGAGCAGGCGGAGATTGACGGAAAATTAACAAAAGGCAAAGTAATTATAGAGGCTTCATCGGGCAATACAGGAATAGGATTGTCTATGATCGGGGCAGTTAAAGGATATAAAGTCGTTGCGGTTATGAGCGAGGCTGTTTCAATTGAGCGGCAGAAAATGATGCAGGCATTTGGCGCTAAGGTTATTCTTACCCCGGCGGAAGAAGGGACAGACGGCGCCATAAGACTTACAAGAAAAATGGTCGCGGAAAACCCTGATAAATATTTTAATCCTGATCAATTTTCAAACGAATCAAATAAAATTGCCCACTATAAGACAACCGCAGAGGAAATATGGAATCAAACTGACGGAAAGGTAACACATTTTGTATCGGCCCTTGGCACATCAGGAACATTGATGGGTGTAGGTAAAAGTCTAAGGGAGAAAAATCCTGAAATTGAAATTGTTGAAGCCCATCCGGTAAAAGGACATTATATTCAGGGCCTGAAAAATATGCAGGAGGCTATAATTCCTGAGATTTACGACCCGTCCCAAATAAGCCGCAGTGTTATAATTGAGTCTGAGGACGCGTTTGCAATGGCACGCCGGATTGTTCTTGAGGAGGGCATATTTGTAGGGATGAGCAGCGGAGCATCAATGTACGCGGCCTTAGAAGTTATAAAAGACCTGAAAAACGGTGTAGTTGTAGTTATTTTTCCGGATAGAGGAGAAAAGTATTTGAGTACAAAACTCTTTGAGTAGGTGTTATTTATTATGCTTGAAATATCACTTTTGGGTACCGGCGGAATGATTCCGCTGCATAACAGGTATCTCACCGCTATGCTTGTCCGGTACAACGGAACGATGCTTCTGGTCGATTGCGGTGAAGGTACTCAGATAACTATGCGCCGCCTGGGCTGGGGATTTGTTAATCTGGATTGTATTCTGTTCACCCATTTTCATGCAGATCACATTTCCGGTCTGCCGGGTATGCTTTTATCCTTAAGCAATTACGGAAGGACCGCGCCGCTGACGATTGCCGGACCAAAAGGTATTGAAACCGTAGTGAATAACCTGCGTGTCATTGCCCCGGAGCTGATGTATCCGATTGAATTTAAGGAGCTTTCATTTAAAGGTCATAAGGTGATAGACTTTGTAATCAGCGATTTTCATATTTCGTCGCTGCCTCTTTGCCATGGGATACCATGTATCGGATATAGTATTACTATTCCACGTTCCGGAAAGTTTGACAGGGAGCGGGCGGAAAAATTAAATATCCCGGTTAGATATTGGTCAAAACTGCAAAAGGGTGAGACAGCGGAAAAATATACGCCTGATATGGTGTTGGGCCCGCCCAGAAAAGGATTGAAGGTCAGCTATATAACCGATACGAGACCTATAGATACCATTCCCCAATTTATTGAAAACTCGGATTTATTTATCTGTGAGGGAATGTATGGGGATGATGCCATGAAACAAAAAGCGGACCGGTTTTATCATATGATTTTTTCCGATGCCGCTAAACTAGCAAAGGCGGGAAATGTGAAAGAACTTTGGTTTACACACTATTCACAGGCTTTTGAAAATCCGGAAGACTGGACTGAATCCGTGTCCGGGATTTTTGAAAACGCAAAAGCCGGGACAGACCGTATGATCAAAATACTGCATTTTGAGGGAGCATGACGCGCACCGCATTTATCTTAAAAAGGATTGTGAAATAATATATAAGTTACCGTATTAATAATTCTTTCACACTTTTTACAAATCTATACTACAATAATTCTAATTCACATTGCACACTATATATACAAAATGTGTCTATTCAAAAAATAGACACCACAAACCGCAAAAGGATGATTTAAAGAAATGCCAGCAAAAAAGAAAAAACCGGAAACCTACGGGAATGACAGTATATCTGCCCTTAAAGGAGCAGAACGTGTCCGAAAACGTCCGGCTGTTATTTTCGGGTCTGACGGTATTGAAGGCTGCCAGCATTCTATTTTTGAAATTTTATCCAATTCAATTGATGAAGCCCGTGAAGGTTACGGACGCGCCATAACCGTTACCAGATTCAAAGACTGTTCCATTGAAGTGGAAGATCACGGACGCGGGATCCCTGTAGATTTTAATAACAATGAACAGCGTTTTAATTGGGAACTGGTTTTCTGTGAAATGTACGCGGGCGGCAAATATAATAACAATTTTGGAGAGAACTATGAGTTTTCTCTAGGATTAAACGGACTCGGTCTCTGCTCAACACAGTATGCGTCAGAATATATGGATGTGGAAATAAAACGCGACGGATTTTTATATACTCTGCATTTTGAACGGGGAGAAAACATAGGGGGATTGAAAAAAGAGCCTTATACAAAAAAAGACACCGGTACAAAAATACGCTGGCGTCCTGATTTGGAAGTTTTCACAGATATAAACGTACAGCCGGAATATTTTTTAGATACTCTAAGAAGGCAGTCAATTGTCAATGACGGCGTTTTGTTTATCTTTAAAAATCACGGGCTAAACGGAATTTCGGAATCCGAATTTAAATTCGAAAACGGAATTTCTGACCACGTAAAGAATACGGTGGGAGACAACTCTATTTCTTCAGTGCAGTTCTGGCAAACAGAACGCATGACAAGGGACCGCACAGATAAGCCGGAATACAAATGCAAAATAAACGTTGCTTTCGCATTTTCAAATACTGTTCATTTAACGGAATACTATCATAATTCCAGCTGGCTGGAATACGGCGGAGTCCCTGAAAAAGCTGTAAAGAACGCTTTTATTTATCAAATAGACAGCTTTTTAAAGCAAAACAGCAAATACAATAAAAACGAAAGCAAAATAACCTTTGCTGATGTGGAAGATTGCCTGGTTATTGTCATATCTTCTTTTTCAAGCGTTACCTCTTATGAAAATCAAACAAAGAAAGCTATTACAAATAAAGGTATCCAAGAAGCTATGACAGAATTTCTGCGCCATCAGCTTGAAATATTTTTTATAGAAAATCCTTTAGAAGCGGAAAAAATTTCGTCTCAGGTGCTTATCAATAAGCGGAGCCGTGAAAACGCGGAAAAAACAAGACTAAACATCAAAAAAACTTTGTCGGGAAACCTTGATATTACCAGCCGTATTGAAAAATTTGTTGACTGCAGAAGTAAAGATATTGCGGAACGCGAGCTTTTCATTGTGGAAGGAGATTCAGCATTAGGAGCTTGCAAACAGGCAAGAAATCCGAATTTTCAGGCAATTATTCCTATACGCGGGAAAATACTCAACTGTCTTAAAGCGGATTTCAATAAAATTTTCAAGAACAATATAATCACCGATTTGCTGAAAGTATTGGGCTGCGGAGTTGAAGTCACTACTAAATCAAATAAGGATTTAAGCAGCTTTGACCTGGGAGCTTTAAGGTGGAATAAAATTATTTTATGCACTGACGCGGATGTAGACGGATTTCAAATCAGGACACTTCTTTTAACTATGCTGTATAAGCTTACACCGACTTTAATCAATGAAGGTTTGGTTTTTATCGCGGAATCTCCGTTATATGAAATCACAACAAAAAAGCAGGTTTTTTTCGCTTACACCGAATCGGAAAAAGAAAAATATTTACAGAGAATTAGAGCTAAAGACGAAAAATTTACATTACAGCGCAGCAAAGGTTTGGGTGAAAACGAACCCGATATGATGAATTTAACCACAATGAACCCCACTACCCGCCGGTTAATCAAAGTGCTGCCGGACCACGCGGAACACACCTTTGAAATTTTTGACATTCTGTTAGGCGATAATCTTCAGGAACGTAAAAACTATATAATAGCCAACGGCGCGGATTATATTGACCAGCTTGATATCAGCTGATTGTTTGAGTTTCTTATTTCTTAAACAAATTCCAAAACCCTTTTTTAACCGGCAGCCCTTCAATATTTTCCATCACTTGAATTTTATTTTCAGCAATAATCAAATCCCCCAAAACATAAATGACCTTTCCCAGCTTATGTCCCCTCTCAACCGGAGCGTATATAAATGAAGGTGTATATACGTAACGCTTAACATTATCCGCCTTTGATTTTTGCACTACAAAATCCTTTGAATCTAAGCTGCCTGCCGTAACCTTGTCAACTGTTCCTCCGGCTACATTTATTTCGAAGCTGTTTTTTGTATCATCACAGCGTATACACGCTAAATTGTCAAAACCAAAGTTAAACATACTTTTATGGTCATTCCAGTCGTCCGATGCCTTCATTGTTACGGCAATTAACCTTAATCCGTCCTTTTCCGCAACAGATACAAGACACCGTCCAGCCGCCTTTGTAAAGCCTGTTTTTCCGCCTATACAGTTTTCATACTGCGACAGTAATTTATTATGGTTTCCATATGTATAACTTTTCCCTTTTGGTTTTTCAAATTCTACTTTGCATGTCTTTTTTGCGGCTATCTCCGCAAATTCCGCGTTTTCCATAGCATACGACAACAGCAGAGCCATGTCATACGGTGTGCTATAATGGTTTTCATCATCCAAACCGCTTGGCGTCACAAAATTCGTATCTTTCATTCCAATCTGTGCCGCCCGTTCATTCATTAATTGCGCAAAATCTTCAATAGAACCGCAGATTGTGATAGCCGCCGCGTTAGCCGCGTCGTTGCCGGAGGGTAAAAGCATACCCACAACAAGATCCCGGAGTCTGACAACGTCACCTTTCTCCAGGTACATAGAGCTGCCTTCCGCAATCATCTCTTTTGTAAATGTAACCGGCGCATTATCGGCGGCGGCCGCTTCAAGGCATAAAAGTGATGTCATCACTTTTGTGGTGCTCGCCATTTTCATTTTCTTATGCTGATTTTTTTCGTATATGACCTGGTTGTTATTTGCACAATATAAAACAACACCTTCCGCGGAAACCGATAATTTAGTACTTGCCTTTGATATCACACCGGAAATATCCTGAAGCTTTGATAATTTTTTTTCATTTTCCTTTTCTATATTTATCTGACTGTTTATATTATCAGTATTACTTTGTTTTTCTTCCCCTAAAACCGCAAAACCATACCCTAACAATATGGCAAAACATAAAAATATCACAGTGAATTTTCTTTTCAATGATAATCACCTCATTCATAAATATGAAGCTGCCGATCTTATTATGTTTAAAAACCCTTTGATCTTTTGGGAATTTCCTTACCTTTAACAGGTATTAAAAGTGATTAGAATCGAAAAGGAAAATATTTTCAGTCCACAAAAAAGTCATACTTTTGATAACATTAAAGGCGTGTTTCAATCAAGTGGTATACTTCCAACTGGCACGGACAGGCGCATATTATGCGCCCCTACAATGAATGATTTCACAAATGTTGTTTTACATTACATCAACATCATTTGAAACACGCCACATTAAATATGTTAAAGAAATCTAGTAATTTTTAAACAGTTCCTTATTACCACTCTGAAAACTCATTCACACAATGGCACCTCCGAAAACTGCTTGCCGCACCAGCACGATGCAGGATTTATAAAGCCAGTTCTCACAAATTGGCTTGGTGCTTTTGCAAAAAAATCTGCACCGCGCTGATACTGCAAACAGACTTTGAAGATGTCCAACAATGAAATCGATGGAAAATTTGATTGACAGATAAGTAATAGTCTGATAAAATTGACTTGCATGAATTAGGTTGATAAGCGTTTAAGCAACACAGGTGCGAATGTGAAGTGAGCATACTTTTACTAGACCTTTCGCACCTAAAACTTAATAAAGATCAAATAAAAATTCTTGTTCTTACAGTACAAATTTCTCTGTATAAAACTTAATTTATTAATTTATATGATCAATAGGTATAAATGCACAAAAGCTTAACGATTGCTATGCAAATTTCATATACTTTTGCGGTCGCCCCTAATCAGGGGCGTGGATTGAAACTGCGGTACCATCCCCCCAATTAGGAGAAGTTGTTGTCGCCCCTAATCAGGGGCGTGGATTGAAACTTTTTGAAAGGAGGTTAATATCTTGGTTGCTACAGTCGCCCCTAATCAGGGGCGTGGATTGAAACCCGAGCTGAAACAAAGCGGCTGGAATAAATAAACCGTCGCCCCTAATCAGGGGCGTGGATTGAAACTTCTTAAATGCCATATCAGCGCGTTCTCGTATATGTCGCCCCTAATCAGGGGCGTGGATTGAAACAAAACGAATTAGGATATACAAATCAGCAAATTGAGTCGCCCCTAATCAGGGGCGTGGATTGAAACCGATTGTTAATGTTCGCGAACGTGCGTTATAAATCGTCGCCCCTAATCAGGGGCGTGGATTGAAACAAGTAATCACAACCACGCACGAGGTCCCGGAAGGTCGCCCCTAATCAGGGGCGTGGATTGAAACTGCTTGCGCGGGGGCAGTTTTTTTTGCAATAAAAAAGTCGCCCCTAATCAGGGGCGTGGATTGAAACTTCACAGTATGCGGCTATTGAACAAGCGGTTAAAAGTCGCCCCTAATCAGGGGCGTGGATTGAAACCCATAGTAGAGGAGGCGTTAGAAGATCTTGACTAGGTCGCCCCTAATCAGGGGCGTGGATTGAAACATCTGCTGACATTAATCTAGGGTTTGATGAGATATCGTCGCCCCTAATCAGGGGCGTGGATTGAAACATCGGCATATTTTTGTTTTTGGTCAGCAATTTGGGTCGCCCCTAATCAGGGGCGTGGATTGAAACAAATGATTATGTAGTTATTGATATTGAGACCACCGTCGCCCCTAATCAGGGGCGTGGATTGAAACATTTAATATCGCTGTGAATTTTTGACTTGTTTTGGTCGCCCCTAATCAGGGGCGTGGATTGAAACTCTTTTTTTGCCTTTTTACCCGTCCTGCTCGGGTAGTCGCCCCTAATCAGGGGCGTGGATTGAAACCATCATCCCCTCAATGGCTTCCAATGCCGCCTTACGGTCGCCCCTAATCAGGGGCGTGGATTGAAACAAAAAACCTATTGACATATAGGTACCTATATGATGTCGCCCCTAATCAGGGGCGTGGATTGAAACAGTCTTGTCATAATGCATAGTACAGTTTCAACAAAGTCGCCCCTAATCAGGGGCGTGGATTGAAACGCTTAACAGTGGTTCAATAGATAAAAATTTATTAGGTCGCCCCTAATCAGGGGCGTGGATTGAAACTTTTGGAGTTTTAAACTCCACCGGTCATAAGATCGTCGCCCCTAATCAGGGGCGTGGATTGAAACTAATAACGTATCGGAAAGCGATTGAATTACACATGTCGCCCCTAATCAGGGGCGTGGATTGAAACACAAAATAAGGTAATGTCGTTTTTGTAACCTGTAGTCGCCCCTAATCAGGGGCGTGGATTGAAACTGCCCACGTTGGTTACTATGCCAAGCTGATATACTCGTCGCCCCTAATCAGGGGCGTGGATTGAAACTATTAAAATGGTAGGCTCGCCATTAATAATAATAGGTCGCCCCTAATCAGGGGCGTGGATTGAAACAATAGTGTGATTGTCAACACTACCATATATATTTAGTCGCCCCTAATCAGGGGCGTGGATTGAAACATCCCAAGTCTTAATTACCGGGCATGAAGCATCCGTCGCCCCTAATCAGGGGCGTGGATTGAAACTCATCCCCAGGCGGCGCGTATGCGGTGTCTAGCTAGTCGCCCCTAATCAGGGGCGTGGATTGAAACATGCATGAACTGCATAATCTTATCACTTTTAAGCTGTCGCCCCTAATCAGGGGCGTGGATTGAAACAGAATGCGGCAATCAAAGCGATTGAATCAGGCGGGTCGCCCCTAATCAGGGGCGTGGATTGAAACTTCTTGTGAAGAAGCACGGCGCGAGGGTTGGCAAGAAGTCGCCCCTAATCAGGGGCGTGGATTGAAACATCGCCCGTGATTATCTTATAAATTGGATCAATAAGTCGCCCCTAATCAGGGGCGTGGATTGAAACCAATCGGCTCTATAACGAGAAATCGAAATAACAAGTCGCCCCTAATCAGGGGCGTGGATTGAAACCCGCCTCGGTTATAGAGACTGCAACGGCGTTAGAGGTCGCCCCTAATCAGGGGCGTGGATTGAAACTGTGTGGAGGCGGTGAAAAAAATTGGTCTGCGGACGTCGCCCCTAATCAGGGGCGTGGATTGAAACTTCCGGTTTCACGCGGTGGATATCATGGCCTATACGTCGCCCCTAATCAGGGGCGTGGATTGAAACTATTTTATCCGGTTTATTTTGAATGATGGAAACACGTCGCCCCTAATCAGGGGCGTGGATTGAAACACACAGGTACATCCATCTACGCCATATGGCAGCAAGTCGCCCCTAATCAGGGGCGTGGATTGAAACCTAGCGATACAAGCTGGGAGATTGGATTTAGACAACGTCGCCCCTAATCAGGGGCGTGGATTGAAACAAGTTTTGTTGCCATTAAGGTTTCAGAAGCAAAAGTCGCCCCTAATCAGGGGCGTGGATTGAAACTTTTTAGGTTGCCACATAGTACGTGCGCGACACGTGTCGCCCCTAATCAGGGGCGTGGATTGAAACTTTTAGGTTGCCACATAGTACGTGCGCGACACGTAGTCGCCCCTAATCAGGGGCGTGGATTGAAACTAACGTTGGCGTTATATCTCCAGCGATTATACCGCGTCGCCCCTAATCAGGGGCGTGGATTGAAACCGCAACAATCAAGGCAAGAACTAGCGAGGCAGATAGTCGCCCCTAATCAGGGGCGTGGATTGAAACCGGGAATATACTATCCCAGTATACACCCGATATAAGGTCGCCCCTAATCAGGGGCGTGGATTGAAACATCCAGCACCTCCACCAATTTGGCTAATGCCTTGGTCGCCCCTAATCAGGGGCGTGGATTGAAACAAACGTCATAGCAAGTCCTTTCTGCGCTTGCTTTGTCGCCCCTAATCAGGGGCGTGGATTGAAACCTTAAATTTGGGAGGATCCGTATTTTCAGGAGCAAGTCGCCCCTAATCAGGGGCGTGGATTGAAACTGACATATCAACATGTACCCCATGCCTCTTAAAAAGTCGCCCCTAATCAGGGGCGTGGATTGAAACACTAACTCGTCTACTTGCTTACGATACTCGTTTTGTCGCCCCTAATCAGGGGCGTGGATTGAAACTTATCGGTTGCACCAGTAAATTGACCGAGCGTCTGTCGCCCCTAATCAGGGGCGTGGATTGAAACAAGATCCATCAGCCCCTCTTGTATTGCCTCTCTTTGTCGCCCCTAATCAGGGGCGTGGATTGAAACCGGATATCAGCCGCCACGCTGATATCCGGGACACGGTCGCCCCTAATCAGGGGCGTGGATTGAAACTTGCTTTGTGGCTGTGGCTTCCTCCTCAGTTTTGGTCGCCCCTAATCAGGGGCGTGGATTGAAACATCTTGTGGTCACCGTGACCACAAGCATAGTCAGTCGCCCCTAATCAGGGGCGTGGATTGAAACTGGCATCGTTGACCATATGCCGGATTTGTTGTACGTCGCCCCTAATCAGGGGCGTGGATTGAAACGGGCATTAGTTGCCGGGCTTGGCCCCGATACGGCGTCGCCCCTAATCAGGGGCGTGGATTGAAACCGCCGGATTTGAGGAAATCAGAATGGGCGTATTTTGTCGCCCCTAATCAGGGGCGTGGATTGAAACTGCCTCAGTTTTGCACGACGCCAATAAAAATAGGTCGCCCCTAATCAGGGGCGTGGATTGAAACAAAGCTGTAGCTGCATAGTGTGTAATTTTCCTTAGTCGCCCCTAATCAGGGGCGTGGATTGAAACTGTAGTTGGCAGAAATATATCGTTTACGTTGCCAGTCGCCCCTAATCAGGGGCGTGGATTGAAACGTCAATCAGGGCATCTCCTATGCCCTGTATATTGTCGCCCCTAATCAGGGGCGTGGATTGAAACGTGATTCAATTGCGCCGCATTTAATCGCTCGGATAAGTCGCCCCTAATCAGGGGCGTGGATTGAAACATCGTAGGGGCGTTTACATTCAGTTGCATTTCTTGTCGCCCCTAATCAGGGGCGTGGATTGAAACCAACCTATCCTCTGATATGCTTTTAATCTTACCGGGTCGCCCCTAATCAGGGGCGTGGATTGAAACAGAAGATGAAATTAACCGGCTGTGGGCGAATGTCCGTCGCCCCTAATCAGGGGCGTGGATTGAAACCAATATCTAAGCTACCGATTCCGAAGCCATAGCAGTCGCCCCTAATCAGGGGCGTGGATTGAAACCCCCTTTGGATCCGTTATAACGTAAGATGTATTTAGTCGCCCCTAATCAGGGGCGTGGATTGAAACCTTTCCGTGCATGAAGCTTTTTTGCGTTGATATGGTCGCCCCTAATCAGGGGCGTGGATTGAAACTTACGTACAGGAGCAACGGGCACACTGTATCGTTGTCGCCCCTAATCAGGGGCGTGGATTGAAACCTGATTGTATTTTTGATATTTTGATATAAAAAATGTCGCCCCTAATCAGGGGCGTGGATTGAAACCGCTATGAATACTGTCCTTTTGCCAGCCATACTAAGTCGCCCCTAATCAGGGGCGTGGATTGAAACGTATCTAAGGCGAATGTAATCATAAATCAACCTCAGTCGCCCCTAATCAGGGGCGTGGATTGAAACAAAATAAAAAACGCACCATTTTTAGTGCGCTTAGATGTCGCCCCTAATCAGGGGCGTGGATTGAAACATAATAGCGTCGGAGGACGAAAGCTCACCAGACGAGTCGCCCCTAATCAGGGGCGTGGATTGAAACGAAGTTGAAGCTAATGGATGCGCTATCAAAGCAAGTCGCCCCTAATCAGGGGCGTGGATTGAAACATTTTTAATCCTTCTTTCTGCCGGGCTTTGCCCGGTCG
>JGI20171J29575_12612705_pt1 | contig 26575 bp, 19 predicted proteins | sample TergutNc150P4_FD_29575 | JGI IMG/M metagenome (IMG submission 29575)
AATGTAATACCCAGCCCCGCCGTGGCGATTTGCCCGACGAATACCTGACAATCAGGGTCAGTCTGAAAGCGGGACACCTGCTCGTCGCGGTCGGTGACGCCACCCATGATGCAGGAATATCCGATTCCGGCCTTGCCGAGCATGGAACAGATGGCCTTGATTTCCGGCACGAACCGTGCGATCACCACCAGCTTTTTGCCTTCCTGCTGGGCTTGCTCCAGAATGTCGGACAAGGCGTTCAGCTTGGCGCGGCTGATGTTCTGAGGAGTGCCGCCCGCGTCGTCGCCGATGAATCCACCCGTAAGCTGGGAGAGCCGAAGCAACCGAGTGAGGATGTTTGTCGCGGTGACTTCACGGTCGTTGCCGAGTTCCGCGAAGCTCTCCTTGACCAAGTCGCGGTAAACTTTCATAGCGGAAGGTTCAAGCTCAACCGTGCGGACGATGTCCGTTGTCATGGGAAGGTCGAGGCACTCGGCCTTGGTCGCGCGGTAAGCGATACTGTGCAATTTGGCGGTCAGTTCTGGCTCCATGGACTTTTTCAGCACGGGGGTGTGGTTGCCGTAGCCCACCATGTCAAAGTAGCGGTTTCGGAAGCTGTAGAAGCTGCCGCCGAAGACGCGGGGATCGAGGAACTTGTACTGACTGAACACGTCGATGGCTTTGTTGGTGATTACGGTGCCTGTCAGCAGCAGCCGGTATTTTGCCAGCGCGCCCAGCCGGTGCATCGCTTTGGAAGCCGCGATGTTGTGGGTTTTGATTTTGTGGCCTTCATCGCAGATGATGAGGTCGGGCTTCCAAGCCGCGATCTCTTTCTCCAACCGCCAAGCCGATTCGTAGTTGATGACCGCGACGGCCAGCGGGGGCGGTTCGTCGCGATCACGGAGTTTGTACCAGCCGAGTTCATGCAGGGTTTCCGCTTTCTTGGCGCCGCTACCATTCAGCACGGCAAGGGTGTAATCGAAATCGGCGAACTTTTGAAACTCCTCTTCCCATACGCCGACGATGGAGAGCGGGGCGACGACAAGGACGCGGTTGATCTTGCCGCTGAGATACAGATGACCTGCCACAGCTATTGCCGTGATTGTTTTTCCTGTCCCCAGCTACATTTCCATAAGTAAAGCCGCGCCGCGGCCGCTTATGGAATGGTTGGCATCACCTCCCTCGAACAGGCGGCAAGTGAAACCGTAAGCCTCCTGCTGGTGCCGGTAAGGGGCCGCCCGGATGGGCATTTTCGTTTGCATTTTTGTTTCCTCCAAACTGTGATTTTTGCGGGATTCTTTCAACGCTCCCACAGGGCGCGGACGCTCATTCTCTGAGCGCCTTTCGTGTCGGATACTTTCTTCGTCGCTTCCGATTTGCCCGAGCGACACGCGCCATATATACCGGGACGCGCGACGGTTATTCAGTTGTGGGAGCGACTTATTCGCCAGTGGCGAACCGCTCGTCCGAGACCGTTTTTTTGAGGTCTCACTGTATAGCCACGGGAGAGGGCGTTTGGGCATATACCCGTCAGAAAAACTTTTTGAGTTTTTTTCTCGCGCCCTCAATCGCCTGTGTAACGGCGAATTTTGACTTGCCCAGTTCGGCGGCGACTTCCCGCTGGGTTTTGCCGTTCAAGCAGACTTCGGTAAAGCAAATCCGCTGAATCTCGGTCAGCGACGCCAGCGCACGCTCCATGTCGATGCTGGACTCGGTCTCGCCGATAGCGTCATGCTTGTCCTCAAACCACTCGCCCTCGTACTCGCGGTTCTCCAGCGATATGGGATAGCGGCGGCTGTGCTTGCGGTTGGAGTTTTTCTCCTCGTTGTCCATCGAGGTCAGCAGTTCATGGAATTGCTCGTCCACCTCGATGGCGACTGTGCCTGTGGATGTCTTGTACTCGTACTTCATGGCTCCGTTCTCCTTTGTGTTTTTTGTTGTTCTACTGTCCAAAGGACAGAAAGCGGCGGGTTGGCAACCAGGGAAATAAAAAAAGACGGCAGTGACGAACGTCCCTTGCGGGGACATCCAGCACTGCCGTCAAAGCGGTCGGGCTGAGGTATTCGGATTGGAGCCTATTTTTTCACGGGTTCTTTGGTAGCTTCCTTCGCGTATGTGCCGTCCGGGTTCCACCAGAAGCGGGTTATGTACTCCCAGCCGTTGCGCCTTACGCGGTGTTCAATTACCTGTTTTTCCTCGTCCACGGCGAAAGCGAAATGGCTGTCCGCGTCCTTGATAGCGATCATCTTCGTACCTCCTGAAAAATTTTATACTTGTCGAACGATTGACTTTTTATTGTTTTTATGTTAGAATTAATAGAAGCTGTCTGTGGGGGAACCGGGGATCCGGCTCTCGCGGGGCTTGTCTTTCCTTATGAATATAATTGTACTGATACCGATTTTGGTTGTGAATACATACGGGCTTTGATATGGCTTTGGCGGGGCTTTGAAATATGCGGAATCCTTTGATTTGGCTTTGGTTTGCGGAAAAGGGGTGAGAAACGGCGTGAAACTATGCTTCGGGACATTCGCCAACGTGCTGCTGTTATGCGGCGCCGACGGCATTGAAAAGAAAAAACTATTGAACATACTCGTACAGTCCGTTGACAGGTCATGCAAGCTGACATCTAACGCGGTGACGGGACTTTTGCAATGCACGGCCAATTTGCCCGAAAGCAGAAGCAATGGGCTTGGCGATGTCAAGTCATGCGCGGAAAGCGCCGATCCCCGCAAGGTCGCTACATATTTTTACGAGAAAATAATAAAGCCTTCGCTTATTGATCCAAACAAGCGAAAGCTGGTCGTACTCGCCATCCTCGATATTATGGATAAGGATGAATCCATAGTCGGCGACACCGTAGTCGAGTTGGTTAGCGGCGCGACAAAAGACGCCCTGCTGATGCAAAGCCGTTTCGCGCTGTCGCATTTCCTCGCCGGGGTGTTCCTGTACACAGCGCGGGTTGACAACCGTCCGGGAAAAGTCGTATCCGATAGGATCGATTGGGATTTCGTGGTATCTTTCGCCCCGCTGCAGGATACAATATCTTTTGTAATACCTAACGGGGAGGGCGAGGCTATCGAAACAATGTCCGCCGCTTTTGTCGGCTATATGAATAACGCGAAAGGAAAATATGAGAACTTAAAAACACTGCTGTACAGCAACGAGCCAAGGCCGTTTTATAGCTTCTATGTGCCAAATTGTGCCGTTCATTCCGTGGGGCGCAATAAGAACGTGATTGAAAGCGTAACGGTAGAATCGTTAAGAGAAATATCTAACTTTATTATCCTTGAAGGCATCGGTGGCTTAGGCAAGTCCATGATGATGCGCCACTTGCTTCTGAACACGATAGAAAATTTCAGCAGGCTGCGCCGTGTTCCAATTTTCCTACCACTTAAGGATTACGGCGAATCAACGGAAAGTCTGGAGGACTTTGTATTCACAAAAACCTCCGCGCTGAACAAAGACCTCTTAAGGGATGATTTCGACATTGCGCTCGCTACTGGGTTATTTTTACTTCTTTTTGACGGGCTGGATGAAATAGACGGTGACCACAGTTCCCGGTTCGAGCGGGATATCGAAACCTTCACAGACAGGTATCCAAGGAATATCTTTGTGATATCTTCCCGTCCGTTTCAATCCTTCGTGTCTTTCACGCGGTTCAGTATGGTAAAGCTAAAGCCGTTCACAAAAAGTCAAGCATTGGAGCTTGTGGACAAATCTGATTTTCGACCGGATCAACCTGAAATACAACGGAAATTCCGTGACGCTCTTGATAAGACGCTTTTCAAGACGCATACGAGCTTCGCGCAAAATCCCTTGTTACTGACGATTATGATCCTTACCTTTGAGCGGTTCGCGGAAGTGCCGTCAAAGATGCACATCTTTTACCGCGAGGCATTTCTTGCCCTGTCCGTAACTCATGACGCATCAAAGGGCGCTTTCAAGCGCGCCCTTAAAACAGGATGGAACACAGATGAGGTCGAAACATATTTTTCAGAGATTTGTTTCCGCTCTTACCGCGATGAAAAATACGAATTCACGGATGCTGAATTCGCTGAATATTTTGGAAAAGTGTCGAAGGCTGCCAAATCAAGTTCGGCGAGCGATTTTCTTTATGACCTATGTCACAACCTCTGCCTGATGTATTCCGAGGGCGGTAAGTATCACTTTGTCCATCGCTCGTTTCAGGAGTATTTCGCCGCTTTATTCATGTCAAAACAAAACGATGGTTTCATAGGTAAATTACAGTCGTTTTTTGACAGACGCTCCTCTCGAAGGTTCATCAACGCCGCTTTGCCGATGCTTTATGACATGATCCCCGAAAGAATGGAGCAGTTCGTTTTCGTGTCGTTTCTAACAGAACTGCTCGGCAATTGTGATGCGCACGACGGCTATTGGACGTTTCTGAAAACAATGCACCCTACCGTCTATTACAGCCATAGCCTTGAGGATGAAGCGGAAATAGAACACAGTAACAACAAATCAAAGTCCTATGTTTTTGAGTTTATCTTGCAGCAAACAGACCGCGATTACTCGTTGACTGCATTAGACCTTCCGTACTGCGAATCCCTCGTTACGGAAGAGGTGACGGAGGACATTGCCCCACTACTGGTCGAGGCGGTAGACGGTAATGGCAATGTAACGGGAGCCGCTGTTGTGTCGTGGCCGTATTATGAAATGGCCGAAGATGAAGAGCTACCGGAGCCGGAAGTCATTGGATACAGGCTGGAATTTGAAGTCGAAGATGTGTTGGAATGTCCCGATGAATATAGAGAGTTGTTGGCGATGCTCAATGATGACCGTTTTCGGTTTAAGTGGGAATATAATACGGCACGGGCGTATCTTGACGCCCTTAACGCCAAGATAAAAGAACGCAGCGATGACCTTATCGATTTGCTGTAAGGGGGACGTGAACATGAGATTTCAGCCGCCCCTTGTAAAAATCGACAACCGTGGCATGGTGTTCAATATTCCCTGCGTCAGGCTGATGTCGGACGTGGGTTACATTCAGATATTTGAAGTAAAAAATGATCCGGCAGCGTTCTACCTCAGACCTTGCGAGGAAAACGCCGACCAGCGGATACCTTGGCGGGCGAACTGCGGCAATAAAATATACCCGCGCAAGTACAAAGACTACGGCGGGTACTTTTATGAGCTACGTAAACGCATGAACTGGTTCAGCGATTGTTCCTATACAATAGAAGCGAAGGTTATCGGCGATGACGAGGAATTCGTGTTGGGCTTTGACCTAAAAACCGCCGTTCCGTACAACGCTTCTTTCGGCAATGATTTTTTTAAGGACTTCCTTGCAAATGAGGAAGATATGGGGCATAATACTGACACGGAAACTAATTTTATGGAGGTAAGCGAAATGCCGGAAACAAAAGGTTATCAGGAAATCAGCGTAGACCAACTCATACCGTTTAAAGACCACCCGTTCTCACAATACGAGGGACAGCGGTTCGCGGACATGGTCGAGAGCGTTCGTGAAAACGGGGTACTCGTGCCTATTGTCGTCCGCCCGTCAAGCGATGGTGAATTTGAAATCCTGTCGGGGCATAACCGTGTCGCGGCGGCCAAGGAAGCCGGGCTTGAAACGGTTCCGGCCGTGGTGCGCGAGGGGCTGACCGATGATGAAGCCATGTTCATCGTAACGGAAACCAATCTCATCCAGCGGTCGTTCGCCGACATGAAGCACAGCGAACGCGCCATCGCCATCGCAAAACACTATGACATCATGAAAAAGAAACCCGGATTCCGTTCGGACTTGATCGGAGAAATTGAGTCGATGACACATTCGCCAGTGGCGAACAAGTCGAGCATGGGAAAATTGGGCGAACAGTACGGGCTTTCCAAGGATACGATTCACCGCTATTTGCGCGTAAACACGCTCATCCCCGCATTGAAGGAGCGGCTCGACAGCGGCGAGGTCGCCCTGCGCGTGGCTGTTACCCTATCCTATTTAGAAAAATCCGCCCAGCAAGCGGTCGAGGGACAGCTTGCCAAGGGACGGAAGCTGACCATTAAGATTGCCAATATGCTTCGCGATGAGGCCGAGAAAAACGGTTCGCTGCCCAAGGACTTCATCAAGCGCGTGTTTGAGCCTGGCTTTTTCCCGTCCAAGATTAAGCCCGTGAAGTTCAGCGGTCAGTTCCTCGCCGAGTTCTTCGATGAGGAGAAAAGCTCGGAGGAGATTGAAGCGACCGTCGCTGAGGCGTTGAGGGCGTATTTATCGAAATAGAATGTCGTTACGCTGTCACGACAATAGCGAAACCATCTATCACCTGTATCACAAGTGCCACTAATTCCTCATATGTTCAGTTCCCGCAAGGTTTCTTGGAGTGATACATGGCGGATTTGTGTATCACCCATGTATCACAAAAAGCATATCAGTCGCATCGCTAATGATGCTGAATAAGTCTGGGAACTGCGTATAAACGAAAAAAGCCCGCTCCGATTTTTATATCTCGGAGCGGGCTTGTCTGTGGCCTGTAGAAAATGTCGCAATATGTTACTTTAAGTATTGACAAGTCGTTGCGAAAAATGTATAATAAAAAAGTGCATTTAGAACATCGCTATTTTCTCGCTTGCTTTCGGAAACCATCGTTGCTTGTGAGGGATTACACACAATACTTCATTTTTCTAAAATGGACAGGCTTGATTTAAAAATTCAGGAGGTGCGCATCATGACCGAAGAGTCCAAGAAGAAATTAATAAAAAATATGACAGCTAACTTGCAAATGCTTCGCGTTAGATTGGGATTAACTCAAAACGAGCTGGCAGATTTGCTTGGGATGAGCCGCCACACCATTATGTATATTGAAAACGACAAACGCGAAATGACATGGAACAACTTTCTTGCTTTGGTTCTATTATTCGCAAAGAATGAAAATACCAATAAACTATTAAATGTCCTTGAAATATACACTGACGAATTCAACGACTACATTAAGCGGAAAAATCAAGATTAACAAGGAGGGTAATAGACATGGATTTCTTCACAGGCTTCGGATTTGTATCTGACGTTTTGGGATGCGCAGATTTCATGCGGAATCGTCTAAAACGATCTGATGCGGATTGGAAGGAGTTTCTTTCATTTATAAAAAAGCTTGTCAAAACTGTTTGCAAGGACTATAAAAATTTTCTGGAACAGTGTCCAGATCATGGAGATATATATTTCCTTGACGAGTACGAGACGTTGTTATATGAATCTGTGTGCGCAGCGGTAGAAGACAACACTCCGTTAACACTTGAAATGATTTTGCCTTCGGAGACGGAGTTCCCGAAGGGCGAGAAGCGCAGATTATACGACCTGCTAAAGGCAAGGCTTCAGTATTCCTTTGAATATGCAATGCGCGATGGTCAGACAGAAACACATAAGCAGCTCCAAGGATTATTGCATCATGTTGACGATATGATGCCGTGTTTAAATGAGATACGAACTGACGTAGAGGAAATAAAAAGCGGGATGAGCCAAATCTTAAGCCACTACAGTTCTGCACAAAACAGAAAAGATAACCCTGCCAAAGTCAAGGGAGGAAATGCAAACGAGCATCAAAGCCCTCACATGAAAGAAAACCCAACGAGCGTGTTCCTTTTTGTAACAGCAAATGAACACGAGCGCGATGCATTTGAGAATAAGTTTATATGCAAAGATGAGCAGTCAATAAAAGGGAAAACATATTATTTAGGTATGTTCGGGCGTTACCCTGCCGCTTACATACACATGGACGAACAAGGTGTTACCAGCCCTGCCTCTGCGCCTTTGGTAAGCGAATTAGTGCGAGAACTGAATCCTGTAGCTGTTATAATGGTCGGCATTGCTTTTGGCGCAGACAAGGATAAGCAAAAAATTGGAGATGTACTCGTTTCCGATAAGATTCTACCGTATGATTCACAGAGGTTGCTTGAAAACGAAACCGAATATAAAGACACGCCCAAAGAAGTGGGATTTCAATTATTAAATGCTTTCAGAGAACACCGGAAATGGATATATAATTTGCCCAGTTCTGAGCAGTCAAAGGTTTATATTGGTGCGATGCTGACAGGTTCTCGCCTCATTAACAACTACGCATATCGGACTCAATTGCTTAACGATTTTGCCGCCAATAGACCAATTGGAGGCGAAATGGAGGCTCAGGGAATTTATTCTATGTGCCGACTTCATGGTGTCGCTGAATGGATTATCGTTAAAGGAATATGCGATTGGGGTTATGAAAAAAACGTCCCCAATAAGGATGAACTCCAGATAATAGCGGCAAATGCCGCAGTGGATTACTGTCTCCATGTGTTTTCTCGTGGCGGCGTATTTGATGACTTAATTCGCAAATACGCTATTGACACAAGAGCAGAATCCTATAAATCAATGCCAGAGAAAACATTTATCTCCATCGAAACAATGAACGGAGATATAATCATATGAGTATATCCAAAGTGGCTAAAAAGTCTAATAGTCAACAGCAAACCAAGGTTGAAAACGGCAACCGGTTGGGAGGTTAGTGCTAATGAGCGAGCAAAATATTAATAAACAAACCAATATTCATATTGATAAAATGTATGGAAATATTGGCGTACCAGAAGCTCATCAAGAACTATCATTAAGTAATGGCAATGACCATGTTGAACCAAAATACCAGTTTGTTTTCACCATTGGTTTAGATGGCAAAGCATCAGAAATTTCGGTTGATACACTAAATGCCCTTAATGAATGGTACGAAAACAAAGCATCCGATATAATATCAGAAATGCGAGATGAGAACCTTCGGGGTACTTTTGATGTTTCTGTAGTAGATTTGCGCATACAAAACATAGACCAGATACTTAAAGAAATCTATTCTAAAATAAAAAGCGGTATAGAATTAACCGAGTATGAAACTTATTTGGCGCCGGGTGTGAAGGTGCTAAAACGGGATACAGCCTTCATCACTTCCGCAATTGAGCTATTCTTATCTAACCGAGTTGCTCACGCATTGTTTGGTTTAACTTGCCTACAGAGTTTACAGAAAATGATAATTGAAATCCTGAATTTTAGCTATGGTGATTTGAGTTATAAAATCCCAAATAATCGGGAGCTTATTGCACTGGATGTTTTTCTTAACTCTAATGGCAAAAACGCCAAGCATGAATGTTTTGTTGCATATGTAAAAGAAATCTATATTCAAGAGCGTTTTAACGGAATAAGCGAATGGGATTTATTCGGGCGTAGTGTGCTTGAGTTAGGAGAACACAGACAAAACATAGCTATACACTACTTCATGTTTCTCGCAGAGTTAGATTTATCAGGTTTTGATTTTTCAAAGGATAGCAGAATGCTCAATTTAGGTAACTTTTGGATTGGATTGCATTAAGCTGTTTGCAACGAAAGGAGAACTCTAAATGGACAGGTCTTATGTCCCCATCACCACTTTTTATAAGCACTGCATACCGGCAGCTCGTCAAAATGGCTATCGGTTTGTTATGTGCCTATTAGCACGAGAAGCGGATATTGATAATCTTTATCCAAAATTGGAAAAACAGTGGTATTCTCTTGATGATATTACTGGCAAAGATTTTTTGTTTATGTTTACAGGCAAACATCAAGAAGATGACGCCAACTCTGGAATTTGGTATAAGACAGAATATGGCTACGAAGCAGTAGCTCTTAACGAATTTATGCATTCCTTTAACCGTGATTTGAAATTAAAATATGGGATGTATTACAGTTTCCGTAACCGTGACGAGCGTGCGAGATGGACGCCCGAATTGCCTGAAATGCAAACAAGAGCTATCAGCGACTTAAAAAAACTATTTGGGTTAAGTGAACGCGATATCCCTTGCATTGTCTTTACTAATCTGCACAATGGGGCTAATACGGTTCTTCATATAACCAGCAACAATATTTATGGGGTTGTAAAAGACGTTTGTTTAGAAATTGAAAAATTATTTAAGAAGATTGATGAGTTAACAGAAGAAATCGAGAGATTGACTTCTATAAAAGACTCTAAGAAGTTTAACAATTATTTAAAATTGAAGCGGTATGGAACCGATCTCCGAGAACTTGCTGATTCAATGGTTGAAAATAAAAGGGGTTTACTCATTGAGCATATTGAAAACTTAAAAATGGGAAACGGAATATTCTGTGATATTATTTGTAAAAATCTAAACGCTTATGTAGGGTTAGCTACATCTTTAAAAGATGCAGATTTAGAAACGTTCGAAAGAATTATTAAAATTGGAGAACCGGAACATTCGCTTAATAATTTACAGAGGCTGTATGCGCGGGCAGATAGTATTATTTCCTCCGTTGATAATAATGGATTTATAAATGCAGGGGGTGAATCAAAGTGAAGGTCTACATAATCGCAACAAATGAGTCTCGGCAATTCGTGACAAAAATAACTCCCGCCCTTAAAGGCGCAGGAGTTATCAGTTCGTTACATGACCCGCTTGACATCAGCGATAACTTCGGGCAATTAACGAAAGAACGCATCAAGGAAGCTGACATTGTTCTTATTATTGTTGATGAGCATTTCGCAAAAAATGCAAATGTAAAAACAGAGATGCAAATGGCGTTAGCCTTTTCGTCCCATAGCAATCGCTCCGTTCTGTTTCCCATAATATTGGATGACAATCAAATTCCCGAAGACCTAAACTCGATAATGTGTGCAAGGTGCCACTCCGATTCTGACGCAGATATCCAACGCCTATCTGTTCAGCTTCAAAAAGCAGTTGCAAATAAAAGAGAAACCTCGCCTGCTTCTGAGATGAAATCAAAAAAATCCCAAAGTAAACCTTTTGAAAAGTATTCAACAGTTGCTGCTTTTATAACTGGAATCATGACCGTGTTTGCCGCCGTTATTTCAATAGTATTTGAAAAAACAACACTTGCGACTGTATTTGGCAATGAATTCACAATCACAATAATTACAGTCTTAATTGCCGTGGCAACAACGATGGGCATTGCTACATATACAACAATGATGAAGCGAAGAAAATCCGTTGAGGAAAAAGAAGAAGTTGAGCAATATTCTAAAAAAATAAAAGAAGCCATTGCTCCCAAAGAATCCAAAGTTAATATAGACTGTTTATATGGCGATGTGCATATTCACCAAACCGAAGAAGAAATCAACGAGGAGAACGGCAAAACAAACGTTCCAGAAATTGATGCATTAGGTCTTATGCGTATCAATCTCGAAGACATCAAAGAATTCTATACTTGGAGTCAAAAGCAAGCCAAGGGTTCATTTCGGCTCGCCGTTGCCATGTGTATTGGTGGCTTCGCATTAATGGTTGCGGCAATCATTCTCCCAATAGTTTTTGGTTTGAATATTGAAATGGCAATAATCCCCGCCATCGGCGGTGCGATAGCAGAGTTGGTTGCGGGAACGGCGTTATTTGTATATAGGAGTTCATTGTCACAACTCAACCACTATCATAAAGCACTCCATGAAGACGAGCGTTTCCTGTCAAGCGTAAACCTTCTCAGCCGGTTCAGCACAACCGAAGCACAGGACGAAATGTTAAAGGAAATCATCCGAAGCGAAATTCAAATGAACCTTATTAGCATAGCTTTGAAAGAAGATAGTACGACGGTTAGTAAGGATGAAAAGAAATCAAATGTAGAATCGCAAAAAAATAAGGGCGACAATTAGTTGTCGCATTGCGATTTGTACCTATAAACTGTGGAAGGATGCATACAAGATGGAAACGATTAATATTAAGATTATCCATCCGACAAACAATTCCGACATCGACATTGGATGTTCGGGAAACATCCTGATTCGGGACATTTTCAGTCAGTTGGTTGAAGCGAACTTCCTAATTGACGGACAACCATATATAGGCGTTCTCAAGTCAAGAGACGGACACAAAGAAAGCACACCGCTGGACAATGAAAAAACTATTTTAGAAAATGATATCAGAAACAATGATGTTGTCCTGACAGTGATTTCAACAGAAACTAATGAACACCATTCCGAAGACAAAAAAGTAATATGCGTAGAAAATCGGGCGAGTGTAGCGAATCAAAAGATAGTAATTATAGACACTATGCACGGGAATATCAATCTATGGGATATGTGGCAAACTGTGTACCCATACCTCGACCAATTAGGTACAATCCTTGGTATTGCAGGTTCCGCTATCGGTCTTGGTATATGGATTAAGAAAAAGTTCAGCCAGTCATATTCACCCAGTAAGTTTGTTGCTCTGATAACAAATAAGGAGTTGTGGAATGCGTATGAATTGGCTCTGATTTTAGATATATCGGACGTTGAAGCCAAAAGTCTGCTTAAAGGCTTTGGATATAAGTGGGATAGAAAGTTTTCGTTATATGTAAAACCGACAGAACAGTCGAGATAAAAGAAACCATTAATAAGTGCTCTGACAAAAGCCTCTATTAAGGAAAGGCGGTGAACAAAATGACCATGAAACCAACAGCACAGCATCAGCCTGAAAACGGCAATGCAATCCATGCAGACAACAAAGCAAGCGTTGAAAAGCAGACGTTTGTGAATATTGAGAATATGTACGGCGATGTTGCTCTTTATAAAGATGATCCCGATATAATACTTCAAGAATCTTCTGGAATTGGCTTTGAAAAAATCAGCAAAGATACTGCAAAAAGAATTCGAGAACGCAATAAAGCATACTACGAAGAAATCGCCAGTTCTGCCTATTTAAAGTACATAAATTTCGAATGTGGGGATTTGCAATTTGATGGTATGCCAATCAATAGCGATTTGGGTTGCCGAAAAATCCGTATTGAAAATTTGTTTGTTCCGTTGTCTTTCAGAAAGGAAAAATCCAACCGAGTTTTAAGAGAAAATAAGCTGTTTGGCAAGAAGTCAAGCGAAGACGATATAACGAGGGAATTAGAAAAGCGATTTGATGAGTTGTTCGGTGAAGATAACGACTATAATAAACCAAGCAATAACCCTATAACAGATGGAGTTATCCGCTCAGTTGTATTGGCTCATCCGGGAGGCGGAAAAACAACATTCATGAAGCATATTGCAATTTCATATGCATTCCCAGAAAGAGCTAAGAAGTACACTGGATATACGTTGCCTGAACGCGAATTGTTTCCAATATATTTAAAATGCCGAAACCTCAACTCCGTCTCAGACATAAGTATTATGGGCATTATTAAGAACATACCAGATTGGGCTGAGTTTACAGAAGACGAGGATATACGAGTTTTAAATGCCTTCACGAGCCTTGTGAAACAACATATTAAGAATGGTACCGCTCTTTTGTTGGTTGATGGATTGGATGAAATAACAGACGAGCAAAAGAGAGTCAAATTCACAGAACAACTACGATTGTTTATGAAGCTAAATAAGCAGGCAAATGTCCTCATTACCTCTCGTTTCGTAGGATTCAGAATAATCGGTCAATCTTTAGAGGCTTTTTGTGACTACTACGAGATTGAACCGTTAAACGACCTTGCGATTTTTACACTATGTAATTATTGGTATATCGCAATATATGGGGAACATAAAAAACACCTCTCCGAAGCAACAGAACTTGTAAACACAATCAAAGGAAATCCACGAATTAGAGCATTAGCTGGAAATCCACTTTTGCTAACCACGCTTCTCATTGTGAAAATGCGTGTTGGCAGGTTACCTTCAAAACGAGTTCAATTATATGAAGAATCAATTAAGTTGCTTTTAGAAACGTGGAACCAAGAAAGTTTCCGTGCTATTGATATAGATGAGGCAAAGGCTCAACTTTCCTATATCGCATTTGAGATGATGAAAAACAGCGAACACTCAGTGGGACTAACTGAACTCAAAGAGATGCTTAAATTCGCGAGAAAAGACTTAGTGGATGTACTACCTCCGGCGGGCAATATAGAACCCATCAAATCATTTCTGCAAAGTGTTGAATACAGAAGTAGTTTGTTAACCAAGGTAGGCGTGAAAGAGTCTTTGACAGGGCTTCCAGAAGCCGTATATGAATTTCAACATTATACATTTCAAGAATATTTATGTGCCTACGCAATAATTAAGGGGTACTACCGTAATGATGGTAACAATATCAATCCTGAAAATGTTCTGGAAGCAGTCTTTGAAAATGACGAGTGGGCAGAAGTTATTCTACTTGCAACCATATTGTATGAGCGACGAGCATTTAAGATTGTTGAACTTCTAATTAAGTATTCCCAAACCTTGCCGAGTGGTGCAAGAAAAAACAATATCGGACAGTTGCTATTAACAATTATTGCAGATGAGGCACAATTGGCACCGGAAAATAGATATTCAATATATAGTTTTCTTTTCGTCAAGAACATGAACTCTACATATTTTGATTTGCTGGAAATCATATCGCAATCAAGATATTTTGAAGAAATGGCCAATTTTGCTGTTGAGAAATTTAGCTCAACCAAGAATAACGAAATCCCTAATTTCCGTTGGTTATATGGTTTTGTTAGGGTAAAACAATTGAAAGATAACAATGATACGATAAATGATTTGCTATCGAAATACGAATTAGGTGAAATATGCGAGTTTGAATTTTTATCTATTGTAACCATGATAATGTGGCCAATTGCAATTGACCACCCTCTTTGTGAAACACCAAAATGCGGCTACGAAAATCTCGTGGAAGCATTAAAACACATTGTTCGAGATAAAACAATTAGATTACAAGCAAGATATGACGCTGCTTTATGCATTGATGATACAGCAGTGGTATGCTCAAAAATACAGGATGATGGTACTACAGTCGACCTCTCAAATCATGAGTTATTTACAGCAATTATTGAAATTGATTTTGCAATGACAAATTCCGACACAAGTTCGCGTATATATAAAATGTTTCGTTATTTGCCAATCTCGTCATTAAAAGATATGGGAAAAATTAAAGTTGAAAGAAAGAACGTGACATTTCTAAAACAGACTTTTGAAAACAGCACTGGGAATAAAAAAATCGGATATTTCCGTGCGTGTTATTGGTGCGGCGCTGTAAGCCCTGTGAAAATCGGCGAATTCTACCGTAGCTTGCGAGATACTGAAGGACAATATGATAAAGAAGAATACACAGCTTTAACAAAGGAGTTTGAGGTTCTTTTTGAAGAATTGGCTAATTCTGAGAATAGTCAAGCAAGAGAATTAATTAGTAGCTTGCCTCCTATTCATGATGTTTCGTTGCCAGAAGTGGTTAAGGACGAAGATGAACTTGACAACATTATTGTTCTCAACGATGAAAATGGAGATAAAGTACGATTCGAGTTCCTCGACTTAATTGAATACGAAGACGAAGAATATGTGGTTCTTTTGCCAGTGGAGGAATCAGAAGACGCAGGGGAAGTCGTCATTCTAAAAGTTGAAGAAAGCATAAAAAGCGATGAAGAAAGCTATGTTTCTGTTGATGATTCTGATGTACTCAATGCAGTATATACTATGTTTAAAGAAAAATTTAAAGATGAATTTAACTTTACTGATGAAAGTTAGCTATCAAAAAGCATGTGGGGTGATTATAAATGAGCGAATCTAACATTGAAAAACAAGTCAACGTGAATATTGAACATATGCACGGAAACATCAATCTTCATGAAACTATTGAAGCCATAGCAAAATGTGTTTTTACTACAGGCACCTTGCAGCTGGGAGCAAATGTTTCCTCTGGCGATTTTTTGAGGTCTTTGAACAAAGGCTTTATTAGCGAGTGGAGTGCTGAAAGAAAACCCGGATCGGTTTTTGAAAATCTCGTATCAATGATACATCAGGCAATTAAACAAGCCCTTGACTCTGTCGATTTTGAATTATCTGAAGTGTGTAAGGAGGAATTACAAAAAGCGACATTTTCATTCGATAATTCTTTAAATTACATAAACAGTCAAAACCCAACAGGGGCTTTCATTTCCACTATTATGAGTATTTGTTCTCGTTTTGAGAATTGCAAAGTTTCCGCTGTGTTGATTGAAACTATTGCGGGTAAAATTGTTTCTTATATTGATAAAGAACTGTTTAATAACCACGAGCTATCTGGTCTTTATATTCATTTGAAGATGGAAAAAATGTCCGCTGACATTAATTCAATCAGGGTAGTAATGGAACAAATTCTAAATATACTTGTTTCACAGCAACCTGTTTCAGTCGCTACTCCTAAAGTATTATATCGTCAAGAACCGCGGAAAGATAGTGCTGGGAACATTATCGAATTTGATCGTGCGATAGAAAGATACCTGTTGGAAACTGCCGAAAGATATGCAAGTGCAAAAACAATTTATTATACTCAAGCAGAAAGAAAACTTGTTGACTTTTTTGTATATCCGACTTTAAAGTTTCGTGCGAAAAATCTACATCATAAATTACAGGAGGTAGGTTCTCTTTATGCTGACGATGTTCTCGTGCGTTCGCAAAGAGTTTTAATACTTGGCAAAGCTGGTGCAGGCAAGACAACATTGATGAAATACTGGTTCGTAACAACATATGAACGAGGGGGCCATATTCCTTTTTTCATAGAACTACGTCAATATAAACATAATAGTGCGTCGTTAATAAAATTTGTTTTTTTACAAATAACCGAAGCGGGATATACCGGAGAACAAACATCATTTGAAACAGCTTTAAAATATGGAAACTATGTCTTTCTTTGCGATGGTTATGATGAATTGTCAGCGAACAATAAAAAAAGATTGCTTAATGAAATCAAAGCGCTCTCTGCAAAATATAAAAACATTTCATTTGTTGTTACGTCACGTCCGTATGAGAATTTAAACGAATTTTCATCGTTTGAAATAGCCGATATTTCTCCTCTAACTCAAGAACAATCACAAGAATTGATTAAAAAACTGGAAGCCGATATTGAAGTCAAAAAACGCTTTATAGGCAGTATGTTGCTTGAGCAGTTTGCGGCAAACGGAGAGCTTTTATCCAATCCCTTGATGCTTACAATGATGTTCCTTGCATATAGAAATAATGAAATAATTCCATTCAAGTTAGAAAATTGGCTTGAAGAGATTTTTGAAACTTTCTTTAAAAGAGATACAGTTTTAAACAATGATTACAACCGAATTTTCAAAAGTGGGCTTAATATGGACGAATTCCGACAATGCTTTTCAGAAATTTGCTTTAATGCATATATAGAGAGCATCTTTTCGTTTAGTTCCGTTGAGTTGTTATCGTTAGCAAATCAATTAAAATCAGTTGCAACAAAAATAGAAGCTCCGTTATTAGTTCAAGATATCCTTAATAATATGCCCTTGATAATTCAGGATGGTGCTGTCTACTCTTTTGTTCACCGTTCAATTCAAGACTATTTTGCTGCTGCTTACGTGGAGTCTTTGGATGATGATGAATACATTGAGGTGTTGAAAAACTTGATTGAAACCGAAAAAGACATATCCGTTATTAAGCACCTCCGAAAATTGAACCCCAAAAGATATGCGAAAAACCACTTCCTCATGGCTTTTCGTTTTAAAGAGAAGCAAAAATTCAACATATTATTTAGCTTCTTTTTTCCTATCACTTGGACAAAGAGCGATGCCGGTGATCATGCTCCAGCAAATAGCGGCGGTGATTATTTTTGCTACTGTCATGTTTGTAGTAGCTATAATAAATTTCTTATGGATTGGCAATTAAAGTTGTTGGCAAAACTTAACATACCTAAGTTGTTTTCTGGTTTTAGTTCGCACAATATGTCCCAGTCTTTTTTGCACCAACCCTACAGTACGGCAAAAGAGTACGTGATATTGAGGACGGGTTTTCATATATGAATGATGAGGGTGATTATATAACTGAAGTTGATACATTGCCTCAACTGAAAATAAAAGACTTTAGGGCTGAAATCATGGAGCTTGAAGAAGCGTCTATTGTTCAAAAAATAGCACAATTGGATATATCATATGTTTCAGAGATAGCCAAGTCAATTTGATTGAACAAGTAACAAATCCTATGGTTAAATAAAAATGCTCTGAAAGAGCGGTCAAAGGAGGTAGGCAAATAATGAGCGAATCAAAAATCGAAAAACAAGTTAATCTGCATATTGAGCATATGCACGGCAATGTCAACCTCCGAAATGAAGAAAGCCTTGAAATATTTCAAATTGACTCAAATTACATAAACACGAAAAAAGCACTGCCTTTGACCAATTCCGATGTTTATTATTATAAAATCACAAACAGCATTGACATTATAGGCAATGCCGTTTGCAACGATATAGATATTCCTAACTTTGAGGCAATTGACGCAGCCAAAAACATAATTATTGAAAACGAAGATTGTAAAGTGCTTTTTATTACGGGCAATGGAGGTACAGGAAAAACCACGCTTATGTTTCGGTTAGCGATTTATTTCTCTGTCACAACGTGTCCTGCCTTTTGGTTGACTATTAATGAAAAGACAATAGCAAAATCAAGTGTCATTGATTTAATTTGCAAATTAAAACGGATTTCAAAAGAAAAAGATAGCGAAGCCTTTTTATTTATTGATAATCCATTTGCAAATATGGAGACATTAAAATATATCCATGATGCCGTAGCCTTAGATAATCATATAAAACTTGTAATTTGCGAACGGTTGAATCGACTTGGTTTAGCGTTTGGTAATATTGAAAATGAATTTTATTATTGGAATGAATCCGCTTATTTTCTGTGCGTTGCTCCAAAAAATACATTAAAAAGTTTTGATTGGATTGATAAAAAAAGATCAGTGGTGGTTTCTCCTACCGTTTCATGGAAAAAAGATGTTGTCCTTAGAATGATAAATGTGTTGTCTAAAAAATATAGCGTTGATGTTGATATTTTCAACGCTATAGTTGAGCGCAATACGCTTTTAGAAAATGATAATGTGTCTGTTGTCGAGGTTATGTATAGCATATTAAATGATTATAATCACATGATTCCAGAGCGCGGAATCCCGTTAACTAAAATCATAAAGCTGGATTGGAATGAATGGGAAGATATAGTCAAGAAGCATTTCAACTCGAATAGCAAATATTCTTTTGCGTATTTGGCTGCGTTGTATCTTTTCAAAATACCAACAAATACATATCTGTTATCTAAAATTCTAAACCTTCCTGAACTGTCAATAAAACCGATTTTAAGCACACTGTTCACAGGCGAAACTACAGAACCGATAGTTTATCAGAATTCAAAAGTCTATTTGAAGCATGATATAATTGCTGATATGTTTTTTAAGTTTAATAACATATCTGTTCATGAAATAGTAACCTCGTTATTGCCTTTGCTTGATGATGAAACTATGTGTCAATTTGAAAAAAATGCACTTAACAAAGGTTATGCTACAGGGAAACAAGCCCCACCATTCGACTTTGACATTGAAAAAACTATTGATTTTATTAGAAAGAGCAGTTCTCTGATTGATGTGCTTGAAAGAAACGAACGGCTTTATTCTTTCCGTTTAGCAGAAGCATGGAATCTTAAGAAAGCAAAAAAACATGGCGAATATTATAGTTTTTTACAAAATCTTACTTCAACTTTTCCCGACAATGAGCGGATAAAATTAGAGTATGCTATTATGCTATCTGAAAAAGGCGACCATGTTGCAGCGGAAGAATGCTTACTTTCCATGATTAATCGAAGTGAGCCGAACCTATACGCTCTAAACTATTACAGCAAGCTATTAGTTTCAACTAAAAGGTTTACAGAAGCTATACTGCAATTAGAAAAGTCTTTAGCACTTAACCCGGATGATTTAATTGTGTTAAGCAGATTAGGCATGACGTACACTTTAATAGATCAACCGGACATGGCAATAGAAATATTAATACATCAGAAGAAACTGGGTTTCGACAATCTCCTTTTGTTGTTCCAAATAGGTCGCAGACTTTCCGCAATTGGAAAAATGGAACAAGCTATTAAGGTATACGATTTATTTTTGCAAAATGATCCTAATAATATTTCGATAATAAGTAAATTAGGGCAATTATACGCAGTAAATAAAAAAACTGACGAGGCAGAAAAGCAATTTTTGCACGCACTAACAATTCGTCCTGATTATATTCCGATTCTCAATCGGTTAGGGAAACTTTATTTATATGCTGATAGGTATGATGAATCAGAAAATGTTTTCAACAGGATAATTGAATTAGATAATAGATTTGTCAAGCCATATTTAAATTTAGCCATAATAAACATTGAACATGGAAATATCGCGGAAGCAGAAATTTACTTCAAGCGAGCACTTGCATTCTCAAAGGATAATATAATTATTCTTGATGCATTACTTCAGTTTTACGAAAACCAGGGATTCAATGATAAAGCAAAAATTCTTTATGATGAATATCGTTCGATTCTTCAAGCAAGAACCCGTCAAACGATAAAGGGAGGACGGAATTTAATCAAAAAAAAGGAATACAAAGCTGCCGAAAAACTATTGCTGCGTGTTTTTAAACACGACTCAGACAATACTGCAATTATAAATGAACTCGGGAGATTGTATAGAATAAAAAAGAATTATGCAAAAGCAGAAGAATTTCTTTTGAAGGGATTGCAAATTGAGCAAAACAACATTCATTTATTAAACGAGCTCGGAAAAACATATTCTGTGTCTGGTCGTTTAGATGAGGCCTTATTGATGTACAATAAAGCATTATCAGTTGATTCTTGCCATGTGTATTCCATGACAGAATTGGCAAGACTGTATCTGCTTAAAAAGGATTATGAAGAAGCAGAACAACAGTTGGAAAACGCAATTCGCTTAGATTCCGAAAATGTTATAGTTTTAAACAACCTTGCTAAACTTTACATAGAGAAAAAAGATTATCAATCTGCAGAGCGAGCATATTTATCAGCCTTAAAAATAAAGAAGAATGATTCGTATACTGTTACACAGCTTTTTAATTTATATTATAAAAACGGACGATTACGTGATGCCGAGAAATTACTCAATGATTCGCAAGAAGCATTGAACAACAGCAGGTTCACGCCAAACAGCAAAAATCCAACGGTCAAAGCGGAATGAAGCCGGGTTTTACCCCGCGTGTAACGCAGGAGCCACAGCATAGCGTACGCCGCGCCAAGGCCAGTGGCGACGGCCCATATCACGCTTTGCGCGGGATGGTTTTGATAGGACGAGTAAATGCGCAACAGCGTATACTGTGCCAGCCGGCCCAACGTGAAGCATAGCCCTATCAGGATTGCGCGCGCGTGGTTGCGTGGCGTTGTGAGAAACGCGGAAGGCTGCTTAGGGGTATCTTGTGTCAGCCACGCGCCGAGCAATCCCCCCATGAGCAGCAGTGCCAAGCCATCCGCGACCGGATAAGAGAGCGTTTCAAGAAGGCTTGCGCCCTCGCCATGCGGCAGAGGCTCGAAAAGGTATAAAACCCAAACGACGCAATAGGCAAGGCCGTAGAAAATGCCCTTCGTAAACCGGTTGCCGGATAGGCGGCCGCGGATGAGGAGGAACATGGCGGCTATGATGCTGTACATGAAAAACGCGTATAGCGAGAAAAACAGCGGCACCGTTCCGTTTTGCACGAACACGCTGGGCGCCAAGACGGATTGTTCCGCGCCGGGGATCAACAGTTGCGCGATGAGCCTGAAGAGTGTCGTAATGAGGCCAATGCCCAAAATTTTAGATAATTTTTTCATGAATTATATTTCCATGTGCCTTTCGTTTCTTAATTTCTGTTTCCGCCCTGTAGTTCTTTCGCGGCGCGTCAAGCGCCTGATAGAGGGTAAAAAGCGCGTCGCTTGTGACGGCGAGTTCCTCCGGCGTCAGCCGCGCAAACATCTACTGATAACATATTATTTATTTTTTGCTTTGTCAAGATGCTTTTTATTTTTCGCAAGCGCTTGACATAAAAGAAAAAAAGAAGTATAGTTAGTTACATAAGTGGTTAAGCATATGAGAGGGGAGGTAGAAGAATGCAAATGGATTTCCAGAGTGAAAAGCCAATTTACATGCAAATCGCCTCGGAAATGGAGAACGCCATTTTCATCAGCGCCTTTGCGGAAGAAGAGCAGGTGCCGTCCACGACGGAGCTCTCCACGCGGCTGAAAATCAACCCGGCGACGGTGATGAAAGGCATGAATGTATTGGTGGAACGGGGGATCCTATACAAAAAGCGCGGGGTGGGTATGTTCGTTAAGGAAGGCGCGGTGGACAGGATCCGGAAGGACAGGCAGGCGCGGTTCTTTGAAAACTATGTGGCTCACACGCTGGAGGAAGCAAGGAGGCTTGGGCTCACGCTGGAGGAGCTTACCGCATTGGTCGAAAGGGGTTATGAAAATGAACAAAATTGAGATACGGGGCGCCAGCAAAAAATATGGCGACGTGCGGGCGCTGGACGACGTGACGCTCACCTTCGCGGAGGATACGATCTATGGGCTGCTTGGGCGCAACGGCGCGGGCAAGACCACGCTGCTCAGCGCCATCACCAACCGCATCTTTTTGGACGGCGGCGAGATCACGATCAACGGGGAGACGGCGCGGGAAAACGACCGGGCGCTCTCGCAGGTTTATCTGATGAGCGAAACCGCCATGCACCCGGGCGGCATGCGCGTCAGCGATGTATTCCGCTGGACCAGCCACTTCCATGCCGGGGCGTTTGACTTTGCGTACGCGAAAAAGCTGTGCGCGGCGTTTGGGCTGGATCCCCGCAAAAGGGTAAAGCAGCTCTCGACCGGGTATGGGTCGATCTACAAGATCATCACGGCGCTGGCGCTGAAGGTGCCCTTCCTGCTGCTGGATGAGCCTGTCCTGGGGCTGGACGCCAACCACCGCGAGCTGCTCTATCGGACCATTCTGGAAAACTACGCGGATATGCCCCGCACCATCGTGATCTCCACGCACCTCATTGAGGAGGTGTCCTCCCTCATTGAGAAGGTCGTGATCATCAAGCGGGGGCGCATCATCAAGCAGGCGCCCTGCGAAGAGCTGCTGGCGAGCGGGTATACGGTCGCCGGGCCCGCGGAAGCGGTCGACGCGTACACGAATGGCCGGGATCTGATTGGAACCGACGCCCTTGGCGGCCTGAAAACGGCGTATGTGCTGGGCAAGCCGGATCACGCGGCCCTCACGGACAGGCTGGAGGTATCCGGCCTGGACCTGCAGCGGCTGTTCATCCGCCTGACGAATGATTGAGAAGGAGGGATAGACTGATGAAAATAAAAGAAACAACGCGGTATATGTTCCGCGAGTGGGCAAGGCCCATGGCCATCTATTATGGGGTTGTCGTCGCGATAGAGCTGTTGACGAGGATTGTGAGCTATGCGCTTGACGAGGACGTGTATTCCGCGAGCGGCATAACGACCGGCACTGCGTTTTTCCTGCTTGTGGTGAGCCTCAACTCATTCAAATCACAGTTTAAGATGCTTGTGCAAAACGGCGTCTCCCGGCGGACGATGGTGGCGGGGTTTCTGGCGGGCGCTCTGTGTTTCTCTGGCGCGATGGCCGTCATTGACAACGCGTACGCGGCGCTGCTTGCGGGAAACCTGCGCTATCCCTCTGTTTTTAGCGCGCTCTATGCCAGTGCGCCTGACATTTCGTCCTTTCTTATGAGCATGCTGTGGTACGCGCTGTGTAATTTCACGGCCATGTGTTTTGGGTACTTTGTGACGACGCTGTACTGCCGCATGAACAAGCCGCTCAAGCTGCTGGTATCCATCGGCGTGCCGGTCACCCTGTTCGTCTTGATGCCGCTTGCGGAAGCGTTTGTCCCCTCTTTCCGCTTCTTCCCGTGGGCAGGCAGGACCATCATGTGGCTGATGGGCTTATCGCTGGATTTCTCCTCGGGCGTGGCGGTATACCCTTCGCGCGCGCTGGGCTCCTTCTGCGTGATCAGCGCGGCGCTGGCAGGGGTTTCTTTCCTGCTGGTGCGAAGGGCGACGATAAAGATGGAATCATAAAAATGTGGGAGCTTCTTTATAGGCGAATGGCGGCGCCGTGTTGTCAAATAGGCCGCGCCGTGCTATAATAACCATTATAAGAAAAGATAGGAGCGTACGGAAATGATAAATCTATTGGCCGTTATTTTGGCTGCCGTCATAGGCATAGGACAGGTTCCGCTGGCCCTCACGGGGGAAACCGTTTCTCCGCTTGAAACGGCGCGCGCCGCTGGCCGCGAGGTTGTCTACGAAGGCAAGGCGGCTTGGCACGACAACCCTTTGCTTGACGCGGATACGAATCGCCTGATCGCGTCCCTGCTGGGCGAGATCAAGGTTGCGGGCCGCTATAGGACCGACGGCGAGGGTACGTCCTACGGGGAAGCGGCGCTGTTCCTGCAGGACCAGCGCGCGATCTCCTTGGAGAGCGTCCTGGCGGAAGAGGGCACGTATATTACATCGTCTCTTTTGCCGCAGCCCATTGCCGTAGGCGCGGAGGAAACGGAGCGGGCGCTTACGAATATGTCCGCCGTTTTGGGCGGCGGCCCGGAGGCGCAAATTGGCGGGATCAATGCCGTGGGCGGCGTTTTTGACACTGCCGACGCGTTGTTCCCACAGCTGACAGCGTGGGCGGAGACCGAGCTTGTGGGCGAAGCGTATGAAGGCGAAATCATTTCCGCGCTGGGCGTGGATATCCAGTCCGCGACGCGGTACGAAATCACCAAAGAAGCGTTTTTTGACCTGATGGATATTCTCGTTTCGGCGCTGCAGGAGGACGACGCGCTCTTGAACATCGTAATGGCCGCCGCGAGCCCTTTCATGGTATACGCTGTGGATGGCGGCCCGGTGTCCGTTGTGGATGGCGGCCCGGTGTCCGCTGTGGATGGCGGCCCGGTGTCCGTTGACGAGCAACGGGAAGAGATGAAGGCCAGTCTGGAAGAGGTGCGGACCGCCATTGCGGAGCTCAAGGAAAGGGAAGACGTGGAGACTGACATTTGGTACGCCCAATGCTGCGGCAAGGATGGAAGCGCGGCGACAAACATCGTGTGGTTTACCATCCCCTCGGCGGGCGACCGCTTCGGCCTGTATCTGGAATGGCTGCCGGAAGGAGAGCAAGCTTTCCTTGAGGGCACCTACAACGACGGCGAGGGTGTGGTCACGCTCGAGTTCGCCAATCAAACCAGCGCGCTGGATGACGGTGAAAAGACCGAGGGCTCTTTCCGGTTTCTCATGGGGGATGCCGCTGAAAAAATGGGCGGTCAAGTTCGTTGGGCCTATACCACCCTGCCGGCGGGCGAGGCGGATGTGACGATCGGCACGCAGGTAGCCCTGGACCTTAGCATGGGCGGCGGTGTGTTCATTCCGCTGATCACCGTGGAGTGCGACATCTTAACGGGCGACCCGCAGGGCCTGCCGTTTGACCCCGCGAGCGGCGAGTTGGCGTTCTATCATCCCGGCGCGGTGAGTAAAGAGGAATTCGCCGCTTGGGTCCAGGCGGGAATGTGGACTGTCTTGGAGCGGCTCGGGCAAGCTGTAAACCTGCTTCCCACCGACGTGATGAATGCTTTGATGGGCGAATGATGCGGGCAAGCCGGGGCTTGTGAGGGGGCTGCCGCGCTGGCGGTTTGTTAGCGCGGCAGCCCCCGGCTTTATGGCGCCGCCGCTCTCGAAGCGCCCTGCCTCAAACAAAGCGGAGACGGCCTTTGCCCGTTCGTGGATCACGCCGCGGCCTTTGGGGGACATGCCTCTTGCGCGTTTTGCCGCCAGACGCTACAATGCCCCTATACCGGGTTGATGAGGAGGGAGCACTTGGTTCGGGACAAGGCGTTTTACCGCGCCATTCTTACCATCGCGTTTCCGTCGGCCTTGCAGGGCCTGATTTCGCTTCTGGTGGTGCTGGCGGACAATATGATGGTCGCCAGCCTGGGGGATACGGTCTACGCGGGCGTGGCGCAATCCGGCGTCGTGACCGGTTTTTTCAACGCGGCGGTCACGGGGCTGGTCGGCGGTTCCTCGGTGCTGATCGCGCAGTATTGGGGAAAGCGGGATACGGATCGGATCAAGCGGATCTTCGCGATTGTGGCCTGGGTATGCCTGGGCGTCTCGGCGCTGTTCATTTTGCTGATCTCGCTTATGCCGGCGGGCTTCCTGCGCCTGCTGGTGAGCGATGAGGCGATAATCGCGGCGGGGACGAAATATTTCTCCGTCGTATGCTGGTCCTACCTGCCCTACGCGCTGGCAGCCGGCCTCATCGGCATGCTGCGCGGCGTGGAGATCGTGCGGGTGATGCTGTATGCCACGCTGCTGTCGCTGGTGTCCAACATCGCGCTCAACTATATTTTCATCTTTGGCAAGCTGGGCTTTCCGGCGATGGGCGCGGTGGGTGCGGCGCTGGCCACGGTGCTGGCGCGCGCGCTGGAGATGGTTCTGGTGCTCGTATACCTTTTCCGCGTGCAAAAGCGGCTGGATATCCGTCCGCGGGACTTTCTGCGCGGCGATTGGGGCCTGGCGCGGGACTATGCGCGCTACGGCCTGCCCGTGGCCGCGGTGGACGCGCAGTGGGCCATTGTGGGCGTGTGCAAAGCGGCTATTATCGGCCGCCTTGGGGAGAGGATGATCGCCGCGAACAACATCGCCGAATCGCTGATGCAGCTGGGCATGATCTTTACGTCCAGCCTGGCGGGCGGGGCGTGCGTGATCATCGGCAAGACGGTGGGCGAGGGGGACTATGGCCGCGTGCGCGCCTATTCCAAGACGATCCAGTGGATGTTTTTCATGATCGGCGTGGTGATGGCGGGCGTCGTGTTTTGCGTGCGCGTG
>JGI20171J29575_12612702_pt1 | contig 26367 bp, 19 predicted proteins | sample TergutNc150P4_FD_29575 | JGI IMG/M metagenome (IMG submission 29575)
ACTGCTTGCCGCACCAGCGCGATGCAGTATTTATAAAGCCAATTCTCACAAATTGGCTTGGTGCTTTTGCAAAAAAATTCGAGGCAATATTTTGTGTATTAACAAGGATTTTTTTGAAAAATGACCAACGAAGATCGTCGTGATGTTGTGACAATGAGGTTTCGGAGATGCTCTAAAGTCTATAATTGACAGCATTTTAAAAAGAGTATATTATATACTTGTAAAATAGATCGGGTGGGAATATATGATGAGTAAAGAATTTAATATAACCGGGTTGTGTATACCTGAACAGCATTATATGGTTGATATATCTGACAGGGTAAATGAAATTGTAAACATGATTGAAAAGGGTAAATATTTTACAATAAACCGGCCCAGACAATACGGAAAAACAACTACATTAAAGCTGCTTGCCAGAGAGCTTAGAAAAAAATATTTTGTGATTACGATAAGCCTTGAGGGAACAGGAGATACCTTTTTCTCTTCTGAAGAAAAGTTTTGCGGTAAAATATTTAATCATTTTGCTGATAGCGTTGAAATGATAGATGAAAATTTCTCAAACATCATAAATAAATATCAAAAACAAATTGTAGATTTTAATACTTTATCAAGAGGTATAAAAAATCTTATACGGGAGTCCGGCAAAGATATTGTTCTCCTTATAGATGAAGTCGATAAAAGCAGTAACAGCAGAACATTTTTACAGTTTTTAGGTTTGCTGCGGAATAAATACCTAGCCAGAAGCAGTGGAGAAGATATAACCTTCAAAAGTGTGGTATTAGCGGGCGTTCATGACATTAAAAATTTAAAGCTAGCTATCCGTGATGAAAGTGAGACCCGGTTCAATTCTCCGTGGAATATAGCGGTAAAGTTTAATATTGATATGAGCTTTACATCAAAAGATATTGAAAAAATGCTCAGTGAGTATAGGCGCGATAAAAAACTTGATTTTAATACTGAAAAAATCGCAAAAGAAATTTACAGGTTCACAGGCGGATATCCGTATCTTGTAAGCGACATTTGTTTAACGATAGACCAGGATTTGGCTAAAAACTGGACGTTATCTGGAGTTGAGGATGCGGTAAAACAAATATTAGAAGAACAAAGTACTTTGGCAGACGATGTGGTAAAAAATATAGAAAACAACCCTGATTTAGAAAATGTTGTGATGAAGATATTGTTTGAAGGTGAACAGGTATCCTATAATCCATATGCCTATTATAAAGGTATTATATACGGAATTTTCAGTAATCGTAACGGACGGCTTGTGATCAGTAATAGAATCTTTGAAAAAATGCTGTACGGCTATTTACTTGAAAAAATGAATATCCGTAATATGGGCGGCCCGCTTCTTAAATTCGATCAAAAGCGTTTTATTAAAGACGGCAAACTTGATATGGAGCAGGTATTGTTAAAATTCAAAGAGTGTATAAAGCGCGAATACCGAAAAAAGGATGATAAATTGTACGAATCACAGGGAAGATTATTATTTTTATTGTATCTGTCCCCGATTATCAACGGGACAGGTTTTTACGATGTAGAATCAGAGACCAGAGAAAACAAAAGAATGGATTTGACGGTATCGTATAACACAGAACGCTTTATACTTGAACTGAAAATATGGGACGGCCCGCAATACGAACAGGAGGGCCTTTTACAGCTTGCGGATTATCTTGACATACAAGGTAAAGATGCGGGATATATGCTGACGTTCGGATCAGGCAGGGAGCAGGAACCCGGGTGGATAACGGTGAAGGATAAAAGAATTTTTAACGTGGTGGTTTAAAATCATAAACTATTTTCTTTAGGGCGTCTCCGAAAACTGCTTGCCGCACCAGCGCGATGCAGTATTTATAAAGCCAATTCTCACAAATTAGCTTGGTGCTTTTGCACAAAAATTCGAGGCAATACTTTGTGTACTAACAAGGATTTTTTTGAAAAGTGACCAATGAAGATCGTCGTGATGTTGTGACAATGAGTTTCCGGAGGTGCCCTAAACTGAATTGACTGTCAAAAAGCGATGCGTGAAACAATAATTAAAAACTTCCAGCGGCCATAATACTTTTCGGAGTTAGCCGGGTAGTCATAGTGCCGTCTCCAAGCTGCCCAGCATTGTTATATCCCCAAGCCCAGAGGCTTTTATCAGTTTTAACGGCAAGAGTGTGATAAGTTCCGCATTCAATCATTGCCGCGTTATCCATAATTTTCACAGGAGAAGATTTATCGACCTTGGTGCCATCCCCAAGCTGCCCGGAATCGTTACGTCCCCACATCCAGAGGATGCTGTCTGTTTTGACAACTGCCGTGTGATAATATCCGCATGAAACCGCCTTGACATTATCCATTATTTTTACGGGTAAATAGCTCTCAGTCGTCGTGCCGTTGCCAAGCTGTCCGTAATAGTTATTTCCCCACACCCAGAGGCTGCCGTCTGTTTTTATAACTGCCATGTGAAACTCTCCGCACGAAACCTCCTTGACATCATCCATTATTTTTATGGGTGAATAACTATCAGTCGTTGTGCCGTCGCCAAGCTGCCCGAAACCATTATTTCCCCAAGCCCAGAGACTGCCGTCTGTTTTGATGGCAGCCGTGTAATCGTATCCACACGAAACCTCCTTGACATTATTCATTACTTTTACGGGTGAATAGCTATCAATCATGCCGTTACTACTAGTGCCCCACATCCAAAGGCTGCTGTCTGTTTTGATGGCAGCCGTGTGATAATTTCCACATGCAACCGCCGATACATTATCCATTATTTTTACAGGGGATTTTCTTGCTGTTGTTGTACCGTCCCCAACTTGCCCGGAACCGTTATATCCCCACGCCCAGAGACTATTGTCTTTCTTAATGGCAGATGTACAATATAGACCTGCCGAAACTTCCACTACATTATCCATTATTTTTACAGGGGATTTTCTGTTTGTTGTTGTACCATCACCGCAATAAATACCCCATGTCCAGAGAATGTTGCCTTTCTTAATTGCCGCTGAGCCGTCAAGTCCTGCCGCTATTTTATTTCCGTCTGTTATCCACTTTGCGACAAGTATGATGTTGCCGGTCTCGGCTGTGTTGAAATTATATTGCTTGTCGTTCAAAAACCAGCCGCCGAAAGAGAATTTTTCCTTTGTAGGGTCGGCGGGTTTTGGAACTATGGTTCCCGCGTTGACTTTGATGGGCGCCACGCTGCTTCCGCCCTGGGTATCAAAGGTGACATTGATGACACGTGTAGGGATGCTTCCCGCACTCATAATCATTTTTGGCGTCAGCACGTTTGCGGTGAGGCCGTCGCCAATCGCACCATTATAGTTATATCCCCACGCCCAGAGACTGCCATCTGTTTTAGCGACAAGTACGTGATAATATCCGGCTGAAAAATCTGACGCGTTATCCATTATTTTTACCGGTGAATCTTTTTCGGTCGTAGTACCGTCACCAATCTGGCCAAAATTATTATATCCCCAGGTCCAGAGGCTACCGTCTGTTTTTATAACGGCTGTATACGCAACTCCGCATGAAACTTTCTTTACGTTATCCATTACTTTTACAGGAGATAATGTTCTGTAAGAGGGTACAGTAACTGTACCAAGTTGTCCATATTCATTACTTCCCCACGCCCAGAGGCTGCCATCTGTCTTAACCGCAGCAGTGTGATATGTTCCGCATGCAGCCTGCTTCACATCATCCATTATTTTTACGGGTGAAATTTTATTGGTCGTCGTGCCGTCGCCAAGCTCCCCGTCAGCATTAATTCCCCATGCCCAGAGGCTGCCGTCTGTCTTAATGGCAACAGCATCGCTTGTTCCGCACTCAACCTGCGACACATTGTCCATTATTTTTACGGGTGAAATTTTATTGTTCGCCTTAGTACCGTCGCCCAACTGACCGTTATAGTTATATCCCCACGCCCAAAGACTGCCGTCTGTTTTAATAGCAAATGTTTGATGATTGGAGCATACAACTTTCACTACACTATCCATTACTTTTACAGGAGACAGCCTATTGGTCGTCGTGCCGTCGCCCAGCTGTCCACTGGAATTATACCCCCAAGCCCAGAGACTACCGTCTGTCTTAATGGCAAGCGAGTATTCTGTTCCACACGCGACTTGCGCCACATTATCAATAATTTTTACAGGTTTAAGCTTATTGGTTTTCGTGCCGTTGCCAAGTTGCCCATAACTATTGCTTCCCCAAGCCCAGAGAGTGTTGTCTGTTTTAATGATCAAAGAATGACTATAACCCGCTGCCATTTTAGTATCGACCATTTTCATAGACCAGGGTAAACGTGCTGCCATATAGTTCATCGCGTCATTGACATTCAACCGCCCTTTGGTGGATACTTTCCCAGCCAGACTAGGCGTATAAACCGCTGTTGAAAGGATGGCTTCCTTGATCTGCGCGGTGGTGGCAGAGGGAAAGTTCGATTTCAGCAGCGCCGCGGCGCCGGTGACGTGGGGCGTCGCCATGGATGTACCGCTCATAGTTTCATATGTTGTGGTTCCGTATTTATATGTGGAAGCGGTAGAAATGATTCCAGAACCGGGAGCGCCAATATCAACGGAAGACACTCCATAATTTGAAGAACTGCTCAGCGTGTTTGCTCTGGTAATATCAGCCACGGAAATTATGTTTGGAAGGTTATAACTGGCGGGATAACACGGAGTGGTATCATTATTTGTTCCAACAGGCAGAATACCCTCACCATTTCCCGCACAGCATACCATCAGCCCGGGATAATTTTGAATAGCGTAGTATTCGGCGGCACTATAGCCATTTCTGGAGTAGTAGCTTGCGTTTATTATGGGAATATTTTGAGAAGCCGCATATGAGATCGCGGAAACAATTGCACTCATGCTAAAGTAATTACTGTTTCCTGTGGCCACCTGGCACGGGATCAATGTTATTCGCTGCGCCACGCCGCTTACCCCGATCCCATTGTTCCCCACAGCTCCAATTATTCCGGCAACATGTGTGCCATGCCCAATGCTGTCGTCTGTGGTACCGTCGTCATTGACGAAGTCCTTCCCCGTTCCGAGGTTCAGGTCAAGGTCAGCATGTGTGGAAATGCCGGAATCAATAACGGCCACTTTCACATTTAATGCGTTTGGGCTGTAGTTTGTCCACGCATCTTTCACGTTTATGTTTTGCAGGCCCCACTGATCCTGCGTATCATTTGTTCCTATGGCCGCATTCTGAGGGAATGAATAATAGCTCGGTTCCGCCGATAGTACAATATCCATCTGCTGCAACTGGCTGACTGCATCTAAAACCTTGTTTTTCCCATCATTTTGAAGTGTAAGCTCCAAAATCTGATGAAAATCAACAGATTCTTCATAATTCTCAATATCCTGAATGCATTTTGAGTCTATGGCTGTAAGATCCTCAATGGATTTAATGCTTATTCCCTTGAAATCGGATGGCTGCCACATTTTGTTGATCACACTGTTAGCTCTTTTTAGAACAACCATAACACTGTCTGTTTCAAAGTCGTCATTTATAGTTGCGGTTGAATAAACTTTTGATTCCGTCGGGGCTTCGATTCCGTGTACGCTGAGCGGTATGGCAAGGGAGACGAATAATCCAAGAGTTAAGAATAAAGATATTATTTTTTTCATAATGTGCCTTTCTGTTTTATTATTATTTATTATGGGTATTACTTTGGCTGCGCGAGAGCATGTCTGTCACTAACAAAATGGGGCTTGTCCATGCTTTTGGTATCAAAAGATAAACGAGGGCTGCCCTCCAGGGCATAGTATTTGCGTAAAGGTAGTCTTACCAACTGGCTGGTACCTGTGGCCATAATAAAATTGCTACACTGAAAAACCTCCAATCTATTTTTTTACCCGCTCTTAAAGTGAATTAAAAGCTACAATGATTTGTTTTGTGTATTATAGCAGCTAAAAAAATATCGCAAAATAAATATAGAAAAAAACAAATCATTTAATGATAATAATAAATTAAATGCCATTATTTGTCAAGAAAAAGATTTTTAATATTTATTTAAGTGAAAAAAATCAGCTGTTATCTTATTAAGGAGTATTTTTCTTATTTTTAAAGATAATACAGCACGGGGACGCGAAGTGTCATAAAGTACACAGAATATCATTTACACAGGCGCTTATCAAAAAAGCGCAAACCCTTCTTTTTTACCGGTAACACCGCTCTTTCCGGATTGCCGCTGGTCCAGGACAACATGCTTTCGAACCTTTGTTATAAAATAATTATGGCTATTCAGTGACTGAAAAATATGCTATACTAAATGGTATCTCCGGAAACTCATTGCCGCGCCTTCGCGGCACATCTTCATTGGTCATTTTGAACAGATCCGCACCATGCTTATGCGGCAAGCAGTTTTCGAAGGTACCTTAAGGGCACCTCCGGAAACTCATTGTCATAACATCACGACGATCTTCATTGGCCATTTTTCAAAAAAATCCTTGTCAATACACAAAGTATTGCCTCGAATTTTTATGAAAAAGCACCAACAAATCTGTATCTCGCTTATGCGGCAAGCAGTTTTCGAAGGTACCTTAAATGAGAAAGGTAGTGAATAATAAATGTTATCTGATATTGAGATTGCTCAAAACACTCAAATGAAGCCTGTTATTGAAATTGCGGAGCTGCTGGGGATTTTACCGGATGAGCTTGAACTGTACGGGAAATACAAAGCAAAGCTTGCCCAATCGCTTTATTCACGAATGGAGGGGAAACCAGACGGCCATTTGGTACTGGTAACGGCGGTAAATCCCACTCCTGCCGGAGAAGGAAAAACTACAACTACAGTTGGTTTAGGACAGGCTATGCAGAAGATCGGGAAAAAGGCTGTTATTGCTTTAAGAGAGCCGTCTTTGGGGCCTGTGTTCGGCATGAAAGGCGGCGCTGCCGGAGGCGGCTATGCTCAAGTGCTGCCAATGGAAGATATCAACCTGCATTTTACAGGTGATATGCACGCGGTAACAGCTGCAAATAATCTGCTTTGCGCACTGCTGGACAACCATATACATCAAGGCAATACACTAGGAATTGATCCAAGGAGTATTTTTGTAAAACGCTGTGTAGATATGAATGACAGGTCATTGCGCAATATTTTAATAGGATTAGGCGGTAAAATAAACGGCGTCCCCCGGGAAGACGGATTTATGATTACCGTAGCCAGTGAAGTAATGGCAATTCTATGTCTGGCATCGGATATACAAGATTTAAAAGAGCGTTTAAGCCGTATTATTGTGGCCCGTACTTTTGACGGGCGGATTGTAACCGCAAAAGAATTAAAGGCAGAAGGCGCTATGGCAGCTTTGCTGAAGGACGCTATAAACCCTAACCTGGTCCAAACTCTTGAGGGAACGCCTGCTTTGATGCACGGAGGCCCGTTTGCTAATATCGCTCATGGATGCAATTCTGTCCGGGCTACTAAAATTGCGCTGAAGCTTGCTGATTATTGTATCACAGAAGCGGGCTTTGGATCGGATTTAGGCGCTGAAAAGTTTTTCAATATTAAATGCAGGTATGCAGAACTGAAACCTTCCGCAGCGGTACTTGTCGCGACTGTCCGTGCTTTAAAATATAACGGCGGCGCGTCCTGCGCCAAAAGCGAAATATCCAACGAAGACATAGAGGCTCTTAAGTCCGGGATAGAAAATCTGGGCGCACATATAGATAATATAAGGCAGTTTGGTGTGCCTGTGATAGTTGCGATCAATAGATTTTATACGGATACAGATGCGGAGCTGCGCTTTATTGAAGAATACTGCAAAGAAAAAAAAGCTGATTTTGCGCTTTCAGAGGTTTTCGCAAAAGGCGGGGACGGAGGAGTTCATCTGGCTAGAAAGCTTGTGTCGATATGTGAAAAATCATCTTCATTTGTAAACTTATATGATATGTCCGCTTCAATAAAAAACAAAATTGAAACGGTAGCTAAAAAAGTTTACGGCGCAGGCAGTGTAGTTTATACAAACAAAGCCCAAAAGGCGCTGCGGGAAGCAGTGGAATTGGGAGGAGATAAAATGCCGGTATGTATTGCGAAAACGCAGTACTCACTTTCAGATGATCCCAAGCTGCTGGGCAGGCCAGAGAATTTTGAGATCACTGTTAAGGATATCAAAGTCGCGGCAGGGGCAGGATTCAATATTGTTTTCACGGGGGATATAATGACCATGCCCGGTTTGCCGAAAATACCGTCAGCGGAGAAAATAGAGATAGACGAATCAGGAAAAATTTCCGGGCTATTTTAAAGCTTGAATTTAGGAGAACCTCATGCCGAATATTTGGACGGAAAATCAAATTGACGCTATTAACGCAACTGGCGGTAATGTGCTTGTTTCCGCGGCCGCGGGATCAGGAAAAACCGCGGTTCTGGTTCAGCGTGTTGTCAATCTAATTACAAAAAGGGAATCTGCCATTGACGCCAACCGTCTTCTGGTAGTAACCTTTACACGCGCGGCAGCGGCGGAGATGAAAGAACGGATCAATAAAGCATTGGAAGAAATGATTTTAAACGATCCATTTAACATACATCTTCACCGTCAAAGGAATTTGCTCGCCCAAGCTTCTATCTCTACAATACACAGCTTTTGCGCTGATTTAATCAGAGAAAATTTTTACGAGCTGGATATCCCACAGGATTTTAAAATCGCGGAAGAGGGCACACTTAAAATTTTGCAAGCGCAAGCGATTGAAAACATGCTTGATATAAAATACAATGAGAAAAATCCGGATTTCTATAAGTTAGTGGAATCTTTTGCTTCACCTAAAGACGACCTGGCGCTGACCGACATTATAAAAAATAAATTATACACATTTTTAATGGCAAACCCGTTTCCTGAACAGTGGATGGCGGAAAATCTTCAATTTTATGAAATAGGAACCGGTAATCATTCGGCCGGTGCCGGCAATACCATTTGGGGCAAGCTAATCCTCAGCCAAGCCGAACCGGCCGTTACATATTCTATTGAGCTTACACATCACTCCGTTTCACTTCTTGCTGAAACACCAGGTTTGTTTCCTAAAATCGAAACGTTATTGTCAGAAGATCTGGCTTATTTTTCAGAGCTGCATAAAATGATTCTTTCAGGTGACTGGGACATTATTGTGGAAAAGGTGAAATCGTTTTCGCCGGGACGTTTAGCGGCCCCAAAAGGATTTTCAGATCATCCAGTTAAATTGATGGTTGCTAAAACCCGGGATATTATTAAAAAACGTATTATGGAAAATTTAAGGCATTTATTTTTTCAGAATAATTCTGACTGCATATCAGATATTAAAACTCAAAAACCAATTGTATCTCAGCTTTTCGACTGTGCCGCGATTTACAATAATCAATATATAGAACTTAAAAGAAAGAAAAAACTGGTTGATTTTAACGATCTTGAACATCTAGCGCTTAAATTACTCGTTAAAAATACAGGTTCAAGCTTTGAAATAACGGAAACCGCTAAAAAAATCTCTTCTTTTTATCAGGCTGTGATGGTAGACGAGTATCAGGATGTGAACGAGGTTCAGGAAATGATTTTCAATGCTGTCGGCAGCAGACGTTTGTTTGCGGTAGGAGATGTCAAACAAAGTATTTACGGATTTCGTCAGGCAAAACCACAGATTTTTATCAGAAGAAAAGAAAGCAGTACTCTGTATAATCGTCAGCGTAATAATTACCCCTCATATATTCTGCTGGACAGAAACTTCAGAAGTCGGCAAGATATTACTGAATCTGTCAACTTTATATTTCATTGCCTTATGTCTAAGGAAGTCGGTGATATAGAGTACAATGATGAAGAAAGGCTTACGGCAGGGACCAAATACCCGGAAAAGTCCGAGCCGTCAACGGAACTTCATATTTTGGAGCTTTCAGAAGAGGATGAAGCCTGTTCGGCGGAAGCCAAATATATTGCCAAAATAATAAAACAACATATGAAAAATACACTTATTACAGAAGACAATACTCAAAGGCATCCTGAGTACGGCGATTTCGCCATTTTGCTGCGCAGCGGTACAAAAAATTCAAGTATATATGTTAATGAACTTTTATTGCAAGGTATACCTGCTGTTTCAAACAATACCGAAAGCTTTTTTGACGCATTGGAGGTACAAATTATTTTGAATTATCTCAGAATAATTGACAACCCGTCGCAAGATATTCCCTTAGTATCTGTACTGATGAGCCCGGTTTATGGTTTTACCCCAGATGAAATATCAGTTATCAAAATAAACAGCACTGAAAACAGCTTTTATTTCGCTTTGCGTTCCTTCTGTTTACAAGAAGAAGAAACTGTATTTTCAGATCAACTGAAAATTAAATGTTTTAATTTCTTAGAACAATTGACGAAATTCCGAATGCTTGCCGTTACTGTACAGACAGATATTCTGATAAACAATATTTTTGAGGAAACAGCTTTTTTATCTATATCGCCTGTAGTGACCGGAAACAAAAATTCCACAAATAATTTACTGTTGCTGCAGGATTACGCTAAAACTTTTGAAAGCGGCGAGAACAAAGGTTCTTCGGCATTTGTATCGTATATTGATAAGCTCTTGCGCAGCGGTATAGATTTAAAAAGCGCTTATAATTCAGAAGGTTCCGGTACCAATATGGTACAGGTTATGACAATCCATAAAAGCAAAGGTCTTGAATTTCCTATCTGTATTTTGGCCGGCACATCAAGAAAGTTTGCTACAGACTCAACCAACCCGGTTTTACTTCATAATACTCTGGGTTTTGCCGCAAAACGCAAAGAAAATATGTGCCGCTGTACTACGCTTCCATACGAAGCTGTATCTTTAGAATTACAGCGCTTTGAAAAATCGGAGGAATTGCGTATTTTGTATGTAGCGGTTACCAGAGCAAAAGAAAAGCTTATTCTGCTTATAAGTAAAAGAAATCCCTTAAAATATTTATCGTCCGTTTCATCACGTCTTGTATTTGAGAAGCGCATTTCACCTTATATTATAAAAGATACTGTAACTTTATCCGACTGGATTTTAATGTGCGGTTTGCTTCACCCTGACGGCGGAGCATTAAGAAAGCTCGCTGGCAGGGATACAAACAGTTTTTTTAATATCGAAACCTCTAAATGGAAATTTGTTCTGCATCTTCTTGAATACAAGGATGACCAAGCAGATTTATTATTACTATCTGAAAATAATAATTTAAACTCTAAAAACTCACTTTCACATTCTGAAGCCACAAAGGAAGACCTGGCTGACCATAACGATAATATTCAAAAATTTTTTGCCAGAATGAATTATATTTATAATAACCGAAACCTCTGCAATCTTCCTATAAAAGCGGCTGTTTCTGAACTGGCGCACAACGATAAATGGGACAGAACTGTCCTTCGAAAGCCGGCCTTTGCAGACAGCCCCAATCTGACTGCCGCGGAAAAAGGTACCGCTATTCATGCCTTTCTTCAATATTGTTCTTTTGAAAATGCCAGAAATGATATTAATAAAGAGATAAATAAACTGATTCATTGCGGATTTATAACTAAAAGGCAGGCGCAGGCAATTGATGTAAACAAAGTTCAGAAGTTTTTAGAATGTAAAGTCATTGAAGAAGCGGTTATATCCAAACAAATATATAGAGAATATAAATTTACAATAAAAATAGATCCGGCATATATTGATAAAGCTCTCGAACCTTCTGATAATCGGGAAAAGATTTTATTGCAGGGTGCTATTGACTTAGCATACGTTAAAAACGGGTCTATCGTTTTGGTAGATTATAAAACAGACATAACCTATAATATGAATAGTTTGCTTAATTCTTATCAAGAGCAGCTTTTTCTGTACAAAATGGCAATGGAACAATGCACGGAATATAAAGTACAGGAATGCATTATCTATTCTATATTTTTAAACGATTATATTTCTTTTTAAGAAAAGTTTTAAATAATAAACAGCTGACTCATCACGCCAAGTTTGCACTTTTTCTTTTGCCAGGCATAGAATATGACAAAGGAGAGTGATTACTTTTTGAATACTTTTGATGCCTCTAAATTGCAAAATATCGACTCCCAAATATGTGAGCATATGAAGCCCCATGTACTGCAAGCTATTGGACGTTATGGTAAGGTACAAAACTTGACAGCGGCAAATATAGACCGTATGACAATGATGGTTATGAACAGCTGCCGATTTCGCAGATATCCCATTGCCGGACATGATGCCGGATCACTAAAGGAAATTGCGCGTCTTTTTATATTGATCGGCCTTTATAATAATTACGGTTATGATTTAACCTCGTTTTGGCAGCTTTACTACGGCGGTCCCCCATATTTCTTATCCCCATTTTTAAGTGCAGGATGGATTCCATTTGGCAATTGGAACAACGTACAGCCTCCTCATTCTCACAGCGGCCGCAATATGCGCCCGTCGCACAGTGCTCATAACAGGACTTCTTACGGCGGACATAAACCCAGATAGCATGTGCATGATACGCCACAGCTTTCAGTTATGTAAAAAAGAGTATCAAGGGAACTATCTAAGCATCATTGATGTTGACAGACAGTTCCCTTGATATTCTTTCATTAGCCCTAAGCTAGTTACTGTAATCCTTCAGCATTCTTTTCAATTGCTTTTCTCCGACAATCTCAATTCCTTCTTTAAGGCGCTGCTGGTCTAACATAGGCAATACACTAACCACAGTTTCCGTAACAGTTAACGGCTGTGTTTCTCCTTTTTCATAAACGACGATTCTATTTTTTTCACTTTTAAGTATATAAGTTGTAGTCATCCAATCCGCGGAATCAATTTTTTCACTTGATTCACGAATACTTTTATAATTTTGATTTGCTCCATAAATAGCAAAAGAAGAAATAATAACGCAGCACAAGATAACAGTACCCGAAATCCAAATAACTTTCTTCACACAAAACACCTCAAAGGTATTTTTCACATAAAATTATGTAATTATACACAATTTTAAAACTATCTTTAATTTAGAGCACCGATTTCAATGATTCAGTCATAACAATCTTTTTGAGATTGAAATAGGTGACTATCTGCATAAGAACAGAAAAAGTCATTGTGAGTACACAGGACAAAAGATAGCTGAACCATTCTATTCTTACCGGCAGCGACAAAGCGCCGCTTTCAATCAAATCCAATACGAAATAATGCAGGGCAACACCCAAAGCAATTCCTATACCTATGCTGATTATTGTTAATAAAAGAGCTTCACGGTATATATAGGAGTTTGTTTCGCCGTCACGGAATCCAAGCACTTTGAGTGTGGCGATTTCACGTGTGCGTTCGCTTATATTAATAGCTGTCAGATTATATAACACGACGACAGCAAGAAGTGAAGCGACAAACGCGATGAGAATAATAATGCCGTTTAACCTTTGGGTATTTTCTAAAGCTGTTTCCATCGCGTCATCCGTGAAAACCACATTGACGGCTAAATCACTTTCTAATAAACGCTCGGCCATATCTGTACCAATCCCTTTGCTGTTTGAAACAATCGCGTTAAAGGTCGCCGCTTTGCCAAACGCTTTATTATACATGTCAGGACTCATATAGATGTAGTTCCACGTGTAATTTCCCGCGACATCAGATACTGTCAAATCGCAGCTGTTGTTATCCACATCCTTCACCGTGACTGTATCGCCTTTTTTCAGGTTATAGATCTTCGCCAGCCTTTGCGTTACAACAACGCCGCTGTCATCTAAATTGATTTTCTTTTTGTTCAGCGTACTTGTTAAGCTGTAATACTCATTAAACAGTTCATCGCGCTGCGGTACAACGATATAGAAATCAAGGGGTTGGCCGTCTTCCTCACATTTGAACGCGCTTTGCTTTATTAACAGCGGATCAGTAATTTGTTCTTTGGCGAGAAGTTCTTTCAATTCGCCGTTTATCTCTGATGTTTCATTTTTCAGGATAATCATATTATTGTACCGTAAAATATCACCGTACTGTTTTTCCGCTACGCCGTTCATGCTGTCTCGCAGTCCAAAGGCGACAAGCAGCAATGAAGTGCAGCCCGCTACACCTACAATGGTCATAAAAGCCCGTTTTTTATAACGGAACATATTTCGCACAGTAACTTTCCATGTAAAGGACAATCGTTTCCAAATGGCGCCAACCCTTTCAAGAAATATCTTTTGACCGCGTCTAGGGGGAAGCGGACGCATGAGAGCAGCTGGCTTATATTTCAGCTCCCTGTTACAGGCGATCATGGTAACGGCAATCATAAGCGCGAATGTCACCGCCAAAATAATCCCAAATGTAATCATGTTATACTCCATAACTAGAGGCGGCAATATAAAAACGAAATTGGCATATATAAGGGGCGGCATAAATCTGCACCCTATAAAATAGCCAAGCACGGCTCCGATCCCTGAAGCGGACAAAATGTACAGCAGATAGGTGAAAATAATCTTACTGCCTTTATAACCGAGCGAGGTCAGCGTGCCCAGTTCACCGCGTTCCTCAATAATCATACGCGCCATTGAGTTCGAGGTCATCAACATAGAAATCAAAATAAAAAATAGCGGGAAAATAGCGGAAACAACGGTAACGACTTGAATACTGCTTTCCAGCTCATTATACCCAACAGCGGCGCCTCGGTCTGAAATATACCACTTGGGATGCTTTATATCCGAGAGCTCCGTTTTGGAGTCGCTGATTTTAGTTTCGGCATCAGTCATTTCAGCATTGAATTTCGCAAGATTCGTATTATATTCTTCATACCCTTCATTCAATTTTTTTTCGCTGCCGGCAATTTCATTTTTCGCGGCTGCTATATCGTTTTTTGCCTTTTCTGTTTCATCGTTAAAAACGGCAATGCCATCATTTAGCTGAGCCTCCTGTTCGGTCAGTGTATCAATGGAGAGCTTTAATTGTTTCAGACCTTCCAGCTTTTCCGAATAACCTATGACCGCAGCGTTGAGCGTCATATATTCAGGGCTGTCAACAGGCAGACCGTCAAGCTGAATCTTCATGCCTGTTATAGACAAATCTAATTCATCAATCGCCCGGACTATATTGTCTTCTGTTATTCCGGCCTCGGATAACGCATCGTCGATCTCCTCCCATCCGTCCGCGATTTGTTGTCTTGCAAAATCAAATTCAATGTTTTGTTCTTTTATAGTATCTTCCAGCGCAGCTTCGTTTTCCGTGAGTTTATCCTTACCGTCCCGCAATTTTTGAGCGTTTTCGTCAAGCTCTTTTTTAGCGTCCTCGAACTCACTTTCTGCTTTTGCCTTTTCGTCATTTAACTCCGTCTCTTTTTCTTTAATAATATCCCGCGCTTCATTGTATATTTCATCGTACCGGGCAATTTCTCTATCCGGCTTGATTTTGACAAGCTCATCATTCAGCATTGCCGAAAGATCATTATATTCATCCGAATATGCTACGGCATTATTCATTTCAGCTATAAGGTATATTTCGGTGTATGCTTCTAAAATAAAATTATTTCTATTGATAAAAATAAAAGAAGATAACTTCCCGTTTCCAACACCGGTGCTGCCGTAATCATCATGCAGATACAAAACGGATTCCACTAAACCTACAACAGTAAACGACTTGTTTTTAATTTTTTTCTCAACATCGTCCATTATCTTGATTATGTCTCCTATATTGCAGCTTCGGCTGTCCGCAACACATTCCGTATCAGATTGCGGCATTTGCCCCTTGATCAATCTGACCGTGTTCACACTGCTCTCAATTGCATGAATACGGATTGCGCCATCCTCGCTTTGGGCATCTAATGAATAGCTCCCGGTAACAGTATTGAAGTCTTCTAATTGTTTCAACGCGTCCACGTCATTATCCGTCAGCCCCATAGAGCTGATAATTTTGAAATTCATTAGCTTGTGGTCTTTGTAATAGATGTCGGCAGCTTTGGTTACATCGGGCGCGGTTATTTGGATTCCGGCGTAAAATCCCACCCCCACCATAACAATGATTAAAATTGAAATATATCTGCCAAATGATTTTTTAATTTTAAGCAGCGTATTTTTATAGAGCATGAACATCACCACACAATCTCACCGGCTCTTTTAGGATTCTCATTGATCATCACGCTTTTGACCGTTCCGTTTTTGATCTTAATTACTTTATCCGCAATATCGGCGATGACGGTGTTATGGGTTATCAAAACAGTGGTCATCCCCATTTCCCTGCAATTCCTTTGCAGCAGGTCAATAATGCGCTGTCCCGTATCGCTGTCAAGTGCACCGGTAGGCTCGTCGCATAACAAGATTTTCGGATTTTTGGCAATGGCCCGAGCAATAGCCACACGCTGCTGCTCACCACCCGATAACTGTGAGGGAAAATTTCCTGTCCGGTCCGAAAGTCCAACCTGTTCTAAAATGGATTTTGGATCAAAAGAATCGGGACATATCTGACAGGCAAGCTCAACATTTTCAAGAGCGGTAAGATTACCCACAAGGTTATAAAACTGAAAAACAAAGCCTATATCTTTTCGCCTGTATTCCACAAGCTGTTTTTTGCCATATTCATGGATTTTATAACCGTCCACAAAAATACATCCTCCGCTTGGGCTGTCCATGCCGCCGAGTAAATTTAATATTGTTGTTTTTCCGGCTCCGCTGGGGCCAAGTATAACGGCCAATTCCCCCTGTTTAACCGTGAAAGAGCAATCTTCAACCGCCATGATTTTGACATCCCCGACGTGGTATTCTTTTTTTACTTTTTCAAACTCAATAAGATTCACAAAACCCGCTTCCTTTCTTGACGGACATCTGCCATTATAGTATAATGACACTGTGTTGATTTATCAACCGACAGATGCTTTATATTCGTGTAGCTGTCAACAAATCAATGTGTATCTGTCGGTTTCAAGACAAAAATAATAAAATTGACGGGGGAAAGAGATGAAGCAAAACAGAAAAACCAAATATACGCAAATGGTACTGAAAGACAGCCTGATTGAGCTTATGAAGAAAAAATCAATTCCCAAAATCACGATTAAAGAGCTTTGCGAAAACGCGGATATTAACCGGACAACCTTTTACGCACATTACTCAGACCAATATCAGCTGCTTAAAAGTATTGGAGATGAAACACTTACATGGGTAAAAGAAATAATCGCCGGATTTTCCGTCAGAACGGGTAAAAAGGACTTTATAAAAAATATTGAAAAGGTTTTTGAATACCTTATTGAAAATAAAAACCATATCCAAGTATTGATGAGCGAACAGGGCGACATTGATTTTCAAAGGGAGCTTTTAAGCGTAATATATGAACAATGCGGTATACTGTTCAGTAACAGCTTGAATACGGATGTGATAAAAAACGAATTGTATTTTGTGTTTTTAGTAAACGGAAGCGTCGGACTCATTCAACATTGGCTTAAGACCGGGATGAAAGAAACAGCAAGTGAAATGGCTGAAATTATTTATAATATGACGTTCAATATGCGTTAAAAATACCCCTAGTATTATTGGGGATTTTTAGGTAGGTTAGGGCTAAGAGGGTCGAACACAACCCGCCCTGCCCAGCATCTTTTTTCGCTTTTCTTCGTTATCCTCCCATTGACGAACGAATGAAAACTGCAAAGGCGAATTTATCAGATAGTGGAGGTGAGCCAAATGAGTGATAAGGCGCATAAAGTCCTTATTGTAGAGGACGACAAAGAAATATCGGATTTGTTGCTCAGTTTTTTGTCGAAGAATGGATTTGTTGCCGATACTGCCCCTAATGGGTTGCTTGGGTTAAAGCAAGCAACTTCCGTGGATTACAGCCTGATTCTTCTTGATTTAATGCTCCCTTTCAAAAGCGGAGATGAATTTCTGAGAGAAATTAGGCAGTTTTCGGACGTGCCTGTAATTGTTTTGTCCGCAAAAAGTCTTACGCAAGACAAAATTGATTTGTTGCGTTTAGGCGCGGATGATTATGTGACAAAACCTTTTGATTTGAACGAATTATTGGCTCGTATTTTATCGAACATCAAAAGATATGGCGGGTTTTGCTCTACTGAAAGCAGTGTAATCACATATGGACAAATGAGTTTGAATACCACAGGCAAGGAATTGACTGTAAATGGTGTTGCGGTCAGCTTAACGGCAAAGGAGTACGATTTGCTTGAGCTAATGCTTTCAACCCCGAAAAAAGTTTTTTCAAAACAAAACTTGTATGAAAGTGTTTGGGGCGAACTATACGCCTACGATAACGACACTATCAATACACATATCAGCAATTTGCGCCGGAAACTAAAAGATGTTTCAGATGAAGATTATATAGAAACCGTGTGGGGTATAGGCTATAAAATAAAGTCTTTAGAAAATCTTTAGAAACAGCTTTAGAAATTCTTGAATCTTTGCGGTTAAACTTAAAAAAGAGAAGGCTCTAAAATGCAAAAATACATGGTTGCCTTTGAGTTTAATGTCGAATAAGGAGGAGAAGATTATGCGAGAAATCATGTTCGCCGCGCAGGATTTGAGTAAAAGCTATCATCCTATTTTTGCTTTGAATCATGTAGATATGACGATTAGGCGAGGTGAAATCTATGGGCTTATTGGCGAAAACGGCGCAGGAAAAACAACGCTCATGCGTATTTTGTCGGGATTGGCCTTTAAGACAAGCGGCGAAATATCGCTGTTTGGGACAAGTGATAAAGATGGCCTTGCAAAGCAGCGGCAACGCATAGGCTTTATTGTTGAAACGCCCGCGCTTTATCCTGATATGACGGCTGCGGAAAATTTGGAAGTCCACCGCTTGCAGCGTGGAATACCGGGCAAAACCTGTATTGGCAAGGCATTGCAAACGGTAGGTTTAACGAACACCGGGAGGAAAAAAGCAAAACACTTTTCTTTCGGCATGAAGCAACGCTTGGGACTTGCGGCGGCACTTTTGAGCGAACCGGAATTTTTGGTTTTGGACGAGCCGGTAAACGGGCTTGACCCGACAGGAATTGTGGAAATCAGAGAGATATTAAAGAAACTGAACAAAGAATATGGAACGACTATCCTCATATCCAGTCATATGCTCGGTGAATTGTATCAACTCGCGTCTTGTTACGGCTTTATCCACAAAGGTAAATTATTGGAGCAGATAACCCTTGCGCAGTTGGACGAGCGTTGTAAAAATCATTTATCTATTAAAGTGAATGATGTTCCGCAAGCTGTTTCTTTGCTCGAAACCCGTCTTTCCATTAAAAAGTATGAGGTTGTACCGAACGGCGTCATAAAAATATATGAGCGTCTGGACGAAAGTGGAATGGTGTCAAAAGAACTCGTTATGGGCGGCATACTCATTGAGGATATGACGATAAAGGGTGATGATTTGGAAGCGTATTATATGCGCTTGATTGGAGGAAAGTCAAATGCTTAAACAAATCAGAGCGGAATTATTAAAGCTGAGAAAATCATTTGGTTTTTTAGTTTTATGCCTTGTGATGATTGGATTTGGATCTTTACTACCAATGGCTTCCGGCACGATGGGGTTAGAAATGTATGAAATGTCGCTTATGGGTGGGGAACTCAGTGTTATTGTTGTTAGTGTATTTTCGGCTCTTTTTATCTGTGCTGAGTTTGAAAATAGAACAATAGGAACAAGCGTGTGTTGCGGAAATAGCAGATGGCGTGTGTTGCTGTCTAAAATCATTGTCCTTTTTGTTGGTGTCGTAATTCTTATGACAGTCCTTCCTGTGACAATGACCGTAATATCTACAATTAAAAATGGTTTTTCTTCTGACTCTTTGCAGCTACAGGCGTTCACGCCTGCGCCATCAGAGATAGGTATATATTTTGTGCGTACCTTTACTTTATATTTATTGAGCAGATTGGGACTTGCGGCTTTTTGTGCAATGATTGCCTATATGATTCGCAATGTTGTCGGGGCAATAGGCGCTGGAGCAGGGCTATCAATATTACTGCTTGTACTGGCAATGCGAGGCCCGCAAGAAATCATGAAGTTTACTTTTATGTGGCAAATGGGTCATCTTTTTTCATTAAACAGCCTACAAGATGTACTTTTTAGCGTACTGGTATCCGTCACAAATATAACGTTAATGGTGTTCGTAGCACACTTCATATTTAAGAAAGCGGACTTAAAATAAGAACCCACCCGTTACCGCAATCAAAGATTGCGAACGGGTCCCGGGAACCTTGTTGCTTCGCAATAACGAAAGGAGCGGATGAAATGATATACATGGTGTTTATCGGTATCGTAGCAATATTGATTTTTATCCGCCTTTCTCTTTTTTTTCGGGATATAAGGAATATTACAAACTCCATTGAGGAATTAAACAAAGGGAAAAGCCGAAAAAGGCTGACGACTTCCTCTGGAAATAAACATATCGAGGCACTTTGCGAAAGCATAAACAAAAGCATTGCCACCCAGGAGCAGTATCAAGCTAATATGAAAAACCACGAGCAACGGCTGCGTAACTCCATTGCCAACACGTCCCATGATTTGCGCACACCCCTCACATCTATATTAGGGTATATTTCCATGATTAGGACAGACCATGAAAAAGCGCACCATTACCTTAATATCATTGAAGGGAGGGCAAATGCTCTCCATTATTTGATTGAGGAATTTTATGAATTGAGCGTTATAGATGATGATAGTTATAACATAACACTGGAGCGCGTTAATGTTTCAGCAATAGCTACAAACTGTATTTTAGGTTATTATGAGCCGCTTGAAAGCAAAAAGATAAAGATAGACGTCGATTTGCCGGATAAAGCGGTATTTGTTATTGGAAACACTTTGGCGTTGGAGCGGATATTTCAAAACCTTATTCAAAATTCAATAAAATTTGCATTTGACAGCATTCATATAAAACTCGAAGAACAAGAGGATGGTTGCGTATTTACTATATCGAACAATACGAAAGCATTAACCTCAGCAGATATAACGCACTTGTTTGATAGGTTCTATACCGCAGACAAATCAAGAAGTGAGGGGAATACGGGTCTTGGGCTGTACATTGTAAAAATACTTTTGGAGAAGATTCACGGAACAATTATTGAAGCTTCCCTGCAAAAAGAATGGTTTACAATTAAAATCGCTTTTAGCAAAGAATACCCGCTGTCCGTATTCAACTGATTGGCAGTGGGACGATTAAATTTGTAGCGTGTTTATTCTCCGTTTACCGTCCGTTTATTTTAGCAGCTTATAATTGCTTTGCAGGTACAGCTAAGATAAACGCAATAAGCGAAAGGAGAAAATATATGAGCCAAACATCTGTTGTACAGCTAAAACACGCCACAAAAATAATCGCGGGAAAGAATATTGTGAGCGATTTGTCTTTTGATATTCCAGCCGGTGAGGTGTTCGGTTTTTTAGGCCCTAATGGAGCAGGAAAAACAACCACAATCCGCATGATGGTGGGGCTGATAAAAATTAGCCAGGGCGACATTCTCATTAAGGGACATAGCATTACAAAGGACTTTAACAAGGCAATCCGAAATGTGGGAGCTATCGTTGAAAATCCCGACTTATACAAGTATTTGACAGGGTATCAGAATTTGAAGCATTATGCGCGAATGGTTCCCGGCGTTACCAAAGACCGAATAGATGAAATGGTGGAAATCGTCGGGCTAACGGACAAGATTCACGATAAAACAAAAACCTACTCTCTCGGTATGCGTCAGCGGTTAGGAATTGCACAGGCTCTTTTACACTGTCCCCCGCTTCTGATTTTGGACGAGCCGACAAACGGCCTTGACCCCGCCGGGATTCACGAACTGCGAAATTATCTGAAAAGGCTTGCGCATGAGGAAGGAGTAGCCGTTTTCGTTTCAAGTCATTTGCTTTCCGAAATGGAATTGATGTGTGACCGGGTGGGCGTTTTGCAAAATGGAAAGCTGATAAGTATTCAAAGCATAAAGGACTTTGTTCAGAAAGGCCAGACTTTGGAGGATAAATTTTTAGAGATAACGGAGGAGAAAAGATGAGCGGGTTAATTGCTAATGAAAGCATGAAAATTTACAGCCGGAAGCTTACCTTACCCATGTGTTTCATCCTCCGTCAATAGTATTCTGCTAAATAGAATTTGTATAGCTTCCATCGTTGCGTCCATTTTATTGGTTCGAGGGCTATGTATGATAGCACTCATGCCATACAACAAAAAATTACTAAGCAAGCATATGTCAATGTCCGGGAGAGATATTTCATTTAGTTGAGCATAGTTTATAAGAATTTCACAAAAAATGGGTTGTAGTTTTTGCATTGTATCTTGATGAATAATTGTTAGCATTTGTTTATCTACTGTTTCTGCTATCATGTGAGCGTACTCATTCAAGGCTTGTTCCAAATTTAGCAATACCAGTTTTAGCAGTTCCATAAACGGTAACTCATTATGAGTAGTTACAATCCGCTTTATTTTGCTGATAAATTCATCATTATATTGTTCCAGCGCCGCTTGAAAAATTTCTTCTTTGGAAGAAAAATGATGATAAAACATCCCTATTTCCCCGTTTGCTTCTCCTACAATCGAACGAATAGATGTTTTTTCGTAGCCTTGTTGTATAAACTGGTGAAATGCAATTTTTATTAGTTCCTGCTTTCTTAAATCGGCTTGCTTGCGCACTGTGTTTCTCACCTCCAATTCAATATGTCTATAAATATTTTTGATGTTCTTTATTATAGCCGCGTATGCCTTTTCTGATTAAATGCGGCATAATCAGATAGCGGAACAACGCGTTGCCTTGGTGTAACCACTTTCCATGATAAACAACAGGTTCGATCGGAGCTTCAGAAGTTTTATCAAGCGGAATCTCGCAGGCTCTGTATCCTGCGGCATTATCCATTTTAACAAGTAGATTTCCTTCTGCGTCAGTGATAAGCGAGCCGCCCTGAAGTTGAAAGATTTCGTTAAAATTTTTGAACCAAAAGCCGCCCATAAATTCAGGAAATGAACCGACAGCATTTACATAAACGGTCGGGGCTCTCAGATAATTAGAATAAGTGGCGGCAATAATTAGAGGCTGTTTCTCAAAAAGTTCCAGGTCCTTCCTTGATATTTGTTTATAAGCCTGACAGGGGGAAGGATTCGCATGGGGCATTAACATTAAATCGACGTTTGCCTTTTTCATTCTGCGAAGCCGCATTATGTCGTGATTATCCGCACATATGCCAAACCCAATTCGCCCAATATCCGTATCAATATAAAGAGCGCTTTTGCAGCTCTTAAAACAGTAAGTTTCCGCATTCTCTTTGCGAATTATCCCGCATATCTCTCCTCGTGGGCTGCTCAACAAATACGAATTATAAAAATCCTTGCCGTCCGTTTCTACAAAACCGGCTCCAATGTAAATCCCTAATAACGCTGAAAGTTCTGAAGCCCATTGAGCAGTCTTTCCATTACCAGATTCAGAATATTGCCAAATGGATTGATTGGGAATATATCCGCAAGCAGAAAGCTCCGGTAATATAGCCATCTCAGCACCTTCGGAAGCCGCCTGAGTGATAAGGGAAGTAGCTTCCTTATATCCCAACGCCTGATTCTCGCAATGATTCCCCAGTTGAATCATAGCCAGCTTAATTTTTTTCATATGTTATCTCCTTTTACAGAACAGTGTTCTGTATTAGAATAACATACAGAACATCGTTCTGTCAATAGGATTTCCAGAAAATTTGCTTCATTTTTATTAGGGCGTGTTTGAAAAAAGGGGAAAGTTGTGCTATTTCAACAAAACCAAGATTGAAGCAAGATAAATGAAGCCCAAAAAAGAGTTGGCAAGCTTGTCATAACGGGTGGCAACCCTGCAGAATTGTTTGATTTTCTGCCAAAAACATTCAACCAGATGACGCTCTTTATACTGCCACCAATTGCAATCAGGAAGGTTGATCATGTTATCAAGGTCAGTTTGGGGTTGATAGAAGATAACCGGAACAACGAAATGATACTTAGTCTTTGTCCCACATGCGCGGGATTCTTCTATGATTCGCCCGATTATTATAGATTGCCGAGGTAGATCGGATTATTAAGGATAGTTACAACCGTTTTGTTATTCCATTGACAATGGGGAACAAACTCTTTTTTCTTAAAATAATCAGGGTTTTGTGTAACAAGATAAGATTGAGGGGTAAGCACGTTTTTTCGGGTCATGTGATTTGCAATTGCATGACAGCCGTGAGTTTTGTGCTTGCCAGATAAAAAATCTCACGGACATTTCCTGCACAACCGGGTCAATAATCGGCTTGTGATTATCAGCAGGATCCTTCATATAACCGTAAGCAGGTTTTGAAGCAAGGTACTGACCACTCTTTGCGCGGGCGTTCAAAACCGATTTAGTTTTCTTGCTGATGTCTTTGGCATAAAAATCATTCATCATGTTTTTTTATGGGCATCACCATGTTTTCGCCCTGAAGCGTATCCACACCATCGTCAATCGCTATAAATCTAACATTGTATTCGTCAAAAACCTTTTCAATATAGTAGCCGCAGTCAACATAATTACGGCCAAACCTTGAGAGATCTTTCACCACGACCATATTTATCTTACCGCGCTTGATGTCAGAAAGCATCCGCTGAAAATCCGGCCGCTCAAAATTCGTATCACTCCATCCATCGTCTTTGTAGAAATCTACAACCTGTAGGTTCCCTATATTATTTTGAATTATTAATATAGGTCTGCTACCAGCTTGTTCCGAACCTACAGCCGGATCCAGGCCAGCATAATAGATATCCCCGCGCCGGATAATTCTGCCCATGTTCATCTTTCCTGCCTCCTGTCTTTCCTTGCAGGAAATTCAGCACGGTATAATGAAAATTCATGTGATTTATCAAGTGTATCCAGTTTGAAGCCATGCCTTTTTAGGCTTTCTACCCAACCCAAAGTTTGTACAGCGTCACGTACAATTCTTGATAAGCTAATGGCAATCTGCTCATGCTTTGCTCCAAACGGATACAAAAAGAGCCACGCTCCTAAAGAACCTGTTTAGAACCTCACACACAGCATTTTTGCGGCGAGGTCCTAAAAAACAGGCTCTTATGAAGCGCGGCCTAATATGTCTGGCTGGTTCTAATTTTAAGCATAAAAAAAGCCCCAAAACCTCAAGTGAGGTTCCGGAGCAAGATCCTGTTCAAGACCTATCCCTCAGTAGCATTTTGGTAAAATCGGTGATCTGCTGCGTCAAAAATGCTCGTAATCCGCCAGGATTACTGCGCTTTTTTCTTTGTATCTCATCCGATTTTCCTCAAAATGCTACTCGAGGGAAAATCTTGAACAGGATCTGAAGCTATACTTAGCCAGCATGAGTATTATATCATACAAAAGTCGGTGTGTCAGTCGGGACTTTGTCGGGATAAAGTTGGGATTTCTATTTACTGGAATGATAAATCCCCATAGTATGCTGCCGAACAGGGCAATTGCTTCTTTTTTTCGGCCGTAATAAACACTTCTTTCCATGTGGATGTTTTCCAGCATCTCTTGTTCCGTAAGCCCATGTTCCAAAAAATATAGCTTGTTCAATATGAAGTAATAGGTTTCGCCAAATTTCGGATATTCCCGAAGCTTGAGCATTGACTTTTCAATGTAATGAATTAAAATTCTGCTGTCATATGCCGTACTGAATTTGCTTGTCATTCTCTCATTAGGGTTTCCTTCGAACAGTCCGACAAAAAAATCCAAGCTGCCAAACCCTGTAATTTCCTTGTCCAAATCACTCAATCGCTCCTCAAAGCTCCAGCAGATTTGCCTGTATTGCTTTAAAAGCAGCTTTGTGTTGTGCAAGGCGTTTTTCGGACAGATTCCCATTCGTTTAAGGCTGTGGTTAACTTTTATCAAAATACCAGTTTGTCTTCTCATGCCCAACCTCCTATCTCCTTATAGCTTTGCTGTTATTTAATTATAACAAAAAGGATGTCCGCTTGTCCGGACACCCTTTGGTCCAGAGGTTAGTAATGTTTATCAAAAAATCTGCCTAATACTGGGATATTTGCGCCTTACAGGCCTCTTTCATCATCTCTATCACAAAGCTTGGAGAAATAATTTTCACTTTATCCCCAAATTGGAAAAGCCAGGATAAAAATGTTGGGCTGATACAAACTTCAGTTGAGATAACAATATGATTCTCATCTTTGTGCGTGAAAAAAATGTCATTTCCGAATTTGTCGAGCACCACATTCAACAGCGAGCGGTCAAATTGAAGTTGAACGGATGCATTCTCTCCGCTATACATCAGGAATACTTTACTGACATAATCCGCGATGTCAAAATTAGTGTTTTCATCCATGGGAATTTGCTGATCCTCAGTTACTTTCAACATGTCCATTTTATCAATCCGAAAGTGGCATATATCATTTCGGCGTTCATGAAATCCAATCATATAATAATTTTCATTTACCCAGGCAAGCCCGTATGGGCTTACAATGTACCGGCTTCCGTTGTACCGGTATACTTTATTCAAATTGATATCGAAATCAAAATAGCGGAATGTAATCTTTTT
>JGI20171J29575_12612701_pt1 | contig 26212 bp, 23 predicted proteins | sample TergutNc150P4_FD_29575 | JGI IMG/M metagenome (IMG submission 29575)
TTCATCACTCCCGCCGCTGGCCATACAGAAGCCCGCTTTCAATAGTTCGGCGCAAAAATCACCGTAGTTTTTGATCATTTTCATCCCTCAATTGGTTCCAAGCCTTGCCCGCGCATAGGGTGTTTTTGCATACCGCGCTTTGTATCCCGTGACGGGGACGATGAAAGGCGGCGCCGCCTTCACTTTTTCTCACATAAACGCGAGCCTCTCCGCCGTGCCCGCATCCGCATGCAGTATCTCGCGAAAGGGCGTCTTTTCATATTTCCATAACTTCACAAGCGTGGGGGTGAATTCATACACCGTCTGTCCCGCCAAATGGCCATAGGCTTCAAACGGGCCGGGATGCCGCGTCCGATACAACGCTTCTACGCGGGAATCGGCCATGGTGCCCCAGGGGCCGAGGGCTTTCACGCCGCCTTCGATGGAGATGCTGCCATAGCATAAGGCCGCCCGTGGGTTTGCCGTTATCTGCGCATGCTTTGTGTAGCATTGGTTTGACTGAAAATACACGGTAAGCCCGATGTGCACAATGCTCATGGTGCGGGATGTGACGTATCCGCCTGACGCGGTGGAGAGCACCCAAAGGGCGTTTTTCTCAAGGGCGGCGATGATTTCTTTTTCGAGCGGCTCATACGCTATGACTGCCATAATAGACGGAACCTTCTTCCATGGATTTCTTTACGTCCCCTTACGCCTTCGCCTACGCGTCCCGAACGCCCTCCAGCCGGCCGATGCCCCCGGATTCCCCTTCGGCCTGCATATAGTACATGAACCCGTCCGCGCCGCCCGCGTTCCGCCAAGTTTCATGCAACGGATCCAGGGCCGCGCGCACTACCTCGCCCACGATCAGGCGCATGCCGCCCTCATTGGCAAAATCAACATCCGACACAAGCCTGCATTCATACGCCAAAAACGCCTCGGCCACGCGCGGCGCCTTCACGCAAGCGGCCGGCTCGGCCGTGAGACCCGCCGCGGCCAGCTCGTCCACATCATCCTTATTTTCCTCAATGGTTTTTTTGCAGGCGTCATAGTACGCGGGGCTTAGGAAGTTTATGCAAAATTCCTTGTCCCGCATGAGGTTCTGGTAGGTGTGGCCGTCCCTGCTGATGCCGGTCATGACAGCGTAGTATTGGTTCTTGCCGCCGTTAAAGGCGGTCCAGCCGTGCAGGCACGCGTTCACCTTTCCATCCGGCTTTAGCGTGGTGATCAGAAAAATCGCCTGAGGCACGCCCGCCGCATAGTCGATGTGCGAGAAAATGTCAAGCTGCCCCGGCCACATCTCCGCAAGGTTTTCGGGTTTTGTGCGCGTGATTTCTTTTTTCATTGTATCCACATCCTTTCAGAGTCAGTATACAGATAGAAAGAGGACATCTGTATGTCCTCTTTACTCATATTGGTTCGCAATATTTTTCGCGGTTTCTTTTATTTCATCCGCAATCTCCGGCGGATATAGCACCCGCGCCTTGTCCCCAAAGCCCAGAAGCCAGCGGATGATAAACGAGCGGTTTGTGTAGCGTAACTCCGCGCGAAGCAGGCAGTCCTCCGTTACGGTATAGCACGTTGGCCCATAGAAATCAATGAGCTGGTATTTCTCGGAAGGGTCAAATAGCGCGATCACCGTCAGATGATCCGTTATATGCGATGAAAAATGGCGCTTCTCCGGCGGGATTGTGCGCGGCGTGTACGATTCGCCGGTTATGGACAGTTCCCATAGGCGCGAGAGCTTGAACAGGCGAAAGTCTTGCCGGTCCAGGCAAAAACCGAACACGTACCACGCCGACCATTGGAAGGCGATAAAGTACGGCTCAATCCGGCGGAAGGAATCGCCCTTTTCATAGTAATATTCAAAGGAAATGATTTTTGTCTCCCGGATAGCCCGCTTGATCGCCTCGATCTTCTCCGTCAGGCTGCTTCCGTAGACAGACGACAGATCAATGACCATGCTGTCCCTTAGCGAGACGTACGCATCGGTTTGGCTGATGGAGAGCTTTTCGAGCGTGCGGCCTATTTCCGTTTTTTCCATGACACTGCCCAGACCCTTAAGCGATACGACGATGCTGGCCAGTTCCTCGCGGGTCAGGACGTTCTTGTCCAGCTTATACCCTTCCGCGATGGCGACGCCGCCCCCCGTGCCCCGCAGCGTCACCACGGGGATACCCGCCTGGCACAGCGCGTCGATATCGCGCCGGATCGTGCGGGCGCTTACCTCAAACTTCTTCGCAAGATACGGCGTAGTCACGCGTTGATGCCGCAGCAGCGTGGTCAGAATGCCCAGCAGCCTATCGATCTTCATTGCGGTGTATCATCCAAGAGGCTGTGGTTCTCCTTCCCTTCCGGCCGCATGAAGCGCGGCTCACACGGCTGCCGAATACACAGCACCCTGGCGCCGTGGCGGATGAAAGCAAAGTCATTTAACGCGTCCCACTGCAGCGACCATGTCATCAGCCCGCCAAGGTAGCGGTAAGGCGGCATATTGGGGGTGTCACCGCCGCGATATCCGGTGCGAAGCCAGCGGAGCGCCTCGTCGATCTGCTCGGGGATGAGAAACCCGTTATACGCCGCCTGCGGGGCGGCGGGCAGCCCGATGGACACCTTCCAGGAGGGCAGGCCGGGGTAGACAACCCCCGTATCCGCGATGGGGAAGCCCTGCACCACCGCGTCGGTCATGGCCACGATAAAGGGAACCGTGCCCGGCGCGTACGTTTGACCGTCGATCCCTTGCATGGGGCCGGTATTGTAATACTGCATGTGTACGCGCGAAACGCGGTTTCCGTAATGCAAAAGCAGCGGCAGGTAATTGCCCCACACGCCGTTATACGCCGTGATACCACCTACCAGGTTCGCCACTTCCGGCGCCATGGTCAAAAGAAAACTTTGGGGCAAAAAGGCCAACACGCTGTCGAGCGCCTCGATCAGCCCATTCAGCGGCCCCTCCGGCTGCAGGGGGGTGCCGGACGCGGGAATGCCCTGCTCTACGTCGATATCAATACCGTTCACGCACAGCGTGGTTATCATGGAATACAAGCTCTCCGCAAACCGCGCGATCCTTTCGGGGGTGTCCAGCGATACCGTCACCCCGCCGCCGCCAACGGACAGCAAAACATTTTGGCCCCGCTCCCGAAGGCGGCATACCGCTCTTCTCGTGGGATGGTTTGGGCCCGCAAAATGCAGCGCGCCTTCCTCATCCGGCACGGCGAAGGCGATGATCACGTCTGTCACGTCGCATGGGGTATCTTCAAGCGCAAGCGGCTGCTGCCAAGATGGGTGAAAGGTCTGCCAATACGCGGCCATTTCCGGGCAGTATGGCGGCTGGCAAGGGTTGCATTGCATGATCATTCCTCCCTGCTCAATTCGCATTATAACCCAATGCACCGGTTCCCAGCGGCGGTATCTTATTGACCACTATCGTGGTTATAGCGTCTCCAGCATTTCATGCAGCGCGTAAAAGCTGCGCGCTACAGGGCCTTCCCATACGGGCGGCATAAGAAACGTATCCGGCATGATTCTGATCATCTGGATGCCGCGGATACCCAGCGCCTCCGCGCCGGCCAGACACACGGGGGAATCGTCCACAAAGACCGCCTCCTCCGGCGCCACCCTGAGCAAATCAAGCGTGCGCCGGTAGATGCGCGGATCCGGCTTGATCACCCCCAGATCGCAGGAGAACGTCGCGCCGTCCATGTACGCCATGACGCCCAGGCCCGTCATGATGCGCCGCGTCGAGGGAGGCGCGTCCGACACAATGCCAAGCTTATAGCGCCCGCGCCATGCGGATAAGTGAGAAAGCACATCGCCAAAAAGGACGTACCGGTCGTCGCGGTATGTCTGTAAAGCGGCAAACTTCTCAAGCCGCGGCCCGGAAAGGCGCAAGCCCATATCCTCAAATACCGCGGCGTAGTAATGAAGGTACAGCGCGTATTCCGCCTCGTCCGTGCCGACGCGCTGAAGGTCGGGCAGCAGCGCCATATGCGCCCGGCGGGCCCGGCGAAACTGTTCGAGGCGATCGCCCGTGAACTTTTCGCCCAGCACATCCTCAGCTTCCGGCGGAAGGCCCCAATCCCCCGTGGCAGGCGCGACGATCACGCCGCCGCAGTCCAGCAGTATTGCCTTGATCATCGGATTCACCCCAATCAACAGTATCATACCGTAGACGCCTGCGATTGGCAAGGCATTTTCTTTGAAACGTTTTTTGACCGGCCGCCTTTGGGAAGGGCGGCTTTTGCCTATTTTCCGCCTGAACGCGCCGTTCCATTACGGCTCAACCGCTAACGCTTTTTTGACAGTCATCCCCGCGGCCCGTTTGGCCGCTTTCCCGCTTGCAAGCCGTCCCACAATAAAAGTGACCACAAGCCATATGCCAAGGGCCGCTACTATGACGAAAGGCGAAAACGCGAGGGGAATTTGCAGGATAGAAACACCGATCACCTGAGTGGCCAGCAATGTGAAAGGAATCCCCAATGCCAGGCAGATTCCAAAGCTAAACAGGCAGGTAAAATTGCTTTCTGCCGTTATGATGGAAAAGACCTGTTTTGAATTGGCCCCGATAGCTTTCAGGATTCCAATTTCGCAGGCGCGCTCATTCACCTGTACGCTCATGGTTGTCGCAAGGCCAATCCCCGCGACGATGACAGACAGAATCGCTACGACAAGGAACGACTGCAGCGTAGTACTGAAATGCGACGATACAATTTTTTGATTGTCCGACCTGGTTACGGCGTGCAGAATGGGTATACCGCTATCGGATATGCTTTCCATAATACTGTTGTACATAGCGGTTCTTCGGCCGCCCGTATAATGGGTGCTGATATTGATGCTGCTGCGCCGGGCCTGTTCGGGAACAAGCTGTTCAAATCCGTCTTTATTTACATAGACGCTGCTATCCCCAATTTCCTTGAGAATGCCCACAATTTTAAATTCATGGGCCGCGCCGCCTACTCGAAAAGACAAGTGGTCCCCAAGCGCAAAGTCCGGTTCATCTTCAAAGAACTCAAAACTGACAACCACCGCGTTTGTATCTCCCGGTTCGAGCCAGCGGCCTGCTATTACGTCAGGCTTGTAAAGCGCGGTATCTGCCGGTACGGCGGAAAAGCCAAAGGTGCCGCCGATGTTCCCATTGTCATAAACGATCTGCCCCGACGCGGCCCCCCAAATCTCATAGTCAGCTATATTCTCATGGCCGTCAATAGCCCGCGCTATCGTTTCTTCCTGGGCATACAGACCTGTCATGACTTGATAATCAAAGTGCCGCGCGCCAACGCTTTTGAGCACGGCCATGTTGATAGAGATAACGGTTCCCATGACGCCAACGAACATAAGGCCCCCCAATGTCAACATGGCGACATTCATCGAAAAGCGGCGGCGATTTTCCATAGCGCCGCGTAAGGAAAGCAGCACCGGGCGGGATATCTTATTTTTCAGCAAGCTGGCAATCGCATTCTTTTTCACCAGGCGTGCGCCTGTGCCCAAGCCGTTGACGGCTTCTTTCACCGTGACTTTCAACCCGCGCCGTATGGGCATGGAGGCCAGAAGAAAGGGAATGACTATGCCCGCGGCGCAGAAAAGTATGTACAGCCCAATGGGTATCGAAAAATTGTGGATTTTCATGTTCCCGATGGACATGAAGAAGATGGAAAGCCCGCGCGCCGCCAGGCAGGACAGCGGAAACGATACCGCCAAATTACAAGCGATTAGCAGCATAGCCGCTCCCAGATAAGCGCGGGTAATGTTTTGCGTCTTAGCGCCAATGGATTTGAGAATTCCAATCTGTTTACTCTGTCCGGCCAAAATTGTGCTGAATAGGCTGCTCATGATGATACAGCCAAACAGGAAGGCCGCCACGGAGAAAACCTGAACGATAAACAGCAGGCCTTTGTATTCCTCCGCGTGCATACTGATACCGGGGGTGTTTGAAACTTGAATCGCGCTCACCGGATAGCCCGAATCGTCGAGGGTTTGGATAAGTGCCTGTGACACCTCCCAAATCCGTGTTCGGTCATACATATCGCCGGTCACGATGTAGTCTACCCTATTCATAGAAAGGTTCATTTCATCCAGTGTTTCAGGAGAAACATATACGTACACATTGTCATGAATGGACGGCGGATGCTGGGACAAATCATTGACAAGTCCGGTTATCTTGTATGGCCGGGTTGTTCCGTCTGATCGCCGGATGGTAATACAATCCCCCATTTTCGCGCCAGCCACGCCCAAAGCGTCGCTGTCAAGGAGCACTTCGCCGGAAGCGGGGGCAAAACTGCCTTCCAAGGATGTGACAATATTGATTTTCCGCTGCGCATAGTTTGGGGAAGAAAACAGCCACACCTTTTTTAGCTTGCCGTCTGTCCTGTACATGGCCAACTCATGCGCCGCGCCCACTTCATATCCCGATATGTCTTCAAAGCGGTCCAGCAATGCCAACAGGTTTTCATCGGCCCGGTCGACTACAATCGTGGCCGACGCGGGGACGATCGCCGCATATTCAGCGTCAATTTCCCGGTTTATCATTTCACGGACGAACATAAAAGCACCCCAAACGACGGTTCCAAGTACCATCGCGAAAAGTGCTGTCATGATCCGGCGCCGGTTCCCCAATAGGTCCCGCCGGGCTTTTTTACCTAATAGCCCCAAATTCATGGCCTCCTCTCATGATCGCCGAATCCTGCATGATAACGCCGTCTTTCAAAACAATCTGCCTTGTCGCGCCTTTGATAGATTCCTGCTCATGGGTTACCATAATGATGGTCATTCCCTCACGCGCGAGGTCGGAAAACAAGCCCAAAACCGCGGCGGTATTTTCGGAATCCAGATTGCCCGTTGGTTCGTCAGCCACAAGAATCGGGACATTGTTCGCGAGGCTCCGGGCAATCGCTGCCCGCTGCTGTTCACCGCCGGAAAGTTCAGAGGGCATTTTATTTGCATGGCCGGACATACCGACCTTATCCAGCAATGACAGCGCGGTGTCTTTGCTGCCCGCTTTGCGCTTCTTCTGTACTAAGTCCATCGGCAGCAGGATATTTTCCAACACCGTAAGGTTGGGAATCAGCTGAAAAAACTGGAATACAATGCCGATTGTCTTGCCGCGCCATTCGGCCATTTCGCTTTCGCTGTACCCCGTGATTGTATGGCCCAGCACCTTGACTTCGCCCGATGTCGGCCGGTCAATGCCGGTCAGTATATTGAGCAAGGTTGATTTACCGCTGCCAGAACGGCCGGTAATAACGGCAAATTCCCCCGCTCGGATTTCTGTATCAACCGACAGAGCGGTAAAGGACTTCTTGCCAGATCCGTAGCGTTTCATGACCTCTTTAAGTTCGATCACATGAACAGCCTCCTTATTTTGTGCTGAACACAGTATCGCACCCAAGTCTTTGAATTGCCTTTGAAATTTAGCGTTGCCGCGTGTTCGACGATTGCGCGCGGGAGAGAGAAGCGATGGGGATGCATGAAGTGCAAGGAAGGCTTTTGAAAAAGAAAGGAAGAGGCGACCGGACAGCGCGGCTATATCATATAGGTTCCAATGCTTTCATGGAACATGCCGATGACGTTTTTGCGCAGCTGGATGAAATCAGCGCTTGAACGGTCCCGGGGGCGGGGGAGGCATATGGGAAGCACATCGCTGATTTTTGCCGGGCGGTGGCTCATAACGACGACGCGATCCGCCAGAAAAATCGCTTCCTCAATATCGTGGGTCACCAAGACCGTGGTTATCTTTTCCACGCCCCAAAGGTTTGAAATTTCCTCCTGCATTTGCACGCGGGTCAGCGCGTCGAGCGCGCCGAAGGGTTCGTCTAGCAGCAGAATTTTCGATTGGCAGATCAGCGCCCGCGCGATAGCGGCGCCGGGAGGTGAGGTGGACATGCCCGTTTCCGTATTTTTCGCTGATCTCGGCAATGGTCAGAAGCTGGCCGGCGGTGAGATTTCCGCCGACCACCTTCAGCCGCAGGGAGAAATGGTTTTTCTGCACCTGGCGCATGAACCCGCCGTTTTTCAGCGCTTTGTAGTCAGCCGCCATGTTGAATTGCCCTTTCTGTTTTTGCGATCGCCTCCGCGAAAGATTGGGTTTCATCTTCTTCGCCCGCTGCGGAAGTTATGCCTGATGAGCCTTTGAAAGCATAGAAATGCAGGCGCCCTCCCGTTGCGTTCGTTAATTTTCCGTAAACATTGGCGTGGACAGATACCGCTCGCCGGTGTCCGGCAGGATAATGACAATCGTTTTGCCCGCGCTTTCCGGCCGCTTCGCGACCTGAATAGCCGCCCACACAGCCGCACCCGAAGAAATTCCCACCAGTATGCCTTCTTTTTTGGCAAATTCCCGCCCTGTTTCAAAGGCGTCCTCGTTTGAGACTGTGATGATCTCATCGTATATTTTCGTATCCAATGTGTCCGGCACAAACCCGGCGCCGATGCCCTGAATTTTATGCGGGCCGGCGGTTCCGGCCGACAATACGGGCGAGGCGGCGGGCTCCACCGCTATGATCTTGATACGCGGGTTTTTCTCTTTAAGGTATCCTCCCGCACCGGAAATGGTGCCGCCGGTGCCGATGCCAGACACGAAGATATCCACTTTTCCATCGGTATCCGCCCATATCTCGGGCCCTGTGGTCGCCCTGTGAACGGCGGGGTTTGCCGGGTTTGTGAACTGGCTGGGAATGAAGCTGTTCGGTATTTGGGCGGCCAGTTCCTCCGCTTTCGCGATGGCGCCCTTCATGCCTTTCGCGCCTTCGGTCAAAACAAGCTCCGCGCCATAGGCCTTGAGCAGGGTACGGCGTTCAACGCTCATGGTTTCAGGCATGGTCAGGATGATCCGGTATTTCTTGGAAGCCGCGATAGAGGCAAGCCCGATCCCGGTGTTGCCGCTGGTGGGCTCAATGATAACGGAATCCTGTTGTAACAGGCCCTTTTCTTCAGCGTCTTCGATCATTGCCTTGGCGATACGGTCTTTAACGCTCCCGGCCGGATTGAAATATTCCAGCTTGCCGAGGATTGTTACGGACAGTCCCAGTTCCTTTTCATAGTTGGATAGCGCCAGCAAAGGGGTGCCGCCGACTAAATCGGTAATTTTTTGAACTATGTTCATTGTCCATCCCTCCGTTTTTATAATGCATATCTGTTTACTAAGTATTATATGCCATGGCTTTCAAAATGTCAAGCCTCTTTTTCATTTTTTTGCCTGTCTTTCCTTGTCTGCCCCCCGGCCTAAATCATGTAGTTATCCCCGCCGTGTTCCTGATATTGGTCCAGCATATCCTGTAAGGTAACGCTGTCAAGATAATTGGAGATGACCTTGTTAAGCCCTGCCCACATGGGCAGCGTCTTGCAGTATCCGGCCCGGTCGCATTGGTTTATTGTATCTTCAAGGCAAGCTACAGGCGCAAGGCTGCCTTCGGTAATGCGCAGAACCTGGCCGACCGTGCACCGTGACGGCTCTTTTGCCAGCATATAGCCGCCAAGTTTTCCCCGGTTCGCGCGCAGGATGTCCGAAGTGTTTAACAATGAAACAATCTGCTCCAGATACTGTTTTGATATATTTTGTCTTTCGGCGATTTCTTTAAGCGCTATAAAGCCTTCGTCTTTATGCTCCGCCAAATCAAGCAGCATCCGCAGCGCGTACCTGCCTTTTGTCGATACTTTCAAAGGATTTCAACTCCTTCAGATTATATGCATTATAATACCATATGTTTTCTATGTTTTCAAGTGCTCCCCGCGGTCAAATCTTAAAAATTGCTTGTTGGGGCCAGCCGCCTCAAGCCCTGCAAACGCGTCCGATTTCTAGGAATCCCTTTCAAATCAACACTTTTCCCAAGGTAACCGGTTTCGTAAATAGCCGTTGAATTCCCTTGCAAACCGGTGATACAATGCTGACAATAAGAATCCTGAACCATATGGGAGGGAATCCGATGAAACTATCGAAACGCATCCTCATCCTGCTGCTCTGCACAGCGGTGCTGGCGTCCGTGTGCGCGACCGCCGTGGCGGAAGAAGTCGCGCCGGAGCGCACCATCGTCTACGCGCAGGTACCCGATGACTGGCAGTACCCGTGCCTGTGGGCTTGGGCGGACGACGGCACGAGCGCGTTCGCGTCGTGGCCGGGCGAGCAGATGGAACCCGATCCCGCCAACGCCGGTTGGTACTATGCGTATATGCCCACAGGCATGGACGCGGTGATCGTCAACGCGAACGACGGCGGTGTGCAGACGTCCGACTACCGCATCGACAAGCAGAACGCGTGGATAACTGTCACGTCCGCTGAGGAAGTGACCGTTTCGTTTGAGGCGCAGACAACGGGCGAGGCTCCCGCCTACACCGAGCGCTTCACGGTTTACGCGCAGGTCGATCCGTCGTGGGAGAACCCCGGCACATGGGCGTGGGAAGACCCGTCCGGCAAAAACGCGTTCGCGGCGTGGCCTGGCCGCGCCATGAAGCCGAACGAGAACGGCTGGTATTCCGCGCGCGTGCCGGTGTTCGTCAACAGTGTTATCATCAACGCGAACAATGGCGGCGTACAGACCGCCGACATCAAGGAACTCGATCCCGCCGATGTGTGGATCACGGTCGCCGCAGACGGCAGCTATGACTTCACTTATGAGGACCCGGACATGCTGAAGGCGGAGGATATCACCGTGTACGCCAAAGCTCCGGAAGGCTGGGAAGCGCCTTGCCTGTGGGCGTGGTCGCATCCTGACGGAACGAACGCCTTCCAGTCTTGGCCGGGCGAACCGCTCACGTTTGGCGAGGACGGCTGGTATTCGATCACTGTGCCTGGCTGGATCAATTCGGTCATACTCAACGCCAACGCCGGAACGGTACAGACGTCTGACCTGAGCGTTGAGGTTGGCAGGGACATCTATCTGGTGGTAAAAGCCGCTGATGACGCGGTTATCGCCTACGAGGAACCGGCGGAGTAAACACGCAAATGAGCAGGGCGGGTGTTGACCTGCCCTGCTTTTGATTAGGGGGGAGGAGTCTTTATGAAACGCGCCATGATTCGCATCATCCTGCTGTGTATGCTTGCCGCGACGCTCACCGGCTGCGCGGGCGGCAATTCGGATTCCTCCACCACCGCCCCAAAGCCGGTCACGATTACGATATGGCACGACAAAGAGGACGCGGTCGCCGATGTGCTCCAGAAGGCGCTGGATGCGCTCGCGCCGGACATCGCCGTGAAACTGGAGAAGAAGGCCGGGCTGACTGAAGCGCTCAAGATGGTCGGCAACGACAAGAACGCCGCGCCGGACATGTACTGGTTCGCGCACGACAAACTGGGCGTGTATGCCGAGATGGGTATACTCGCGCCGATTGGTGACTTCATCGCGGATGAGGAACTCGCGGATTACATCCCGATGACGCTCCGGGCCGGCATGTACAAGGGCACGCGTTATCAAATGCCTCTATACTTCGAGACGCTCCTCTTCCTGTATAACCGAAAGTACATGAAGGATGCCGACGTCCCCGCGACGACGGAAGCCCTCTACGGCTACATGAAGCGCAAGACGCACGGTGGGCATTACGGCTTCGTTGAGCAGCACTCGACCGCATACTACAGCGCGGGCTGGCTGCACGCGTTCGGCACGGAGGTTCTCAACGCGCAAGGGCAGCCTCATCTGGACGACGAGAACGTGATCAACGCGCTGACGTATCACCTCAAGTTCGTGGAGTTAATGCCGGACGAGACGGAGTACGCGACGGTCAACACGCTGTTCCGCGAGGGCATGGCGCACGCGACACTCGCGGGGCCATGGCTCGTGCCGACGCTGCGTGAGGCGGGGATCGACGTGGGCGTCGCGCCGATGCCCGTCGTTGATGAAACGGGCTTGCCGCTCGCGCCGTACTCCGGTGTGCAGGGGCTGCACGTGTTGAAGGTACACGCGCGGGAGAAGAAGGACGCCATCATGAAGGTGCTGACCGCGCTGCTTGAGCCGCAGATTGGCACTGACCTCGCGCTTGTCAGCGCGTGCGCGCCAGCCAATGGCAAGTGCTACGGCGATGAGCGCATAACGTCGGACGCCGCCGGCATGGAGATGCGCCGGACCGCTGAAACCGCTGTGCCAATGCCGAACCTGCCCGAGATGGATGTCATGTGGACGGTCCTCGGCAATCTGCTGACGGACGTGAATATGCGCGGACAGGACGTGGCCGAGGCTGCCGCCCAGGCGCAAAGGCAAGCCGCTCAACTGATTGAGGCAATGCGATGACAAGCGTTCAGATTTCGGCAAATGCCTATAAGCGAGGTAAAGGTACACTCGTATCATACCTCGTGTCCGCGCCATCGCTGATATTGATCGCGGGCGTGGTCGTGTTTCCGATCCTCTACACGGCATACATTTCGCTGACGAACATGAACGTGTACCACTGGTTTAATTACTCGTTCGTCGGGCTTGTGAACTATGCCCGCGCACTGTTTGTGTTCAACTCCGGCTTCCTGTCTGCCTTGGGCGTGACGGTGCTGTGGACGATTGTTAATATGGCCGCGCAGCTCATTGTCGCGTACGTCATGGCTGTGCTGTTGAACATGCCAAAGCTGCGGCTCAAGAATCTGTATAGGACGCTGCTGATGTTCCCGTGGGCGATGCCGGGGTATGTGAGCATTCTCTTGTGGAAGACGGGCATGTTCAACTCGCAGTTCGGGCTGCTGAACCGGTGGATGCAGGATCTCGGCCACGCGTCCGTGCGTTGGCTGGCGAGCGACCTTGGTGCGTTCATCTGCTGCACGGTCGTGAACCTGTGGCTGGCGTTGCCGTTCATGATTATGATTATGGACGGCGCGCTGCAGAGTGTGGACAAATCATTCCAGGAGAGCGCGCTCATCGACGGCGCGAACTGGCTCACGCGGCAGACCGCCGTCACGCTGCCAAGCATCCGCCCGATCATCGGTCCGGCAGTCATCATCACGGTATTCACCACGTTTAAGCAGTTTGACGTGGTGTACCTGCTGATACAACAGACAGGCGCGAAGACCGGCTCGCATCTGCACACAATCCTGACCTACGCGTATGAGAACGCCTTCATTGCCAGCAACTACGGATACTCATCCGCGATCTCCGTCATCATTTTCCTGATGCTGATAGCGTTCTCAATGCTAACCAGAACACGGACGAAGGAGGGCGTGTGACGTGACGAAAAGGGTTCGAGATTCTATTGGATACTCCGCGCTGAACCTGTTCATGGCCGGCGCGTGTTTTCTCGCGCTGCTGCCCGTGCTGTACGCCCTGTCCGTGTCGCTCAGCGCGACGAACAGCCTGCTCAGCGCCAACTTCTCGCTGATTTCGCGCACTGTTACGTTCCGGCACTATGCCGCGGTATTCACGGAAAAACCTGTGCTGGTCTGGTTCGCGAACAGTGTGACGCTCGCGGTATTTACGGTGCTGATCTCGCTGGCGGTCGCTGTGCCAGCGGCGTATGTGTTCTCGCGCCGGAAGTTCGCGGGGCGGCGAGTGATCCTGCGTATCCTCATCTTGTTGTATTCGTTCCCGCAGGTGCTATCGATGCTTGCGATATACAAGCTGCTCAGCACGCTCGGGCTGATAAACTCGCGGCCCGGTCTTATCATCGTGTACACTGGCACGATGGCGGTATTCGGCTTGTGGAACATGAAGGGCTACTTCGATACGATCCCGATGGAGATTGAGGAAGCCGCGCGGATGGACGGCTGCGGCGATGTGCGGCTGGTAACACGGATTGTTATGCCGCTGGCGAAGCCATCGATCATCGTTACAGCCGCGATGGTGCTGGTGTTCGTCTGGAATGAGTACCTGTTCGCGGTGACATTCCTCACTGGCGAATCGACATACACGCTGGCCGCCGGGCTGTACACGCTGCAAGCGACGGAGATGGCGGGAAGCTGGCCTGTATTCGCCGCCGCGTCGCTGCTGATCTCGCTGCCCATTCTGATCATATTCTTCCTGGCCCAGCGGCATATTGTGTCCGGCCTGACCGCAGGCGGGGTAAAAGGGTAAGGCATATGAACCTTCACGCCGTCCGCCACATCCCGATGAGCGCCGATGCGTTCGCGATAGCGGAATATCAGGCTGTATTTCGGCTGCGCGCCGCTCGCAATGACTTGACACGATGCACGCTGTTCGTCGGCGACCGCTCGTGCCGTAAGACGCCGGTGGACTCCTTTCCATACGAAATGAAGGTTGCCGCGCAAGATGAATTGTTTGACTGGTACGAGGCGCGACCTGTGCTGCCGTTCAACCGCGTCTGCTATTACTTCAAGCTGGAGAACGGCGGCGAGAGCATTCTATACTATGGCGATCTATTCGCGCATGAAACTGTGCCGGACCGCTCTGAATACTTCCAGCTTCCGATACTGCATCGCGCGGATATTCCCAACGTGCCGGACTGGGTGTATGACGCTGTCGTATACAACATTTTCCCCGACAGCTTCGCCACGGGCAAGCGATATGTTTCTAGGGAGCCGATGAAGCGCAGCCACGGCGAGGTCTCCTGCGAGGGGATGCTGGGCGGGACGATTCGCGGCATCACGGAGAACCTGGACTACATAGAGCGTATTGGGTTTAACACCATATACCTGAACCCGATATTCACGGCGGGTGAGTATCACAAATACGATCTGCTGGATTACTTCCATATAGATCCATGCTTCGGTACAGATGAGGATTTCAGGAGGCTGGTCGATACGCTGCACGCGCGTGGGATTCGCGTCATCATCGACGGCGTGTTCAACCACTGCGGCTGGCGGTTCTTCGCGTTCGAGGATGTGGTGAAGAACGGTAAGAAGTCGAAATACTGGGACTGGTTCTATCAGCTTGAGGAGCCAGTCATCCGTCCCGACGACGAGGAGACATACCCCAATTACGTCTGTTTCGGCTACGAGCGCAAGATGCCGAAAATCGCGCTGGATAATCCCGAGACGCGCGGCTACTTCCTCTCGGTCGGCGAGCATTGGGTTAAAGAATATGACATCGACGGTTGGCGGCTGGACGTGGCGAGCGAGGTGAACGACGGCTTCTGGCGGGCGTTCCGGCGAACGGTCAAAACGGTGAAGCCGGACTGCCTGCTTATCGGCGAGATATGGGAAAGCGCGCCGCATTGGCTTGACGGCACGATGTTCGACTCCGCGATGAATTATGACTTCCGCAAGCACCTCCGCCGTTTTTTCGCTGAGCGAAGCATCAGCGCGGCGGCATTCGACGGACGCGTCGCCGGCATGCGGATGCGTTACCGCGAGCCGTTCCCGTATGCACAACTGAACTTGCTGGACAGCCACGACGTCAGCCGGTTCTTCTCGTTGTGCGGTGGCGATGAATGCCGGATGCGGCTCGCTGTGGTATTCCAGATGACGGCCATCGGTATGCCGTGCGTATTCTACGGCGACGAGTTGGGTATTCAGGGAATTTGCGAACTTGAATACAGGCAGCCGATGCCGTGGGGGGAAGGAGAATCGCGGCCGCTGCGCGAACTGTATACGAAGCTGATCAAGCTGCGGAATCAGTCTATCGCTCTCCGGCGCGGAAACTGTGAGACGCTCGAATGCGACGGTGGGTTCTACGCGTTCAAGAGAGCGTTTGAGGATGAAACGGTGCGCGTGTATATCAACAACGCGGATGAATCACGCGTGGTTGGCATAATAAATGATAGAGTCCTTGATTCATATAATTGTAAGGATGGGATTATAAATTCTTATGGGTATGTGATAACCAGCGATGAGCGTGACGATACATGACGTAGCCAAGGCGGCCGGCGTGTCCGCCGCAACGGTGAGCAAGGTGTTAAACGCGTCTTCCACGATATCCGATGAGACGGCGGTGCGCGTGCGCGGTGTGATGAAAGAGCTGGGTTACCAGCCCAACGCCCGCGCGCGCAGCTTTGCGATGAAAGCCACGAAGAACATCCTGTTCCTGATGAAGATGGGCGTGAATGCCGCTTACGAGCGCCCGCACATGTTTGAGATACTGTCCGGCGCGACGTCCGCGCTCGACGCGCGCGGATATACGCTCACGCTCAAGCCGGCTACGCTCGCTGACGCGCCCGCTTTCATCGAGACAGCCGCGACGCAGAAACTTGCGGACGGCATCCTGCTGCACGCGTCCGTGTTCAGCAAGAAGGCGGCACAGTGTATCGAGAAAACAGGCATCGCGCATCTGGTGATCGGCCAGCCGAACTTCCCGTGCAAGATCTGCTGGATGGACACGGACAACAACCTGTCCGGCTCGATCGCGGCGCGGCATCTGATGGAGCGCGGGTACAAGCGAATCGCGATGATCGGCGGCAAGCCGGACGACATGATCTCATGGAGCCGGCTGCACGGCGCGCGCGAAGCATTCGAGGAAGCGGGCGTCGCCGTTGACGCCGCAAGGGTCAAGCAGGGTGACTCCACGCCGCAGAGCGCGGGCAGGATGACGAGACAACTGCTCAAGCCCGAGCCGCGTCCCGACGCCATCCTCTGCGCGAACAACATCATTGCGCTCGGCTGTCTGCAGACCCTCCGTGGCGTCAAGCTCTCCGTCCCGCAGGACGTCGCCGTCATGACGTTTGACAGCCATCCCTTCGCCTCGCTGGTGGACCCGCCGCTGACCGTCGTGGACATCAACATGTTCGACATGGGCTTCCAGGCCGGCCGCTTCGTGCTGGACAAGGTGAGGAAGCCGAAACTGCTGGTGCAGGTGCATACCACGCTGCCGGAGTTGGTGGTGAGGGAATCGACTTAAATCGTTTCGCAATGCCATCGCGCCTTCGTGTAGCATATTCAGGCTGATTGTTCGCGCGCCGCTTGACTTCAATATGTGTGACGATACCGGCCGCGCCTTAAGGCGTGGTTTCACAAGCCCTTCCCTCGACGCCGATGTGCAAGCCCCTCTTGATCCGGTGCTGAAGGCAGTCTGGCACTTTCCACAACCCCAGGCTTATTTCCGAATTGAAGGGCGCCAATTCCCATCTTGACACAGCCCGTAAATTATTCTATTATAATGGCAATGTAAGTGCTTACATTTTTTGCAAACCCTTGTGACGTAGAAAGGGAGTTTCCCGTATGACAAACATCCAATCCAAATTTACGAAAAAGGCCCGCCCTGTCCGCGTTCTGCAATATGGAGAGGGTAACTTTTTGCGCGGCTTTGTGGATGATATGATCGATATTGCCAACGAAAAAGGGCTGTTTGACGGAAACATCGTGCTTGTGAAGCCCATCGCCTTTGGCTCCCTTCAAACCTTTCGAGAACAGGATTGCCTGTACACGGTCAGCCTGCGCGGGCGGGAAAACGGCGAGCGAACCGTTCAAAACCGCGTGATCACTTCCGTAGCGGACGCGGTAGATGCGCAAGAGCAATACGAAGCATATGCCGCGTATGCTAAGCTTGATACGCTGCGCTTTATCGTATCCAACACCACGGAAGCGGGCATCGTGTACAGCGAAAACGACGAATTTGCCATGTGCCCTCCCGCCTCCTATCCCGGCAAGCTCACCAAATTCCTCTACGAGCGGGCGGAGCATTTTCAATACGAAAAAGACAAGGGAATCATTATTCTGCCCGTAGAGCTGATTGACGGCAATGGCGTTCATCTCAAGGACTGCGTGCATAGGCTCGCGTGCCGCTGGCGGTTGGGCGAACGGTTCCTTCGCTGGCTGGACGGGGCTTGCGTTTTCGCGTCCACGCTGGTAGACCGCATTGTGACAGGGTATCCGGCGGACGAGGCGGCGAAGCTTTGGGCGGAATGGGGGTATGAGGACCGTCTGATCGTGACGGGCGAACCCTTCGCGCTATGGGTCATCGAAAGCGAGCGGGATATCTCGCGGGCGCTGCCTCTTCACGAGGCGGGACTTCCCGTGATTTTTACCGACAATCAAAAGCCCTATAAGCAGCGCAAGGTCCGCATCCTCAATGGCGCTCACACCGCCTTTGCGCTGGCTGCCTATCTATGCGGGCATAATACCGTGCTCGAATCCATGGGAGACCCGCTGATTTTAGATTTCATCCGAAAGACGCTATGGGAAGAAATTATCCCCACGCTCACACTTCCCAAAGAGGAGTTGGATTCCTTTGCCAACGCGGTTTTGGAGCGGTTCTCCAATCCCTTTGTGCATCACCTGCTGTTGTCTATTTCTTTAAACTCCGTAAGCAAGTGGCGCGCCCGCTGTATGCCCAGTCTTTTGGACTATCTTCGTATTCATGGCAAGGTCCCCTGTCATCTCGCGTTTTCGCTGGCGGCGCTGATAGCCTTCGATTCCGGCGGTCATATGGAGGACGGGGCGCTGGTCGCGGCGCGCGATGGTGAGCCCTACCGCGTGTTGGACGACGAAAATGTTTTGCGATTCTTCTTGGAAAACCACAAGCTGGACACCAGCGCATTGGCGCGGCGGTTCCTTTCGAATATCGCCTTCTTTGGACAGGATCTGACCTTGGAACCCGGCCTTGAGGGAGAAGTATCTCAAGCCCTGGCGGATATCCGCGCGCTCGGCATGAGGGCCGCGCTGGAGAAGCGGTTTGGGGAGGGTGTTTGCCATGCGTAACGCCATTCATATTGACCCCGCCGACAATGTCGCCGTAGCGTTGCGGCCTCTGTCTCAAGGACAAACAACAGCGGGGCTTTCTCCGGAGATCACCGCTTCGGAGGATATTCCTCAGGGGCATAAAATTGCCGTGCGATATATTCGCCAAGGAGAAGCCGTTCTCAAATACGGCAATTCCATTGGTTTTGCCACGCGGGATATTCCCCAGGGGAGCCATGTCCACACGCAAAATGTACGCACGGGCCTTGGAGAGATGCTTGACTATGACTACCACCCGCGCATTCTTCCGCCAGCCCATAAGCAAAAGGATGCCTTTCAGGGGTTTTTGCGTGAAGACGGCCGGGCGGGGGTGCGCAACGATATCTGGATTCTGCCCACAGTGGGCTGTGTCAACGGCATTGCCCAGCGGCTGGCTGTTTTGGCCGGCCCCCATGTATACGGTTCCGCCGGTAAAGTGATTGCCTTTCCCCATCCTTACGGCTGTTCGCAAATGGGCGAGGATCAGGACGCGACCCGCGCCATTCTCGCGGACTTGGCGCTTCACCCCAACGCGGGCGGCGTGCTGCTGCTGGGCCTTGGCTGTGAAAATAGCGGCGTGGAGGAAATCAAACCGTATCTGGGGGCCTATGACGAAAATCGCATCCGCTTTTTGGTCTGTCAGGAGCACGAGGACGAGCTTGCGGCCGGCCTCGCGCTGCTCCGTGCGCTGATTGACAACGCCGCCAAATCAAAACGCGAACCCATTGCCACCGATAAGCTCATTGTGGGCCTAAAATGCGGCGGAAGCGACGGCCTGAGCGGTATTACCGCAAACCCTGTCATCGGGGGATTTTCCGATCGTCTCATCGCCAATGGCGGGTCCACGATTCTCACCGAAGTGCCGGAAATGTTCGGCGCGGAAACCCTCCTGATGGCTCGCTGCGAAACGCGGGCTTTATTTGAGAAAACAGTCTCGCTGATCAATGATTTTAAACGGTATTATACGGATCATCACCAGCGCATCTATGAAAACCCGTCTCCGGGGAACAAAGCGGGAGGCATTTCCACCTTGGAGGATAAGGCGCTGGGTTGTACGCAAAAGGGGGGAAAAGCCCCGGTAAGCGGCGTGCTGGCCTACGCTGAGCGCGTCAATGCGCCAGGGCTGAGCCTGCTGAGCGCCCCGGGGAATGATCTGGTGGCGGCCACGGCTCTGGCGGCGGCGGGCGCGCAAATTGTGCTGTTTTCCACCGGGCGCGGCACGCCCTTTGGCTGCCCCGTTCCCACTGTGAAAATCAGCAGCAACACGCCTCTGGCTTTGCGCAAAAGGAGCTGGATTGATTTTGACGCGGGCCGGGCGGCGGAAGGAGCCGATATCGGGGCCCTTGCGGAAGAGCTGTATGCCTTTGTGCTTTTTATCGCCTCCGGTCAAAGCGTGAAGCATGAGATCGTGGGAATCCATGATATGGCAATTTGGAGGCGCGGGGTAACGCTGTAACGCGGCAAGAACGATGACAAAGGGAACCGGCTGCGTTCTTCACGCCCCCTACCGTTGGACGCGGCCACGCCCGCTTCCTTTCATCAGGCTTTCCACCTCGGAAACCAGGACACGGTTAAAATCGCCGATGATCGTATGCTTCAGGCAAGAAGCGGCCACGGCAAATTCAAGGGCGGTTTTTTCATCGCCGTAATGGTTCAGGCCATAGATCAAGCCTCCGCCAAAGCTGTCGCCACCGCCCACGCGGTCCACGATATCCGTAATCGAGTACTTGCGGGACAGGAAGAAGTCCTCGCCATTGTACAGGCAGGCGCTCCAATCGTTATGGTTCGCGGATTTGCTCTCCCGAAGGGTAATCGCCACACGCTTTACATTGGGGTAGGTTTCCATGGCCAGGGAAGCAATGGCTCTGTATTGCTCAATATTCAGCTCGCCCGATTCTATCTCGCCGGCGGATTCCGCTTTAAGGCCCAGAGACGTCTGAAAATCCTCCTCGTTGGCGATGATCGTATCCACATACTTCACCAGGTTGGGCATGAACTCGTCCGCGCGCACGCCATACTTCCAGAGGTTTTTTCGGTAATTCAGGTCACAGCTCACATGGAGCCCCATTTCCTTGGCGGTCCTTACCGCTTCCAGGCTCAGTTCGGACGCGCCCAGGCTGATCGCGGGCGTAATGCCCGTGATATGAAACCATGTCGCGCCCTCAAACGCCCTCTTCCAGTCGATATCGCCCGCCTTGGCTTCGCAAATCGCGGATCCGGCGCGGTCATAAATCACCTTGCTGGGGCGCTGTACTGCGCCCGTTTCCAGAAAATATATGCCTATGCGGCCGGGCTTTACCAGAACGCCGGACACATCCACGCCAAAACCTCGCAGCTCACGCAGGCACGCGGTTCCCAGATCATTATCGGGAAGCACCGTGACATAACCGGTTTCCATTCCATAATTCGCCAGGGATACGCACACATTCGCCTCGCCGCCCCCAAAGGTCGCCTCCAGCACAGGCGACTGCATCAGCCGCTCATAGGCGGGGCTCTTGAGGCGAAGCATCATTTCTCCAAAGGCAATTACTTTTGGCATATAAATTCTCTCCTTTATTTTTGCAGCAGATGAAACGCGAAGCCCGCGATTTCATCCCGCAGGTAAATGGCGGCAGGCTTTCCATTCTTTTTGGTACAGGTGTCTTCGTCAAAGGCAAAACCGCGCTTTTCGAGATGCCAGCGCGCGCGGGGGAGGTGGTCGCAGGCAATAGCGATGTGCCCATGAGTTCCCCGGAAGGGCTTTTTCATCATCTCAAAGGCGGTTCCGGCGAATATGCTGGCGTTCCCATCCTTGACCTCCAATTCCAGAAGCTTTGCGAGCATGTCCGCGTCCTTTTTGGCCTGCTCGGGGCTTGCGCTGTTGATGCCCACGTGGCGCAGTTCGAGGCCCAGCATCAGCGACACCGCCCTGCGGGTGAGGCTTTCGATCCGCTTCCAGTCCTTAGCCGCCACGGCCTCCGCCGGTACCATCCAGCTGCCGCCGCAGGCAATGACCTTGGGAAAGCTGAGATAGTCCTTGAGGTTTTTCTCGCTCACCCCACCGGTGGGCAGAAAGGTCACATTTCCATAGGGCGCGCTCATTGCCTTGATGAGTTCCAGCCCGCCCAACGCTTCGGCGGGAAAGAACTTCACGGTTTGAAGGCCGAGGGAAAGGGCCGCCTCAATATCGCTGGGATTGGCGCACCCGGGAACAATGGGAAGGCCCGCCTTCTGGCAATGCGTCACCACCTGGGGGTTTAGCCCGGGGGAGACGATATAGGCCGCGCCCGCGTCCTTTGCGCGATCCGCTTGTTCGGGGGTCAGCACCGTGCCCGCGCCCAGGATCACATGGGGAAGCTCTTCATGCACCCGGCGGATCGCCTCTTCCGCCGCGGCCGAACGAAAGGTGATCTCCGCCACGGGAAGCCCGCCATCGGACAGCGCTTTACACAGCGGCACGGCATCCGCCGCATCCTCCACCTTGATCACAGGCACCAGGCCCGCCAGCGAAAGCTTTTGAATCATTTCCATGCTTGGTCGCGTCTCCTTTCAGGTGATGTTAGTGGTTCCGCGTTCAACCCATTCTCCGGAGAAAACAACATTGATAGGCATCACATGGCCGCCAAGCACGCCCATCAGTGTAGACACGCAATTCTGGCAAAGGGATTGCAATTTGTTGTCTATGGACGAAAGCTCGGGCTCCGTACACAGGCAGAGGGAGGAATTGTTAAAGCCCACAATCTGTAAGTCCTCGGGAATGCTTCTGCCGGCGGCCTTCGCGTATTTCAAAACGCCCACGGCCATATCGTCGGTGGCGGTCATCACCGCGTCAAACACGAGGCCCTCTTTGACCGCGTTTTCCAAAATCGTTTTAACCTCCTGAATCCCATCGCCGTACCTGCATTCGATTATCAATTCCTTTTGAACCGGCAGGCCCATGGATTCGTAGGCCTGCCTATAGCCCTCCAACTTTTTCATGCCCGAATAGGTTTTTGCCTGCTGGAGATAAAGCACGCGCCGCCTTCCCGCTTCCAGCAGCTTTTGGGTAACGTTCATGGTGGCCGCCTTGTCGTCGCAATAGGCGCAATATATATTTTCTCCGTCCAGGCGGGCATTTAAGATCATCACCGGGGTTTTTTGCGCCGCGGAGCGGATGTATGTGTTTTGCTCTTTGTCCATGCTCACATAATTGGAGCCGACCAAAATGATCCCGTCCACACGCTTGGAGAGCAGTAGATCCAGGCTCTTTTTCCGGTTTTTATGAAGAAAGCCCGTGCAGCACAGCAAGGAATCATATCCGTTATCGCGCAGGGCCTTTTCCAAAAAAGAAATCGCCTCCGCCATAAAGGCGTCGGAAACATCCGCGCACAAGAGGCCGATGGTTTTCATTGTATTCAGTCCCAGCCCGCGGGCAAACACATTGGGGGTATAGCCGCAATCCTCCATGACCTGGAGGATTCTCTTTCGCGTTTTGTCGCTCACAGAGCGGCTTCCATTGATGACCCGCGAGACCGTCGCGATGGATACGCCCGATTTTTTTGAAATATCATAAATCGTCGTCACATGATCTTCATTCACCGAACCGCTCACCTCGTTTCAGCCAGGCCTGAAAGCTGTACGGCCAAAGCCGCCCGCACCCGGCTGGCGTTGGATGGGTCGGTATTCTCCAGCGTGATCGGCATGTGCTCATGAGCCGCGGCGAAACGCAAAATGCTCTCCCCTTTCATCTCGCCCATTCCCGCCGCCACCGTTTTGAATTCGCCCCCCGCCGCTTGATAATCCTTCCAGTGGATCACCTCAATATCCTTGCCAAGAAGTGCCAGGGCTTCCGTAAAGATCTCCTCCTGAGAGGCGGCGTTGCCCGCGTTCAATAGATTGACGGGATCCAGGATGATTTTGCACTGCGGGGAACGGAACGCCTCCAAAACCGCTTTTGCGCTTTGGGGCGTATGCACAATGTGGCGGCAAACCGGCTCAATCGCGAGGGGGACGTTCACCTCTTCCGCCGCTTTCACTACCGGCCAAAGGCGTTCGATGAACAGCTTCAGGGAATCCTCGGGGAAGCGTTCCGGCGCTTCGCCATGCGCTTTAGCAGGCGCTCCGGTTTCCGTTCCCACCACCTTTGCGCCAATCCAAGCCGCAAAACGCAGATGCGAAAGATAGCATTCCGTAGTGATTTTCAGTTCCGCCTCGTCCGGCGTCGCCAAATTCAGGTAGCACCCCAGCACAGCCGCCTGTAAGCCATGGCGCGTGAGCAGCCCGCGAACCGTTTTCGCATAGGCCCGTGTGAGGCGCAACCGGGCGTCTTGCATGGAGAAATCCGGCACCACCTTGCTAAGCGCCAGATGAACACAGGTAAACCCAAGCTCACGCGCCCTGATCAGCTTCTCCTCCAGGCCCTGCCCGTCCAAATCATGCAAGCGAATCCCAATGTTCAAATCCCATCACCCCCTTTGCTCATAGCGCGAAACATTTTCCATGCGGAGGGTCTTCCCTTCGGCTCCGTAAACGTTCACGTTTTGGAGCGATAAAAATTCGATGTTTACCGCCACGATGCCCTGCCGCGCGCAAGGCGCTACCCCGTCCGCCATCACGGGCACGTCCGCCTGGGCGTCTTGCGCGAAAGCGATGTTTACATCCCGCATCACAACAGAGCCAATCGGGCGTTCCGGCAATCCCAGAAAATAGGCCGCCGCCGCGTGACAGCCTTCGCACTCGATCCGTTCAAAAACCAGGGACCTGATCTTCGGGGTTGCCTCTTCCAAGGGCCGGGTCCCGCGGTCTTGCACCTCAGGCGCATGTCCGTCCGGATCGCAAAAGTAGAAACAATTCGCCGTGAAAGGTGTTTTCACATTCCGCATTTGAATGCGCTGAAATATGACGCTGTCAATCACCGCGTTTTTGCCGCGCCCCCGGCGTGTTTTGATTCTGAGGCCTCGGTCCGTGTCATGAAATTCGCAATCCTCCACCAGAATGTCTCGAATTCCCCCGGACATCTCACTGCCAAGGGTCACCGCCCCATGGCCGTCTCCCATCTCGCAATGGCTGATCCTCACCCTCTCACAGGGGGTGGCATATGTATCGCCCATATACCGCTTGCCGGATTTCAGGGCGACGCAATCGTCCCCCACAGAAAAGCAAACGCCTTTGATTTCCACATCCGCGCAGGAATCCGGGTTGACGCCGTCGGTGTTCGGGCTGTTCTTTGGCGAGCGGATCTGCGTCGCCAGGATTCGTATCCGCTGGCTGAACCAGGGATGAACATGCCACGCGGGGCTGTTTTGTATCGTGATTCCCGCCAGCGTTATGTCTGCGCAATGGTTCAAAAAAACCATGCGCGGACGCCGTGCCCCCCGTATGCTTTTTACATCCTTCCACCAGTTCTCTGTATTCGCCATGCCATCCAGAACACCTTCGCCATAGATCTGTACATTTTCAATATGGATGCCCGTGAGCAGCGAGGCAAACATGGGAAGCGGGTTCCCCTCCCATGTGCCTAGAAGGTATTCGGCGCGTTCATCCGTGCTTGTGATCGCCCCTGGAAGGATGGGCAGCCCCTCCCGGTTGGGAATGCCCGCGAGCACCGCGCCTTTCCCCACTTCCAGCCGAAGTCCGCTTTTGAGAAAGAGGTGGGATACGCGATACGTTCCTTCGGGAATCCACACGCGGCTTTCCGGAGGGCAGGCCTCAATGGCCGCCTGAATCGCCGCCGTGTCGTTGGCACTTCCATCACCCTTGGCGCCGAATGCCCGCACATTTAGGGTGACAAACTCATGGGGCGTTGTAAACAACAGGGATTCGGCCCTGCCATCCCCATCTTCCGCGCGGAGGGTATAGGCTGTTTCGGGCGCCAGGCCGAAAATTGGCGTCACCACATGCGTAACGGCCGCAACCTTCTTTTCATTCAGCCATAGACAATGCGGCTGCAATGATCGGTGCAGGCCGCCATCCTCTATGCTCACCACGGCGCACCGCGCCGTAAGCCATTCCAATGCCAGCTTCATCCCAGGCCTATCCTTTCACCGAACCTGCCGAGATGCCTTCCACAAATTGATTCTGCGCCAAAAAGAACACAACCAGCGACGGAACGATGGAAATCAGCGAGATGGCCAGCACGCGGTTCCACTCAAAGCCATTGTCCGCGTCCATGGACAGCTTCACATAAATCGTCGCGGGATAGCGGGCAGGCGTATTCACATACAATAGCGGCCCCATAAAATCATTGTTCGACCACATAAACTGAAAGAGCGCCACCGAAATGATCGCGGGCCTCAGCATGGGCGCGATGACTTTAAGCAGCGTCTGCATGGAGTTGCAGCCGTCAATCGTTGCCGCCTCATCCATCTCTTTGGGAATGGAGCGCATGAACTGGATCAGCAGGAACACAAAGTAGGTTTCCGAGGCAAACAACGCGGGAAGCACAATCGGCAGATACCAGGGAGAATCTACCCAGCCAAGGCCAATGTACATCTTGAATTGCGGCACATTGAGCACCACCTGGGGCAGAAAGAGCGTGCTCATCAGGATAGCGAAAAGGACCCGCTTCCCCTTAAACTGAAAGCGCCCGAACCCATAGGCCGTCAGCACGGAGGAAAGGATGGTGAAGACGACCTTGGGAATGATGATCTTATAGGTGTTTACCATGGATTTGAGCAGATCAATGTCCCCGCCATAGCTCTTGAACGCGTTCTGATAGCCGGTGAAGACGGGCGCCTTGGGGATGATATGCATCCCGGTAAAAATTTC
>JGI20171J29575_12612698_pt1 | contig 26012 bp, 16 predicted proteins | sample TergutNc150P4_FD_29575 | JGI IMG/M metagenome (IMG submission 29575)
CGCCCGGCCGTTCCGCTTTTCCTATATCACAACCGTTGTCTCCCTGTAAACCAATTCCCCTTTTGCTTTCCCACGCTCACACTCCCTAAAACGGGGAAACTCAAATTTGAAACAGAAAAGACACGGCAATCGCTTATCAGCAATTGGAAAAAGCGGGCGGCTTATCTACAGCGAGTTTACTGTGCTTTTCCCATACCCAACGTTATTGAGCCCCTCCCAAACAGAATTCTGGCGGCGGGTTTACGGACAAATTTTGACGGCGTAAGGTTTTAATTTTCCGCATTCCCTTTACAAAACAAGCGTGATACTTTACAATACACGTATAAAAATGTCTACAAGGAGGATGGAGCATGAAAAAAACAATAGCGTTGCTAATGGGTATCCTGCTGGTTACCCTGCTGTGCGCACCTGCCGCGATGGCCGTCAACGAGGAAATCGACGGTACGATTATGATTTACACCTCGATCTATCAGGACGTGCTTGACGAGATGGTCAAAGCGCTGGGTGTGGAGTTCCCAAACCTGAAGGTGGATACTTTCTACGGCGGTACGGGTACCATCCAGGCCAAGCTGGCCGCGGAGATGGAAGGAAACAGCATTCAGGCGGACCTGCTGCTGGTCGCCGAGCCCGCATACTCCTTGGAACTCAAGGAACTGGGCTACCTGCACGCGTATAAAACCGCCGCGGCGCAGAACCTTCGCTTCCCCTATGATGAGGAGGGCTATTGGTATCCTGTGCGCGTGTGCAACATGGTGCTGGCGTACAACCCAGATCTGTACAGCGAGGAAGAACTGCCGGCAAGCTTCTACGATTTCGCGCATGACGAAAGCGTAAAAGGTTATATCTCCATGGGCAACCCGCTCACCAGCGGTACGTCTATGGCTGCCGTGGCCGCGCTGACGGATAAATATAGCTACGAGTATTTCGACGCGCTCAAGGAGCAAGGCGTGATGGTAGAATCCGGTTCCGTCGCGCTGACAAAGCTACAAACCGGCGAATGCAAGGAGATCATGATCCTGGAGGAATCCGTACTCAAGCTGCGCGAGGAAGAAGGCTCCGAGCTGGCCGTCATATATCCTACGGACGGCAATATCCTCATCCCTTCCACAATCATGTCGTTCAAAGAAGAATTCGCGCCCAACAAGAACCTCAAGGCATGTGAGGCCGTGACCGACTGGCTGCTCTCCGAAGCGGGCCAGCGCTTTATCCTCAGCGGCTGGATGCATTCGGTGCTCTCCACCGTGGAAGATGTTCCCTACGATTCCATTGACACAAACCGCCTTATCGAGACGGACATGGGCATAGACTGGGTGCGTTGCTACGCGATGCGCGATGAAATCCGCACGGCGTTTGAAGAGACAGTCATGGCTGAGTAAAAGAACCGGTGCAGGTGGGGCTGTTGCGCTTATGGCACAACGGCCCTTTTACGGCAAGTCTCTCGTTCCAAACGCAAGGGCAACGGAATGCCAGTGGCGTTCACCGGGCATGCCATCCAACAACCCCGAGAAGGCTTTTTCTGTTTCCTTCTTTTTTCTCTGCGTAAAGTAAGGGAGCTGTCCCCCCTATCCTCTCTTTTTAAACCCCGTGCGTATTCCTAAAGCCCAACAGGGAGTGTGATAGCATCATGGTAAATGCCCCCATGAAAAAGCGCTTTTATTTCGATATCAAGTGGGTCATCATTTTCGTCATCGTGGCGTTTATGCTCGTCTTTCAGGTTTTTCCTCTGCTCTTTATGCTCTATCGCGCGCTGTTCGCTTCAGGGAGTTTTTCGCTTAGCTCGCTCTCGCGTATCTATACCTATTCGCTCAACTGGACGGCGCTTAAAAATACGCTGATCGCGTCCTTTTTCACCATGATCTTTGGTACGCTGATCGCCTTCCCGCTGGCCTGGCTGGTGGGGCGTACAAATTTGCATTTCCGCAAATTTTTCCGCAGCCTCTTCGTGCTGACCTACATGGTGCCGCCATACTTGGGGGCCATGGCGTGGCTTAGACTCTTAAACCCCAAGGTTGGCAATCTAAACGTGTTCCTTCGGGATTTGCTGGGCTTATCGCAGAATCCCTTCAATATATATACGCTGGGCGGCCTCATCTGGGTACTGACCACCTTCTATTACCCATATGCGTTTATTACCATTTCGCGCGCCATGGAAAAGATGGACCCCTCGCTGGAGGAAGCGTCGAAGATATCGGGCGCGTCCCCGCTCCGTACGCTGCTTACCATCACGCTGCCGATGATGACGCCCTCCATTGTCGCGGGCGCGCTGTTGGTGTTTGTATCCGCCGCTTCTTGCTACGGCATCCCCTCCATTGTCGGCATGCCGGGCAACATCCATACCGTTACCACGCGCATTGTGGGCTATGTCTCCATTGGCAGCGCGGACGGCCTGACGGACGCGACCAGCCTGGCGGTTTTTCTGATGTTCACGGCCGTGCTGGTCATGTACGCGTCCGCGTTTATCACAGGCCACAAGCAATATATCACTGTTTCGGGCAAGTCCACGCGCCCCACCATTGTAGACCTTGGCAAGTGGCGCGTGCCCATCACGGGGCTGGTCTTTCTCTTTGCGGCTGTTGTCATTCTCCTGCCGTTTGCCACGGTGGCGATTACGTCCGTCACGCAAAACCTGGGCAAGGCCGTCACTGCGCCCGGTAACTTTACCTTAAAACACTGGGAAAAGGTGTTTACCCGCGCCGATATTCTCAGCAGCATGAAAAACAGCCTGCTGTTCGGCGCGGCTGCCGCGACAGCCGGCATCCTCATCGCCTGCGTGATGGCATATCTGTTGCAGCGCACCCGCGTACGGGGCCGCCATATACCCGATTTTCTCATTACGCTCGGCTCAGGCTCGCCCAGCGTGGTCATTGCCCTGGGCCTGATCATGACGATGAACGGCCGGTTTGGTATAAGCATTTACAATACGCCGGCGATCATGATTATCGCGTATGTGATCAAATATCAGATGATGGGCATGCGCACCGTCGTATCGGCGATGTCACAAATTCATGCTTCGCTGGAGGAATGCTCACAGGTATCGGGCGCCAGCTGGCCGCGTACGATGAAAAATGTCACGCTGCCGCTGATTGGCCCGTCCGTCGCGGCCGGGTGGTTTCTGATCTTCATCCCCAGCTTTTATGAGCTTTCCATGTCCGCGCTGCTCTATTCTTCCGCCACAAAGGTCATCGGCGTGCAGCTGCACGAGTATTGGACATTTACCAGCCAGCAGCAGGCATCCGCGATGGCGTCCGGCATTCTGCTGGTCGTGATCGCGCTGAACGTGGCGCTGGACCGCTTGACAAAGGGCAACTTCTCGATATAGGAGGATGGACGATGTCGACTGTTACCATTAAGCATGTAACAAAAACCTTCGGTGAAAATGTGGTGCTCCAAGCGTTTGACGCGACCTTTGCGGATGGGGAGTTTGTCACGCTGCTGGGCCCTTCCGGCTGTGGCAAGACGACGATGCTGCGCATCATCGCGGGATTTGAAAAACCTACCAGCGGCGCGGTGTATATCGGCGAACAGCTTGTCAGCGGTGACAAGGCGTTCGTGCCGCCTGAAAAGCGCGATATTGGCATGGTGTTTCAATCCTACGCCGTGTGGCCCCATATGAACATTTTTGACAACGTTGCCTATCCGCTCAAAATCAAGAAGCGCGCCAAGCCCGAAATCCACGAGCGGGTGAAACGAGTGTTGGACATCGTGCATCTTTCGCAGTATAAGGAACGTTATCCCAACCAGCTCTCCGGCGGCCAGCAGCAACGCGTCGCGCTGGCACGCGCGCTAGTGGCCGCGCCCAAACTGCTCTTGCTCGACGAGCCGCTCTCAAACCTGGACGCCAAGCTGCGCGAGAGCATGCGGTTTGAAATCAAAGAAATTCAAAACGCGATGGGCATCACCGTCGTATACGTGACCCACGACCAGACGGAAGCTATGGCCATGAGCGACCGGGTGATTGTAATCAACCAGGGCGTGGTGCAGCAAGTCGGCTCGCCAATGGAGATCTACAATACGCCTTCCAACCCGTTCGTGGCGGATTTTGTGGGCAAGGTCGATTTTCTTCGCGGCCATGTGGCGGAGGGGAGCATCACCCTTGATGGAACGGGTCAAACGCTTCCCTATAACGGGCCGCTTGGGGGCCGAGTGATCGTCGCGATCCGGCCAGAGGCCATCCGCTTTGCGCCTGCTGTCCATGCCCATCTCACAGGCACGCTGAAGAGCCAGTATTTTCTCGGCGACGTAAACGACTGCCGTATCAGCCTTGGGGGAGAGGTTTCGCTGCGCATGATCACGGATCCTTATTCGTACGGCGCTATGCGGCCTGGGGACGCTGTAGGGATAGAGGTACGCAACCTGCTGGTGTTTGCGGACGACGGCGCGGACGATCACCTGAAAATACACACGTAAGAAAAGCTGGAGTATTAACCGATAGATACATTTTTATGGTATAACGGCATTAAAAAAAGAGGATGGATACTCATCATGAAAAAGATCATCGTTTGGATGCTTTTGACCGCGGTTTTGTTCGCCGCAATGCCGATGACGGCGTTTGCCGAAATCATGGCCGAAGACGCGGCTCGAAAACTTCCCTCGGGCATAGCCTATGCCGATGTCGAAAAAACGATCGACAGCTATGTTAATGACCGTAAGGACACAACCGCCGCGATGTCGGTCGCGATTTTCGACCGCGACGGCGTGATTCTCGAAAAGTCCTACGGCTATATAAATGTCGAGGATAAGATCGCCAACAACGCCGACGCTGTGTTCGAATGGGGTTCGGTCGGTAAATTGCTGGTGTGGGTCAGCGCGATGCAGCTTTATGAGCAGGGAAAACTTGATTTAAACGCCGATGTCAAGACCTATCTGCCCGACGGGTTTTTCAAAAAGCTGAAATACGACGACAAAATCACCATGCTCAACCTGATGAATCACAACGCCGGCTGGCAGGATTTTTGCAAGGACCTTTTCATCGCGGACAGGGAAAATGTGCCCGATCTGGAAACCGCCCTCAAAAAAACAGAGCCTTATCAGATATTCCGTCCGGGCGAATACGCGGCATACAGCAACTGGGGCGCGGCTCTCGCGGGCTATATCGTCGAGCGGATTTCTGGCGTGCCGTTTTATGAATACGCGCAGACCAATATTTTTACCCCGCTTGATATGACAAAAACAGCCCTCAAACCCGATTTGTCCGATAATGCCTGGGTAAAAGAGCGGCGGCAAAAGCTGATGTGCTATACATCCAATATGAAAGCGCTGGGTTCTTGCAGTTATGCCAGCCCCTTTTATCCTTCGGGTCAGGAAACAGGAACAATATCCGATTACCGCAAATTCGCGATGGCTCTTATTCCCGATGAAAACGGAGAATCGCCGCTCTTTCAAAAAGCCGAGACACTTGCCGGGCTGCTCACCCCTTCTATGTATTTCCCCGATGGTAAAACAGCAAGCTGTTACCATGGTTTATGGACAGAGCCTATCTTTAAAAGCCAAGTGATAGGGCATACCGGGCAAACGATAGGCTGTGTCGCAAATTTGAAAATTGACCTTGAGGCTGGCGTTGGCATGATCACTATGGTCAATCAACCCGACGCGAGTGATTATATTCTTAGTATGCCTTCTCAAATATTTGAAAAGAGAGCGTTTACGCCGAATGCTGATTTGCACAGCGATGTTTCGATAGCAGGCATTTATTATAAGTCCGAAGGATTCGTCAAAGGTATTGCCAGATTTTTCAGCATACTTGACGGCAGGCTGCCAATTTCAAAAGACAAAGACGGTTCACTGTCCATTAGTGAATTTTCCCTCAATCAGGTCGAACCAGACGTTTATGCGGCGACCAGGGGCGATGCGAGCACGCTCTTCTATGTCAAACGGGACGGGGACGGAAATGTCAAGTCGCTGGTGACAGGTTCCCGTGAATTCATCCCGACAAGCCAGGGTGCATATTATTTTGACTTGTTCCTCTTGATCTGTTTGGCAATCACCGGACTTTACGGCTTTATCACCTTGCTCGTCATGTTTATCCGCAAGCTTCGCAAGAAGGATAAAATTGATCATAATCGGGTGATGGGCAGTCTGCGGGCGGCTGTTTGCGGCGCGGCTTTGGGGGCGGCTGTTAACTTCGCGGTTTTGATTCTCACCGCGCTTTCCATGATCATTCCGTCGGCTCAATTGATCGTCCACGGTCTATTGTTTATCCTGTTTATGCTGATTCCAGTGGTTTATGCGGTAATTCTGGCGGTTAGGTTTAAAGGGCTCGACGCAGACAAAAAGCAAAAAGGCAGACTGATCGCCACCGCCATCATGGGACTGCTCATGACATTCAGCGTCGCCTTCCTGCATCTCTGGTGGTTCTGGGCGTAAATGAAGATAAGCTTTCAAGCACGCGTCAGTATTTTTATTATTTAATTATTTAAAGTGTTGCATTTTTCCCTCCAAATAGTGTAAACTATAAGGAGGGAAAATTTTCCTTTACTGCTATCATTAAAGGAGTATCGTTGTGGCTAAAAAAGCAATCAGTGTGGTACTGGTTACCGTTTTATCCCTGCTGACCTTGGGCGCTATGACAGAGGAGTCTATCATTCCCATTCACGACATTGAGGGGCCCGTTATCGCGCAAAACCCGCCGGTCTCGGAGATAGGTTCTATTGTCCCTATCTCACAAGAGGGCATGCCGCCCGCTGAAGCCGGCCCCATACAATCGCAGGGAGATCCAACCGCTCCAATGATCCAGCAGCCAAATCAGGAAAATCCCGTCGTTCCTCCAGGGGAGCAAGCCCCGGTTGCGCAGCCGTTAAGCATTTCCACCCCCACGTTTTTGGGCGGCATAATGGGTGATACGCTCTTATGGGTATTTCAGGCCACTGGCGCGGACTATATCATGTATAAGGTAGAACATAACGGCGTCATCGTGCGGGAAGGGAGACTTTCCGGCTTGGAAACTTCCTTTTCTATGAACGCGGCGAGCCCAGGCGCCTATACGCTGATCCTGACGGCGTGGCGCGGTTCTGACAGCCGCGGCGTCTTTTCCGTCGGGCACATGGCGCAAAGCCAAAGCCCCATGGCAATGGAGGGAAGATTGGAAGCGGCGGAAGGGGTGCTAACCGTCCGATTGATCAGTTCAAGGCCCAGCCTTTTTTACGGGCAGACGGTTGAATTGTACGCTGAAGTCACGGGGGGAACCGCGCCCTACACCACGCACATCACCCTAAGCTTCGGCGGCCAGATCGTCGCGCAAGGCGGTCATGCCGTCAGCTACACCATGACATCGACCGGCGATTACATCGCTACGGCGCATGTCACAGACGCAAACGGCGCTTCCGCCTCCGTTACCTGCGTGATTCCCTGCGCCCTGCACAGAACAGAATCATTAGATGAAATTATGCCGAATCTCCCCCTGACGGGCGATTGGGCGCAGGATATTTCGGCCGCGGCCCAGTCCCAGTTGGGGTATATGGAGAGCACGAGGGATTTTATCCTCAACGAGGAAGGGAAGCAGCGCGGATACACCCGCTATGGCGATTGGTATGACCAGCGCCATGGAAATGGCGTAAGTTCGGAAGCGTTTCTCTATGGGGAATGGTGCGTCATGTTCGTTGTTTTTTGCGCGGATATAGCGCAAATCCCCACCTCTGTGCTGCCCCGGCATACGGGTGCGTCCAGCTTGGCCGCGGACCTTCGGAAAGCAGGCTGGTATTTTGAGGCGAAGGAGCATACGCCGGCCAAGGGCGATCTCGTGTTCATCAACAGCGAGGGGCACAGGGGTAAGGAAGTTGACCATGTTGGCATCGTGCTGGCGTATGTGGACGGCGTGCTGACCACCATTGAGGGAAACGCCAACCGCCGTGTGGATATCCGCATGTATGATATGAACAGCCGGCAGATCAAGGGGTTTGCGCCCGTTCGCTGGATGCAAAACCCCCAGGCTATGCATACACCGTCTCAGCCACGGGCGTTTGAAGCGTCATGGGAACAGGCGCAACAGCCGCTCTCAGCGGAGGCCGCCCAGGAAAGCGTAAAGCTATATAATTCCATCTTGATGGGGGCGCAGCAAAAAGGCGTCTTGGACGCGCCTCCCAAAATAACACGCTCAGATGAATTTACGCGAATTGTTTCGGATATTATAGATATGATTCTGGAATGAACGCGTGATAAGGTAAAACGCAAAGAAGGGCTTGTGGCGGCACAGGCCCTCTTTTTATATCAATGAATAGAAGTTGAAATACGCTCTACGCCACCGCGTCCTCAAACTGCGAGTTGTACAGCTCCGCATAGAAGCCTTTTCCCGCCAAAAGTTCCTCATGCGTACCATGCTCCACAATGTCGCCGTCTCGCATGACGAGAATTAAATCGGCCTCGCGAATCGTAGACAGCCGGTGCGCGATGACAAAGCTGGTATGCCCGCGCATCAGGTTGTTCATGGCGCGCTGAATGCGCGACTCCGTGCTGGTATCCACGGAACTTGTCGCCTCGTCCAAAATGAGCAGTTTCTTATCCGCCAGAATCGCCCGCGCGATGGTCAAAAGCTGTTTCTGCCCCTGCGACACATTCGTAGCTTCCTCATTGAGCTCCATCTGATAACCGCCCGGCAGGGTTTGAATGAAGTGGTGCACGTGCGCCGTTTTCGCGGCCTGAATGACCTCTTCATCCGTGGCGTCCAGCCTGCCATAGCGGATATTCTCCATGATCGTGCCCTTGAACAGCCATGTGTCCTGTAGCACCATGCCGAACATCTCGCGCAGTTCGCCGCGGTTAAAATTTCGAATATCATGCCCGTCCAAGCGTATGCTGCCGCTGTTTACATCATAAAAGCGCATCAGCAGCTTCACCATCGTCGTCTTGCCCGCGCCCGTCGGGCCCACGATGGCCACTGTCTGGCCCGGCTTTACCACGGCGCTGAAATCATGGATGACGACCTTATCCAAAGTATAGCCAAAGCGCGCATGGTCGAACGCTACCTCGCCCTGGATTCCCGCTATGGAGACAGGGTTTTCCACTGTCCGCTCCTCTTCCGGCTCCTCAAGGAACGAGAACACGCGCTCCGCCGCGGCGGCCATGGACTGCAGCATGTTCATGACCTGGGCAATCTGTGTGATAGGCTGGGTGAAGTTGCGCATGTATTGGATAAACGCCTGAATATCCCCCAGTTCAATCGCGTTTTTCATGGCCAAAAGCCCTCCGACCACCGCGACGGCCACATAGCCTAGGTTTCCAACAAACATCATAATCGGCTGCATCATACCCGAGAGGAACTGTGATTTCCATGCCGACTCGTAGAGCACCCCATTTGTCTCCATAAAGGTGGAAAGCGCGGCCTCCTCGCGGCCAAAGGCCTTCACCACGGTGTGCCCGCTGAACGTCTCCTCCACCTGGCCGGTGATCTTGCCCAAATACGCCTGCTGCGTGACGAAATGCTTCTGCGAATTTTTCATGATTACGCCCATGAGCAGCACGGAAATGGGCAGGAGCAGCACGGCGATCAGCGTCATCAGCGGGCTGATGGTCAGCATCATGACCGCCCCGCCGATCACCGCGGTGATGGAGGATATCAGCGTTGTAATGCTCTGGTTTAAGTTCTGGCCCATGGTATCCACATCATTGGTAATGCGCGAGAGCGTATCGCCATCCTGGTTTGATTCAAAATATGCCATGGGCATCCGGTGAATTTTCTCCGTCATCTCCCTGCGGAAACGATACGTGGTCTTCTGCGCGACGCCTGTCATAATCCAGCCCTGGATGAGCGACAAGCACACGCTGGCGCCGTAAATGGCCAGCAGTCTTAGCAGAATGGCGCCGATTTGGGGAAAATCAACGCCGCCTGTCCCCGCGTATTTCGCCAGGATGCCATTGGATAATTCCGTAATGGCCTGGCCTAAAATCTTTGGCCCCCGAATGGCGATCGCCGTGCTGGCAACGGCGAAGAGTACGACGGTCACAAGAGAAAATGTATGATGCCGCATAGCGCGCATGAGCTTGCGGATGGTTCCGCTAAAATCTTTGGCCTTCTCTCCGGCCATCATGCGGCCCGGTCCCCCGCCGCCAGGACCCATCATCCGCAGCGGCCCGCCTCTTCTACGCTCGCTCACGCGAAAACCCCTCCCTCTTCCAGTTCCGCTTCGGACAGCTGTGATCTGGCAATCTCCTGGTAGGTTTCACAGGTACGCATCAGTTCCCTATGCGTGCCGATGCCCGCCATGCGGCCTTCCTCCAGCACGACGATCTGGTCGGCATGCAGCACGGTATTGATGCGCTGCGCCACGATGATGTTTGTCACGCCTTGCACCCGGGTGTGCAGCGCGCGGCGGAGCGTGACGTCCGTCTTATAGTCCAGCGCGGAGAAGCTGTCGTCAAAGAGCAGCACCTTGGGCCGCTTGGCAATCGCGCGGGCAATGGAAAGGCGCTGCTTCTGCCCGCCGGACACGTTGTTGCCGCCCTGCGCGATGGGGTCATGGTATTTCTCCGGCTTTTCCTCAATAAAGTCCGCCGCCTGCGCGACCTCGGCGGCCTCCCTCATCATGGCGTCCGTGATATCCTCCCCGCCGTATTTGATGTTGGATTCAATATCGCCGAAGAAAAGCACGCCCTTTTGCGGCACATACCCAAGGAGGCTGCGCAGCTTATGCTGCGAAAGGTCACGGATATCCACGCCGTCGAGCGTAATGCGCCCACCCGTCACATCAAAGAAGCGGGGGATGAGGTTAAGCAACGTGGATTTCCCGCTGCCCGTGCTGCCGATGATGGCTGTCGTCCGCCCCGCTTTGGCGGTAAACGTGATCCCCTCCAGTATATTCGCCTCCGCGTCCGGATAGCGGAAGTCAACGCTTTCAAACGCCACCGTGCCCTCCCAACATTCCTTCGTATCGTCCAGAACATTTTCTTTATCCAAAATGCTCGCCTGGGTCCGGAGCACCTCCTCAATGCGGTTCGCGGACACAAACGCGCGGGGCAAAAATACGGAGATCATCGACAGCATCAGGAACGATATGACGATCTGCATCGTGTAGGTGATGAACGCCATCATGCCGCCCACCTGCAGGGTGCCCATATCAATTCTCTGGCCGCCAAACCAGACGACAGCGATCATGATGCCGTTAACAATCAGCGTCATGATCGGCATCATGATGGACATGAGGCGGTTGGTGAACAGCTGTGTCTTCACCAAGGCTGTGTTCACCTCGTCAAAGCGCTCGTTTTCCCGCTTCTCGCGGCTGAAGGCACGGATGACTTTCAAGCCTGTAAGAACCTCGCGCGCCACCAGATTGATATCATCCAGCTGCGTCTGCACCAGGCGGAACTTTGGCATCGCGATCGTCATCAGCACCGTCACCAACAACAAAAGGAACGCCACGGCGACCACGATGATCCAGCTCAAGCCGGTGTGCGTAGTGGCCACCTTGATAATACCGCCGATGCCAAGGATCGGCGCGTAAATGACGATGCGCAGTATCATCACGGTGGCCATTTGCACGTGCTGGATATCGTTCGTGCTGCGCGTGATGAGCGAGGCCGTGGAGAATTTATCCACGTCGCCGGTCGAGAAAGCCATGACCTTGGCAAACAGCTTGCCGCGCAGGCTCATGGCCACCTTGGCCGCAGTGCGGGCCGCCAGCAGGCCGGCCAACACCGCCGCTATCACCGCCGCGAGCGTTACGCCCAGCATCTTGGCGCCGGTGAGCAGCAGGTAATTCGTCTGGATTTTGTTCACGTCTATGCCAACGGTTTCATACTCCCTTTTGATCAGCTGGATGGCGCTCATGCGCACCATGGTATCCCGCATTTCCCCCATCCGCCCGATCGCGAGACGGCGGAAGGATTGCAGCGTTTCGCGGTTGAGAAGGCCCATTTGAACCATCTCTGAAAACCTCGGCGCGTCCATTTGCCCGGTTCCCTCGCCCATATCAGCCAGCCGGCTTGCCGGGATAAGGCCAAAGCGTCCGTCCAGCAGACCGCTGTCCTTCAGCAGCGCTACGGCGTTCCCGGCCATGCCATGGAGGTAATCCTTCAGGCTATCGCTCTGAACAAGCCGGGCAAGCGTCGCTGTTTGCGCCGTCTCTTCCGGCAGCGTGCCCTGTGCCGCCGCTTCCTGTATCGCGCCTTGAAGCCCCTTCAAAGCCAATACAAACTGCGCCAGGGCAGCCATGGATTCGCTCATCGCTTCCCCCAAGGCATCTCCGCTTATCCGCCGCGTAAGGTTGCCCGCTTCGTTTGTTTCATAGGCATCCCGCACGGTTTGAATCTCTTCGTCCGTCATAAACAGAGAAAGCGTCTCAAAGGTCTGCGGCGTCATTTCCTTGGGGGCGATATCCTCTATGCCGCTTTGGTTCAGCCCCACATCGACAATGTCCGCCGTGTATTGCGGGAGTTTAAGGTCGCACACGGCCTGTGCCACCAGCAGCGCGATGATGAGGAATACCGTTGCCTTCGCGTTTCTTAGATATCCCAAAATTTTTAACATCACAGGTCCCTTTCATCTTTGTTTGATAATACCCGCCGGATGAACGCGCGCATATGCGCGTGCCCCATTTGACGCACGCGCCTGTCCTCGTCCGTCAGGCGGATAAAGGCGCCTCGGCGGTCTTCCCTGTCCGCCGCGCTCTGCCTGGCCCTTTTGGCTCCAGGCCGCGCGGCATGCGTCACACTGCCGGCGCGGAAATGCAGACATACATGGCCAGTTCAGACACATACACGCCCCGCGCGTCCGGCTTGGCCCGATGGCAGCGCGCCGGCTGCTCCCAAGCGTAAAAGCCCACCGCAACGGAGGCTATGCCTCATCATGACGGTCCGCCCACGCGGTCGCGCCTACATCCCCCGCACAACCCCATCCACCAATCCGGCAAACGCTTTCCGCACGCGTTCGCCGGTATCCAGCACCTCCTGATGGTTCAGCGGCTGATCCAAAATGCCGGCGGCCATATTTGTGATACAGGAAATGCCCAGCACGCGCATGCCCCCGTGGCGCGCCACAATCACTTCCGGCACGGTCGACATGCCCACAGCGTCCGCGCCCAGCGCGCGCGCCATGCGAATCTCCGCCGGCGTCTCAAAAGACGGGCCGCTAAACCACATGTACACACCCTCTCGCAGCGTGATCCTTAGCTCCCGCGCGTAAGCGCGCGCCACCTCGCACAGCGCCGGGTCAAACTGCCGCGACATATCCGGGAAGCGCGGGCCAAAGGCATTATCATTCGGTCCGATAAGGGGATTGACGCCGCTGTAATTGATCGTGTCGCGAATGAGCATCAAATCGCCGGGGACAAAACCCGTGTTCACGCCGCCCGCCGCGTTGGTCACAATCAGCGTCTTGACCCCAAGCCGCAGCATGACACGGACCGGCAGGACTACCTCCTCAATATCATACCCTTCATAATAATGAAAGCGGCCGCGCATGACGGCCACGCGCTTGCCGTGCAGGCTTCCGCAAACCCATTCCCCGTTGTGGCCGGGCACCGTGGGTATTGGGAACCCCGGAATGTCCTTATAGGACAACACGCCGTGTACATCCAGCGAGGCAAAGCTGTTCCCAAGGCCCGAGCCAAGAATCAGCCCAACCTCCGCACCGCCGCAGGCAGCCTCAATGGCCTTTGCCGCGCCGTCAATACGTTCCATTTTCATACAATTACCTCCTGATCATTCCGTATCATCATACATGGGGACGAGCGAAAACCGGCCGATGTAATCCGAAATCTGTTCCGACGGGAAAGGGGTGCCATCCTGGGAAAAATAGCTTACTATAACATAGTAATTACCAACGTTTAGATGGTATTGGCCTACTATCCCTTTTACATCCTCTATGCAGAGTGTTGGCAGCGAAAGCACCCATTTTTCCCGCATTTCGTACACAAATTCGTTTTTGTACACGCTTTTCATGGCCCCGCCGGCCATTTCTGCCACGCTCTTTATCACATCAGCGCTCATAGAGGAAAGCACCATGGATCCTCCTGTGTACATAGACTCTATCAATACAATCTTATTCACCCCTTCGTTCGGAACAATATACACTTTGTGAACGGATTCCGCGTCTTCACTGATATCCGCAAAACAATCTTCCGGCAGTTCAAATACCAAAAAACGGTCGTCTAATGGTATCATGAGCTTTCCGTTTACAACTTGGGTGGAGAATGGCGAGCCAACAGGAACCTCCCCCTGTCCGGTTAACAACCTTCGCATGAGCGCGGACTGCCATCGCTCAATCCACGCGGCGTCATATGTTCTTTTGTAGGGCAGAAAGTACAGCGTTAACGCATATTCATCCTTTAGCGCGATGCGATGCTTTATCGGGCAGTCATCCTGAAACTTACTTTCAAAGCAAAGGATCGGGATACCTGTGGCTGTGGTTCGATCGATCCTAAAGCTTTCGTCTATTGGGGCAAACAGTATGGATCGGCTTATAGCCTCCGTAAGAAGCGCCTCGGGGAGCGTTTCTATCGTTTCGCCGAGATATTCGTCGCTCCGCTCCGCAATGAATATGAATGCGCCGCCAAAATCGCTTGGCGTCTGGATGGTGATATACTTCGTATTTTCCAATTCTTCCGCAGCGAGCACACTCATCCCTTCCGGCAAATCCATCACAATATCCGTATCGGGCAGGGCAAAGCGCTTATAATGCTTTGGATTGCCTTCTTGGCATAAGGCCATCATCAGGAACGCATGCTGCTGCGCCAGTTCTTCCGACGAAAGGGAATCGGATCCATCCATGCGCTCCAGCATCACGTTCAAGACAACGCCATCATAAAGAACCACCAAATGCTCCGAGTAAACGCCATCCCGCCGCTCCACAACATGCAGTACATCAACATCACCATAATAATTCTCAATCAAATCATATTTCGCCATCCCCGCTTCGTTGCTGATTACGGAGATGACCTCCCTCATGCCGTCATCATCCATCGTGGAAAGCGATTGCCCTGTCAAATGTTCGGCCGGCAGCGTGAACAGGACGAAATACGTCTTTTCAAATCCCCGGGGCATGAGCCGGTACGCTTTCATTTTGGCGTTCTCCACCATAACTTCACTGCTTACAGAGAGTGGCAGCATGAGGGAAATATCCAATTCTTCAAGATACAGTTCATAAAGCATGGAACCTGTATCCATCTCCTCCAGCGGGATGATGGCCGGGGATGCCGCGCCGGAAAGCGCAAAAAAGATGAGAAGTATCAGCGCAAAGCAGGTGCATGGCGTTTTCTTCATGAAAATACACCCTCTTTCTCCTCTTTTGGGGGAGACCATAGCGATACATCGAAAACAGTTTAGCACGCTCGCCTACGAAATACCCTTTTCCCTTTGCAATAAGCCATAAAATGAAGTGCCGAACAGCGTATTGGGGAGTTCAAACATCTCCAAGATGGTGGATGCGATATCACCAAATGTCTGCCGCGCACCAAGGTTCACGGGCATAAGCCCCGGACGCCAGCAGAACAGCGGCACACGCTCCCGCGTATGATCCGTGCCGGGGAACGTAGGGTCGCAGCCATGGTCAGCGGTCAAAATCAAAAGGTCGTCCGGCCCCATGGCTGCCATGATCTCTGGCAGCGCCGCGTCAAACGCCTCGAGCGCCGCGGCAAACCCCTGTACGTCGTTGCGGTGCCCATACAGCATATCATAATCCACCAGGTTTACAAAAATTAAACCGTCGGTCGGTTTTTTTATGGCTTCAAGCATTGCAGCCACGCAGGCGGGGTTGCCGCTGGCGTGGTCTGACGCGGTGAGCCCTCTGTGCGCGAAAATATCCTCAATCTTGCCCACGCCAATCACATCATGCCCAGTTCGGCTCAGAATGTCGAGCAGCGTATCCCCCGGCGGCAAAACGGAAAAATCGCGCCGGTTGCCCGTGCGCGTGAACGCGCCGGGCTGACCCGCAAACGGCCGCGCAATCACCCGGCCTACCGCGTATGGGCCTTTGAGCATCGCCCGCGCCGTTTCACATATGCGCCATAGATCCTCCGGCGGGATGATCTCCTCATGCGCGGCGATTTGAAACACGCTGTCCGCCGAGGTATAGACGATGAGTTTGCCCGTCCGCATATGCTCCTCGCCCAGCTGAACGAGGATTTCCGTGCCGCTGGCGGCATAGTTTCCGAGCGAGCCGCGGCCAACCGCCCGCTCAAACGCTTCCATCACTTCCTTTGGAAATCCGTCCGGAAACAACGGGAACGGCTTTTCAAGCCTCAGGCCCGCGATCTCCCAGTGTCCGGTCGTGGTATCCTTTCCAGCGGACGCCTCTTGGCACACGCCATAGGCTCCCCATATCTCCCGCGCCGGTTCAAGCCCGGTTGCTTGAAGATGGTCAAGGCCCAGACCTCGCAGGTTTGGCAGAGAAGGGCGCGCCGCCTCAAGCACGTGCCGCAGCGTGTTGGCCCCTTCGTCCCCGTATGCCGACGCGTCCGGCGCGTCCCCGCACCCAACGCCGTCCAGCACGATGAGAATCGTTTTTTTCTTCCGCATGCTCATACCTCCGTTTTTGTAGTTGCCGCGCAGCGGGTATGTCCGGCTTACGTGGTCGCCACCCAAAGCCGTTGTACCAGCATCGCGATGCATTCACTGTTGGTGGGCTTGCCGCGCTGCGGGTCGATGCTGTTGCCAAAGACATGGTGCAGCACCTCCATGTTTCCCCGCGTCCAAGTGCTTTCAATCGCGTGGCGGACCGCCCGCTCCACACTATTGCCGCTCGCGCCGCACGTGGAGCCAATCATCGGGTACAGATAGCCCGTAGCCTGGCGCAGCAGCCTATCGTCAGTGGATACCAGCGCCGCAGCGCGCGCCAGATACGAAAACCCCTTAAGCCTCTCCGCCATGCCGATTTCCCCAAGCAGCCGCCTGACCGTGGCCTCACGCTTCTCCGCGTGGCGCAGGGACAGTTTTGAGATCCGGCAAGCTGGCAAACTGCGCAAAAGAGAATCGATTCTCTCCGGCGTCACTGGTTTGGGAACGGCCTCATCCGCGCCCAACGACAGCGCGCGCGCCAGAGAGCTTTCGCCCATGGAGGACGTCGCGATGATCAGGGGATAGCGTGCCAGCGGGCGCACCGACAAAACCTCCAGCACGCCATATCCGTCGTAAACCGGCAAGGTAAGCGACAGAACGAGCGCATCCGGCTTGAGCGTATCGATAAGCGCAAGCGCCTGGCCGCCGTCCGCGGCGGCGTATACGGCATAACCCAAGCGGGAGAGCGACTCATAGAGCTTCTCCCGCGACAGGCCGTATCCCTCTGCAATCAATAGCCGCGGCGTTTCATTCATAATAGGGTTGCTTCGACGCGCCATAGATACTTTCCTGCAAAGCATGCACCACAAGTTCATGCTTTAAAAGAATTATACCGTAATTATATCGTAACACCATCCGCCTGCTGCAGCATCCATTCCATAAAAATGCCATAGCCCTGCGTCGGATCGTTTACAAAAACATGCGTGACCGCGCCCACAATCGTTCCGTCCTGCAAAATGGGGCTGCCGCTCATGCCCTGCACGATGCCGCCTGTCAACGCCAGCAGTTCCGGATCCGTTACGCGGATCGTCATGCTCTTTTGCGCCGCGCTGTTTTGCCGCGCCACGCGCGTGATCTCCACGGTATATTCCTGAACGCCGCGGCCGTCCAGCGTAGTGAGAATCGTCGCCGGACCCGTATGCACGTTCGCTTGGGAGGCGACCGGCAAACCGCTTGGATACAGCGGGTTCACCAGTGTATCCGCCTTGCCGAAAATGCCAAAGCTATTGTTGACGCGAATTTCGCCAAGAATCACCTGGTCGCGAAGGAAAGAGCCCTGTAACTCACCGGGTATGCCCCGTTCGCCCCTGCGGATTCCCACCACCGTTGAGCGCAAAATGCTGCCCTCGCGCACCGGAAGGGTAACACCGGTATCAATATCGCTAATGGCATGGCCTAACGCGCCATAGCGGTTTGTCGACGGGTCGTAGAAGGAAAGCGTGCCCACGCCCGCCGTGCTGTCACGCACCCACAGCCCAAGGCGCATCCGGCCGTCTATCGCGTCCTTTACCGGCGTAAGCGTCGTTTGCCGCTTGCTGTTTGCGCGGCTGTAGGTAATGTGTAACGGTTCCGCGCCATGCTTTCCGATTAGATCCGTCATTTGCGAGGCGCTCATGACCTCCTGGCCGTCTATGGCCAAAATGAGATCGCCCTCCCGCAGGCCGGCAAGGCGGCCCGGGCTGTCCGCGGCGCCGGAAAACGCCGATGTGCCAACCACGAGCACGCCCTGCGTATGCAGCGTCGCGCCAATGGACTGCCCGCCGGGCATGAGCGTGCGCTTGGGCTGTACGGTGACGGAAACGCTTTTAACGGGAACGCCAAACGCGGATACGGTCAGCGTCGAATCGCCCTCCCTGCTTCCCATCACCCCGAGGGATTCATCGGCGGAGGCGAGCACCTGCATCTCCCCGCCCTTTGCCGAAAGCGTAAACGGCCAGCCAATCGCAACCGCGTGCAGCTCGCCGGCGCGCACCTGCAATGTATCCGGAAGGTCCCGCACCGCCTGTGCCTGCGGCGAAAAGTAGGCCAGCACGACCAGGAAGGATAAGAAAATTCCAATGGCCTGACGTAATTTTTGCTTGGATGCCATCAAACGCGCCTCCCGATTGTTTTCTCCGATACAGGATGGGCGGACGGCGCAAAAACTATGCTGGCGCAAAAAGGAAGCGCTGCCAAACGACAGCGCCTCCGACAAACCTTTTGTGCTTGAAAATCGATTTTTACTTCAAACAGCTATTGAGCATATAGCCGCTCACATAGCCGCCGCCGTCCTTGACGATCACCTTGCTCCACGTCGCGTACGGGATGACAACAGTGGCCGCCGCGCCGTTGGATACGCGCTTGAGCACCGGATAGTCATAGCCCGCGCCCGTGCGAAGGTTCACATAGCTTCCGTTGTTCGCCACGGTTTTGTGCGGGGTGACGCTCGCGTCATGAATCCGAACGTATTGCGCCAACATATAGCCCGTCACGCCGTTTACGCTTACGCGGTGCCATTCCGTCCCAGCGGCCAGCACCTTGATCTTTGTGCCGCTGTCATATTGGCCAAGAACCTTGCCGGACGTAGAGGGCTCCGCGCGCAGGTTGAGCTTCGCGTTGGAGACGACCACCGCGTTGTAGCCAGCGGCCCCGGTGTTTCCAATGCCTGGCATGCCGTCAAACTTCAAATACGCAGTGCTCATGTAGCCGAACCAGTCGCCCACCTGTACGCGGCACCAGGTCGCGCCATGCGTCAGAACGCGCACGCGGGTTCCGTTCGGGTAGGAAGCGATCACATCCGCGGTGGAGCTGGCCCAGGCGCGCAGATTGAGGTTGCCTCCGTTGTTTGTCTTGATGGTCGCATTGGCGCCAGGCGTTTGCCCCACGAACGGCGGCACAACCGGCGGCTTGAACGCCGGAGCCTGATAGACAGGTTTGGCCGGCTGGACAGGTTTGGCTGGCTGGACGGGCTGGACAGGCGGCTTGCCATTGGCAAATTTCAGGCCGCTGGTGAGCACGTACCCGTACAGATCAGCGGAGCGGATCTGGGACCACGTGTCTCCGCTGCTGAGCACAATGACGTGCGCGCCGCTCTGAAGCTGCGTAATCACGCGCGCCCGCATCGACGGGGCTTCACGCAAATCCACCGGGCCCGCCGTGACGGCGATAACATCGGCCGGCTGGCTATTGACGCCGCTGCCGCTTCCGTTATAGTTGCCGCTTCCATTTTCTCTGCCGTTGTTTCTTCCGCCGCGCTCTCTGCCGTTGTCTCTATTGTCTCCGTTTCTCATGGTCATACCGCCTGGATTGCGATCGCGGCCATGGTCCGACGCGAATGCCGGCACCGCCATAGTCGCTGTCAAAGCCATGATCATCAGTACGCAAAACCATCTTTTGTGAGTGAGAATCCCTTTTCCGTTCTTCATAATGGGAATCCCTCCCTTGCAATAGTGGCAGGAATTGTCTCCCTGCGCTTTATTTGACGCGCGAATCCTGTCGATTGTTCCCTGAAATGTTTCATTCTGTTAAAAAAATTATACTATATACCCATTGTTTCCCAATTGTGGAAGCATCTGGTCGCCTTTTTCCGTAAGGCAGCGCGGCGGCGCGTCCGCCTGCCACACGCCCTGCTCCAGTTCACCAAGGTGCTTGCGCGCAATCGCGATATAAGGCGGAACAACCTGCGGCCCTTTCCGGTCGGGCCGTATGCCATGCGCGGCCCGCAAAGAAAGCGTCAAAGCGCCTGCCGCTTCCTTCGCGCCAAATTCTCCCGCCACGGCGCGGAACATCGCCTCATAGCCGGCGCACTGCTTTTCATCCGGCTCCCAGCCCGTCATCTCCATGTTGTACTCGGTCAGCTTTTCCACAAAATACCGCGCGATATCATGAAAACTAAGGCCCATGCGCTTAAGGATTGCCATATGCGGGATTAACTCCGCAAACAGCCCCTCCATGGATTCATCCGTTGACGAACGCTCAAGCATCCGCGCCAGCATAAGGGCAAACGCGCACGCGTCCCGTGTCGTTTGCACTTGCTTTAGCAACGCCAGCATTCGGTCAAACGCCGGGCGCATTTCCGCCTCCACCTGATAATGCGCGGTCCGAAACGCGTCGTCCGGGAAGAACACGCAGTCCACCCCAAGCCGGACCTGCGCCCCTACCCTCGGCACCACATCGTCCGTATTGACCAGATTATAAATAGGATACTGTTTCGGCTCCAAAGCGCCTCCCAAGGCCGCGACTGTCGGCGCGGCATATGTAATCCCGAGTATCTTCTCCGGCAAAACACCCTGCTCCAGCAGAAGGTGCGCGTACGTCTGGACCACCGCGCCGCCTTGGCTGTGGCCTGAAAGCCAAAACACAAACCGACCGTCTGTTTTTCTTCCTTCTACCAGCGCATCCCAAAGGGTAAGCGCCTCTTTGCCCATGCCCTCCCCCGCGCTGGGCAGCAAAATGCGGCCGGAATGCGCGTGAAACCGGCGTGCCAGTTCCAAGAAGCCCGCGTGCATACCCTTTTCAATCCTGATCTTAAAGTTGGAGAACCAATCGAAAAATTTCCCCGTTGTGCCGATGAACGAGATCGCCACGACCACGCGCCCATCGGCAAGCGGCCGCGTCATCACAACGCTCTTGTCCATGTCTGTCACCGTGGTCTGGCGCGCGGCGCGGATCAGGTCGCCGACGGGGTTCACCCCCTGGATCAGCGACATGGCGCGGCGCCGTCGCCACTCGTTTTCGATGACGGCCAGCTTGGAATTCGTATCCCTGTCCAGCTTGACGATGCGGTCCTCCACCACAAACGTGCAATCCGCCCATCCCGCTTTGATCCATTGCGCTAAATTCAGATCATATACATCGGCCGACAGCTCCGCGCTCAGGCGCGCCAGCCATGGCGAGAAGGGTGCGCGCGAGACGCCAAACCCGTCTGGCCTTGGCTCCGGGGCAAAAATATCCACCCGGTTCATGTCCGCATATGTCAGGCGCGCCGGCATGTACCGCACCTGTACGATCTCATTTTCGTTCATCGGGCTCCTCCGCCATATTTCAATATTGTGTCACAAAAAGCTCCATGCTATAATCAAGTCGCCCGCATGAACCGCGTTCATGCGGCAATAAAAGGATACGCAAAGGAGGGCTGCTTGGTGAAAAGGCGGATCGGAATTCTCACCAGCGGTGGGGATTGCCCCGGCCTGAACGCCGCGATACGCGGCGTCGCGCGTGCGGCGTACGCGATGTGCGACGCGGAGATCATCGGCATACAGGACGGATACCGCGGCCTCATACAGGGAGAATGGCGCGAAATGGCCCGCAAGGAGTTCTCCGGCATTCTGACGCTTGGCGGCACGATTCTTGGCGCCTCGCGCCAGCCGTTCCGCGATATGCGCGTAATTGGCGAGGATAACGTGGACAAGGTCAAGGCCATGGTGAAAAACTATGAAAAGATGCGCCTTGACTGCCTGGTTACGCTGGGCGGCAACGGCACGCACAAGACCGCCAACCTACTTTCGCAGGAAGGCCTAAACGTCATCGGTCTTCCCAAGACGATTGACAACGATATCTGGCGAACCGATGTGACCTTTGGTTTCCATACCGCCGTGGACATCGCCACAGAGGTTATTGACCGCATCCACACCACCGCGGCCAGCCACGGCCGCACCATGGTCATTGAGATCATGGGCAACAAGGTCGGCTGGCTTACGCTGTACGCCGGGCTGGCCGGCGGCGCGGATGTGCTTCTCCTGCCTGAGATCCCCTACCGCATTGAAAAGGTGCTGGAAGCCGTGGACCGGCGCGTAAGCGCGGGCAAGGCGTTCTCCATTCTCGCCGTCGCGGAGGGCGCGATGGACGAAAACGAAGCTGACATGAAAAAAAAGCGGCGGCAGGAGGCGCGCGCCAGCATGCCGTGGCAATCCGTCTCCCATCGCATTGCCGCACAAATCGAGGAGCACATCGGCGTGGAATCGCGCGTGGTAGTGCCGGGCCACATCCAGCGCGGCGGCAGCCCCTCGGCCTATGACCGCGTACTGTCCACCCGCTTTGGCGTGCATGCCGCGGAGCTGATCCGCGGCAACGTCTACGGCGTAGCCGTAGGTCTCCGGGGGGAGGAGGTGATCAACAGTCCGCTTGACGAGGTCGCGGGAAAGACGAAGTTCGTGCCCGCGGATCATCAGATTGTGAAGGCCGCGCGGCAGATGGGGATTGGGTTTGGGGATTGATACCATTTTGCGATCAAGCATAAGGGGGCTTCGGGGCAGGCCGTCGATCTTCGCGGCAAGCGAATGGCGGCGCCCCGAACCCCGATTCATGTTCCCGTCACCCGCTTTCCGCACGTGTGAAAACGTTTGCCTTTCGCTGTCACCGTATCTCCGCCTTTCCCCCCATATAGAGCCGCAGCGCCCCGGGCACCTTAACGCTCCCGTCCTCCTGTAGATTGTTCTCGAAAAAAGCGATCAGCATCCTGGGCGGCGCGGCCACGGTGTTGTTGAGCGTATGCGGCAAAAACTTGCCGTCATCCTTGCCGCGCACGCGGATGCTAAGCCGCCGCGCCTGCGCGTCGCCGAGGTTCGAGCAGCTTCCCACCTCAAAATATTTTTGCTGCCGGGGGGACCATGCCTCCACATCCATGCTCTTGACTTTCAAATCCGCCAGATCGCCTGAGCAGCACTCCAGCGTGCGCACCGGTATATCCAGCGAGCGGAAGAAATCCACCGTATGCCGCCATAGCCTGTCGAACCATAGCATGCTCTCCTCCGGCCTGCAGACGACGACCATTTCCTGCTTCTCAAACTGATGGATGCGGTACACGCCGCGCTCCTCAATGCCGTGCGCGCCCACCTCCTTGCGGAAGCAGGGCGAATAGCTGGTGAGCGCCTGCGGAAGCTCCGTTTCTTCCAGAATGGTATCAATAAACTTGCCGATCATCGAATGCTCGCTGGTGCCGATCAGGTATAGGTCCTCGCCCTCGATCTTGTACATCATGTTCTGCATCTCGGCAAAGCTCATGACGCCGCTGACCACGCTTTGGCGGATCATAAACGGCGGAACATAGTAGGTAAACCCACGGTCAATCATAAAATCGCGCGCGTAGGTCAAAATCGCCGAGTGCAGCCTGGCCACATCGCCGCGCAGGTAGTAAAATCCGTTGCCGCTGGTACGGCGCGCGCTGTCAAGGTCAATGCCGGCAAGCTTTTCCATAATCTCCACGTGATAGGGTATCTCAAACGCGGGCACGCGCGGTTCGCCAAAGCGCTGAACCTCGACGTTTTCGCCGTCGTCCCGCCCCAGCGGCACGGACGGATCGATGATGTTGGGCAGCACGAGCATGCGCTCCCGAATTTTTGGCTCCAGACTCTCGGCCAGCGCTTCCATCTCAGCCAGCTCCTTCGCCAGCGCCGCGACGCTTGCCTTGGCCGCTTCCGCCTCGTCTTTTTGCCCTTTGGCCATGAGCGCGCCGATCCGCTTACTCGTTACGTTCCGCTGATTGCGCAACTCGTCCGCGCGCGCCTTGGCAGCGCGCAGCCGGGCGTCCATGTCGATGACCTCGTCCACCAGCGGAAGCTTGTGCTCTTGAAACTTTCGCCGGATGTTCTCCCGGACGATCGCTGGGTTCGTGCGCAAAAGTTTAATGTCCAGCATGTTTTTCTCCTTTTTTTCTCAATCAACAATAATGCGTGAGGCTGTAGACAGTCCTCCGGCCTTTGCCCGTTCCTCGGATTATTTCAACAATAACATGCTTTAAAATATTTTTCAATCATTCTTTCAAGGCAAAACACTCAAGAAAACAAATGAAGAATTTCTTCTTCCGTCATCTCCGAAGGCATCCTTTCGCCTGCCGTTACCACCGCGTCAAAGAGCGCGCGCTTGCGCTCGGACAGGCGCACCACCTGCTCCTCAATCGTGCCCCTTGTAATCAGGCGGATCACCTGCACGACCTTTTTCTGGCCAATGCGATGGCTGCGGTCCGTAGCCTGATCCTCGACAGCCGGGTTCCACCAAGGGTCATAGTGAATGACCGTATCCGCGCCCGTCAGGTTCAGGCCCGCGCCGCCCGCCTTGAGCGAAATAAGGAACGCGTCTCCCTCGCCCGCGTTAAAGCGGTTGACCAGCTCCATGCGCTGTACCACCGGCGTCTTGCCGTCCAGGTACAGGCTGCGTATACCCCGGCTGTCCAGCGCCCGGCGCAGGATGAACAGCATGGCGGTAAACTGGGAGAACAGCAGCACCCGCCTGCCGGAAGCGAGCGCGTCCGTCAAGATTTCCATCAGCGCGTCCAGCTTTCCGCTGGAGCCTTCGTAGCCCTCCAGCACAAGCGCGGGATGGCAGCAAATCTGCCGGAGCTGCGTGATGGCGCTTAATACCTCCATGCGTCCGCGCCCCAGGCCCTTGTCTTTGAGAACGCCCTCCACGCGCTGGCGAAGCGCAAAAACCGAGGCGGCGTACACGCTGCGCTGCTCGCGCGGCATATCCGCCAGCACGCGCGTTTCGATCTTCTCCGGCAGCTCCGGCAGCACATCGGCCTTCAGCCGCCGGAGCAGGAACGGGCGGACGCGCCGGCTCAGCGCGCTTGATTCGCTCCCGTCCCCATGCCGCCGCATGAACTGCGCGAGGGACATCAAATAGCCTGGCAGCGCGAAGTGAAAAATGGACCAAAGCTCGCCGGGGTTATTTTCCATGGGCGTGCCGGTCAGCGCCAGGCGCGCGTGCCCGCGGAGGCGGCCCGCCGACAGAGCGGAAAGGGATTGAGGATTTTTGATGTGCTGCGCCTCATCCAGCACCACAAATCGAAACGAATACTCGCTCATGGCGCTTATATCCCTTCTGAGCAGCGGATAGGAGGTGATGATCACGTCCACATTTCCCGCTTCCATGAGTTCGCCCCACTTACGTAAGCGCGCGGCCTGGTTCCCCTCCATCACCACGGCGTGAAGCGCCGGCGCAAAACGCTCCAGCTCCGCCTGCCAGTTATACAACAGCGATGTGGGCGCCACGACCAGCGATGGCCGCACACCCTCCTTTTCTTTGGCCCACGCGATCACGGCAATGACTTGCAGCGTCTTGCCAAGGCCCATGTCGTCCGCCAGCACGCCCCCCATGCGCAGGCCGTACAGCGCCTGCAGCCATTGAAAACCCCGCTCCTGATAAGGACGCAGCACGTTCGCGAGCGCCGCGGGGCATGGTTCCGCGCTTCGCGTGAGCGTGGCCGCGGCTTCCCGGACTTCCCTGTCCACCTGAACCGGCAGGCTGCCGCCGCCCAGCAGGCTGACCAAATAGGCCGCCCGGTAGGCGCGCAGCGTCATCACGGGCTGACCTGGGGCCATCCGTTCCTCCGGCGCGTTTGCCTCCCCCACGTCGCCCAGCAGCCCGGCCAGCTCTTCCCAGCCCTCCATTTCCCCGATATCCAGAAACGCGCCGTCCTTCAGCCTGAAGTATTTCTTTCGCTCGCGAAGGGCCCGCATCAGCCCGGCGATATCCTCCAGAGGGGTTTCGTGGTCAAACAGCGTCAGCTGCAGCGTGCCGCCCGCCATGCCAAGCCGGCCGGACAGCTGCGGCCTTCT
>JGI20171J29575_12612695_pt1 | contig 25822 bp, 30 predicted proteins | sample TergutNc150P4_FD_29575 | JGI IMG/M metagenome (IMG submission 29575)
AAGGCCGGCCACGTCCTTTGTGAGTGTTTCCAGCATGGACAGGATTTTATCCTCGTTATTCATGGGCAACCTCCTTGTAAAGGATGCGTAGATAGATTGTAGCACTGGCGGGGGAGATGCGCAATGGGAACGTCAGTGCCGTGTGAATATGAGCATGCGCGGCGCAAGAATATCGCTTCGGATGGTGACCCGCCGAAATCTCGCCCCGCCTAACCCACCCGACCGACCGACCCAGGTCTACCATATCCCCCACCAGACCACGCCAAAGAAAGGAGGAGCAACCATGCAACAAAAATATGCGAACATGCCGGAACTCATAAGCGCCCGGCAGCTTGCCGCAATCCTCTCCGTGTCGTATGAAACGGCACGGAAGCATGTAAAAGCTATGCCGCGTATCAATGTCGGGTTTGGCAGCAAGCGCGGGGCATGGCGAGTATCAAAAGAGGAGGTGTGGAAAAAGTTTTTCAACGGCCGGCCGCCACTGCGCGCTGCCAAATGAAAGAAAGGAGGCCTATGAATGCCGATCTATCAACGCATTCGCCAACACTTGGAAGAGAACGGGATCACGCAAACGTGGTTGGCGGGGAAAGTAGACATGAAGAGGTCAAAAATGTCTATGAAAATGACGGGGCGGAGAGATTTTTCCATTGAGGAAGTACAACGGATTTGCGGAGTGCTGAACATTTCATTTGATTCACTCCTTGATTCGTTGCCAGCGGCTTATGTAAAGCCCAACGCACAGGAACCCCAGCCCCAGGGGGCAGCCGCACTAGAAAAAAAGCTCCAAGAGCATGTGGAGATGCTGTTGGAACACAGTATGAGAGTACATGATTGCAACGAATTGAGAAACTTAACGGATGCCATTTCTGTCACTCTTGATTTGCTGAATCGCTTAAAAGCAGAGGAAGTATCTCTGAAAGGGGACCATAGTTACTATGACTACCCACCTTACACCTTATTGTGAGCGTGGGTTGCCGGGTAAAGAACTAGATCCATCTGAACGATGTAAATCTTCGTTCGAGCATCCCAGTTACCGGGGGAACGATAAATAGAAAGAAGGCGAAAATCAATGAGTTGGAAAGGAGATCGGGGTCCATATTGTCCCCCATATGTGTATACCCTTAATGTCCCAACAATGTTAAGCTATGTCAAATCTGCGCTTGAACACGGAGATAGAATACCGACAGAAGATGGTCCTCCATTCTTCGTCGCCGTAGATATTGATCTTCTTAGGGCACTGATTCATTTGCTGAATCGCTTAAAAACAGAGGAAGTATCTCTGAAAGGGGACCATTCCAGTTACCATGACTACCAATCTTTTTGTCCACCTGGCGAGCAGGGGCCAGAGCATCCATTTGGACGTTTGAGATCTTCGTTCGAGCATCCCAGTTACCGGGGGAACGATAGCTAGAAACAGGGGAAGTTATTGTCAACCTGATGAGCGGGGGCCAGAGCATCCATTGCGAGGATCCCGCCTAGGGGGGTTCCGTAGGGGGGACCGAAGTCCCCCATGCGAAGGCCGGACAGGCCGCAAGAAGAGGAGTAATTGCCTATGTCGAACACGTTCATGGGCACAAACGCGATATGCCCATTCTACATAACCGATAGCAACCAAGAAATCTGTTGCGAGGGTTTTGAGGAAGGTGTTTGGATTCATTACTGGTTTAGATCGCAGAAAAAAAAGGAGGAATGGGCGAGAAGAAAGTGCTGTCAGAACGACTATTTGGCAGGGTGTGAGCTGGCCAAAGCACTGCAGAGATATCATGAACGCGGGAAGGAAGGAAGCGACAGTGCGAACCAAAGACATTCGCCGCATGCACCATAGGGGATTCATTTGCACCGTATGCGGGACTAAGAGAGCCGACCTGTTTAAATTCAAGGGCAAAACGGCCATAGGCCATGAGAAGCACGCGTGGTGTTACCAGTGCAAGGAGCGAACCATGCATGTGCAAGTGGAGTAACATTTTTACACTAAGGGGGAGTCCTATGAGCATCAGCGGAACGCCGGCGGAAGTGATGCGCTTACTGTCAACCATGGCCAAAAGTCATGAGAGGCATGGCGACTACGGTATTGACGGGATCAGAACATTATTCGGAAAGGCGGATACTTCATGGAACAAAGACGCAGAACCCTTGCGGAGGACAGGCGATATAAGCGCTTCGCCCTTTGCATGCTCGAATTCATCATCTACATTGCCGTCATCGGGCTGGACAGCGCCGTGCCGCAGGCGCAGGGCGTCGCGCCGATCGGAGTGCTGATAGCGCTGTGGATCGCGCTGTGCAGGGTGGGGCGGGCCGCGAACGCGCTGTAAGGCCGTTACGCCGTGAACCCCGCGACCCCGGACGAAAGGAGGATACATGCAAAAACCGATTCTGGACGCATCATGCGGGGGCCGTATGATGTGGTTCAACAAGAACAATCCAATGGTTGAATTTTGCGACAGGCGCATAGTGCCCAAGATGATGATTGGCGAAGGCAGAAACGCCAGAGCCTTTGAAGTCAACCCTGACACGGTGGCTGACTTCAAGCATCTGCCGTTTGCGGATGAAACCTTTTATCTTGTTGTATTTGATCCGCCGCATTTACTCAGCGCCGGTAAAGAGAAATCCTATATGGCGCAAAAATACGGGATACTCGCGGCTAATTGGCAAACGGAAATCCATGACGGATTCCATGAATGCATGAGGGTGCTTAAACCGAATGGCGTCTTAATTTTCAAATGGGGTGAGGTACAACTCACCGTTGCCGAAATAAAAAAGGCAATTTGTGCCGAACCCCTATTTGGCCATATCAGCGGGCGCAGGAGCAATACGCACTGGATGACGTTTATGAAAAGCTTCAATTAATAGAGGAGGAAGCCCATGAAATACCTAGGCATACAGCACAAAGAACTTAAAATCGCGCTCGAACTGCACAAGCAGATGAATACCGGATTGAAGTTTGCGATGGATAATATTAAGGAGAATCCTAGCTTGGCAATAGAATGTATTCGGGAAGCCCGCAAAGAGCGAATAAACCTGGAAAGAATGGCTACCAGCATAGGGATCACCTACGGCGATCTGATCGACAGAATAGACCTGGAAAGAACGGCTATCAGCCTGGGGATCACCTCAGGCACGTTGATGATGCTTACCTGATGTGCCATGACTAGAATATTACGAGGGTAGAAAATGAAGCTAGAAGCAAAACCCTTAACTCAAAGGCAGGCTAATGACTTTGTGTGGTCCTTGCACCGCCATCATTCTCCAGCAGTGGGCGATAAGTACCGTATAGGTGCTTCGCTCAATGGAAAACTGGTGGGCGTCGCGCAAGTCGGACGTCCGGTATCGCGGATTCTTGACGACGGGAAAACCGTCGAAGTCGTGCGTTTATGCACGGACGGAACGCCGCAAGTATGCTCATTTCTGTATGCAAAAGCGGCAAGAATTGCGTCAGAAATGGGATACGACAAGATCATCACTTACATTTTGAAAACAGAGCCAGGAACGAGTTTGCGGGCGGCAGGATGGACAAAAGAAGCGGATGTTAAAGGCAAAGATTGGAATTGCCCATCCAGGCTAAGAACAACAACCGCTCCAACATGCGACAAGCAACGATGGGCTCGCGTTTTGCGGAAAGATGTTTGAAGGCTCGAATCCACATATTATATGGCGAATAGTTAAGGAGGATGGATGATGATGGAAGAAAAGAGTTTTAAAATCACAATAGAATGCCGTGATCCCGCCTGTTGTGATTGGATAACAGAACGGACACTTTTCTGCGACGGATACGCAACATTTGCATACGACGAGACATTAAAGGAAACGCGAACAGTATGTCACGGAAAATTAAACATGACTAGTCTGGCAGACGCTATTGTTAATCTCAGCTTAATGACTGACGGAAAGATGTATAAAGAACTTCTAAAAGCAATCAAGCCAGAAATCTCTAAATTATGATTGCCGTATCAACATACAGCGGCGAGTGTGATGGCCTCGGCTATGCGGCGGAGCTTGCCGGGATCGAGGTTGCCGCCTATTGCGAAATAGACCCCAAAAGACGGAAAAAACTTGCTGAAAAACACCCCGGAAAACCAATTTTTCACAGTGACGAGGAGTTGACAGTCGATGGCCTATATGCCTACGGAATATATCCAGACCTACTCTTCGGCGGGCCGCCCTGTCAGCCGTTTTCCTGTGCGGGATCTCAACGGGGTACCGCTGATCCTCGCCACAGATGGCCACAAATGCTCCGACTCATACAAGAGTGCCGGCCCAGTTGGGTCGTTGTTGAGAACGTTGGTAACTTCGCCAATATGGCGCTCGACCTTGTATGGGCTAACTTGGAAGAGGAGAACTACGAAGTCGGGACGATCGTACTGCCAGCTAGTGCAGTCGGTGCGCCCCATCGTAGAGACAGATGCTTTGTTGTGGCGCACGCCGGACGCTTCGGATGGGGCGAACAGAAAATACAGGGTGAACAGCCGAGGGGAACCGATGTTGTCAGGTCAGGTGAAACAAGCGGCCTGGCCGACGCCATCCGTGCACGGGAATCACAACCGCGCGGGATCATCGCCCAATGCGGGGGATGGGCTTTCGACGGCAGTCAAAGCATGGCCGACGCCGACAGCGAGGGACTACAAGGACGGGACAGCGAATTCCTGCAGGAATGTTCCGGTAAATGGTCTGCTGGGGAGAGCGGTGCATGCATGGGCGACGCCGAAAGCTCGGGACTACAAAAGCCCGGACAGAAACCCGGATACGAAACGCTTTCAGGGAAGAACAGAGTTAAATGCACAGACTGGCGGCCAATTGAATCCCGATTGGGTAGAGTGCTTGATGGGGTTTCCGATCGGCTGGACGAAGTAATGAGCACATGGCCAGCCTGGCGCGGGCAGGAACAGTACCCATGGGAACCGCCGCGAACCGTGGTCGGCCTGAAAGAAAGAGAAAGGCGAATTGAATCACTGGGGCTGGCAGTACTTCCGTGGCAGCCGTACCCAATTTTCTCACTGATAAAGGAGATACACGACTACGAAGAAGAAAGGAGGACCCCATGCTAACCAAATCCCCCACAATCAACCCAAGGCAATTCCACGCGCATAGCCTGGCCGCACTGCGGGATGACCGGAAACTGACACAAAAAAAGCTTGCTGAAATCATCGGCGTACGCCCGAACATGATTTCAGGATGGGAGAACGGCGAATACACGCCCTGCCTGAACAACGCCTTCGCCCTATGCGCGGCGCTGGAATGCCGTATGGAAGACATTTCCATAGTGGTCACCGATATGGACCTGTAAGTGAAACGCCTGTCAGCATGGCAGATGTACTAAAAGCCCATGTTGAACCCGTCGAATAAAGGAGGAACCCATGCTAATTTTCAAGGTTGAAATCATCAGGGAGAGAGCCAAAGAACTCAAGATTTCACAGGAGCGGCTAGCGGAAGCGTGCTATGTGGAACCGTCCACAATAAACCGCTGGATGAGAAACAAAACACCTTTGCCAGCGGAAATACTGCCGGCCGTCGCGGAGTGCCTGCACTGCGAGATAACGGACTTTTTCGTCCCGGAAGAATGATAACGGCCCGTGAGAGCGGTAACTCTCAACAGGCCAAAGGAGAACCAGCAGGGTCATTATACCACGCGGCCTGGGCCGGCGCAAGAAGGTATTCGCGGATAGTGAGAGGACAATAGCATGACCTACCAGGATTTTTTGCAAAGCAAGTTTGATTTGACTGGGGAGGGGGCGTGACGATGAGTGTAATCACTTTCACCATCCCCGGAGAGCCCTGCGCGAAAGGCAGGCCGCGCATGACAAAAAGCGGCGTCGCCTATACACCGCAGAAGACGGTTGCCTATGAGAACCTTGTAAAACTGACGTACATGAACGAAGTCGGGAAGGTAATGCCTTTCGAAAAATCAACCGAATTACCGGCGCAGATTCACGTTTGCATCGTGGCGCATTTCAGAATACCAAAGAGCTTCACCAAGGGGAAGCTGCTGGCGGCAAAGCACAATATCATCAAGCCAACGAAGAAGCCTGACGCGGACAACATCGGAAAGGGAATATGTGACGCGCTAAATGGGCTGGCCTACAGGGATGATTCGTGCGTGACGAGCTTGGAAGTGCGCAAAGTTTGGGCAGAGGCGCCCTGCGTGGTTGTGACGATGAGGGAGGATGCAAATGAACTGGACGGCCAGGGAGGAACCGAGATATGAACAAAACTAAAATCGACTGGTGCGATATGACCTGGAACCCGGTTACAGGCTGTATGCATGGCTGTGAGTATTGCTATGCCCGTACTATGGCACGCAGGTTCTCAACCCAAACGGCAACGCCGAACGGTGAAATACACGACCTGCTAAAGCGGCCAGAGACTATTTATCCGTTTGGGTTTGACCCTACATTCCACCGCTACAGGCTTAGTCAGCCAAAGCAGATGCGCGAGACAAAGCCGCAGAACATTTTCGTTGGATCAATGGCCGATCTATTTGGATACTGGGTTCCGGATGAGTGGATACAAGAGGTCTTCAATGCGTGCGAGGCCGCGCCATGGCACCGGTATCTATTTCTGACAAAAAACCCATTTCGATATGATGCGTTGATTGACAAGGGGATCCTTCCGGAGCGTAGTGCAAATATGTGGTATGGAACTACATGTACGGATTTAACAAAACCTCTGCACTGGAACAAAAACGCAAACACATTCATGTCGTGTGAGCCGATGCTTGCGCTATGGCCGGATCCGAACAGTGGCAGCAACCTAAAAACCATGTTGCCGGACTGGGTGATCCTTGGCGCGGAAACTGGGAACAGAAAAGGCAAGGTAATACCTGAACGCTGGTGGATTCAGAATGCGGTGGCACAGTGCAGGGCCAACGGAACACCGGTTTTCATGAAAGAGAGCCTGCGCGGACTGATGGGCGAGGACTTTGTACAAGAATTTCCATGGGGATGAAGAGATGAAGCGAATCGCCCGTGTGTTCCCCCGCCGAACCGCCGCCACACCTGAGGACGAGCTGGCGTTTGTTGCTTGCCAGCCTCCCCTGCTCACCCTCCCAGAAGAGATTGATGAAATACATGTTTCGGTAGCATTTACCTGGGATATTCCGATGGCGGAACGGCTGGCGGAAGCATGGCGGGCCGTGGGCGTTCCGGTGAAGATGGGCGGCCCCGCCTTCAACGAGAAGGGAGGAGCCTTTGTGCCGGGGATGTACCTCAAGCGAGGATATATTATTACCTCGCGGGGATGCCCTAACCGCTGCTGGTTCTGCGCGGTACCAAAGCGTGAAGGGTATCAATTGCGGGAACTGCCCATCACCGAAGGGTGGAATGTATTGGATGATAACCTGCTTGCCTGTAGTGAAGACCATATAAAAGCGGTGCTCCAGATGCTATCCAGACAACCCTTTAAGCCGGAATTTACGGGCGGGTTGGAGGCAAAGTTGCTCAAACCGTGGCACGCGAAGCGTATGCAGGAGATTGGCGTCAAGAGGCTTTACATGGCCTACGACACGCCAGATGATTATGAACCGCTTATTGAGGCCGGTAAGATACTCCGGCAGGAGGGGCACACCATAGCCAGCCATTCCATGTGCTGCTATGTGCTGATCGGATATCGTGACGATACCTTTGAAAAAGCTGAGTGTCGGCTAATGGAGACAATGAAGGCGGGATTTATGCCCTACGCGATGTTGTATCGGGACAATAATGGGCTATATGACCAACAGTGGGGTAGGTTCCAACGCGAATGGCTACGGCCTCAGATTGTAGCAGCAAAGATGGGGCGAATGTACCGTTAGGAGGAAGCGGAATGAAGAGTATGGGGAAAGGACGCGTATCTCCGCCATTGCGGAGATTGGGAGGAGGAGACTGTCGGATGCTAAATAGATGCTGGAGACATTTCAAAACAATTATTAAACACAAATGGTATGTGTTGATTGAATGTTGCAAAATGGGCATCCCCTGGCGTGGTGTGCTGCATGATCTAAGCAAATTCAGTCCGTCTGAATTTGTGCCGTCAGCCAGGTATTTTCAAGGGACCAGTTCGCCGATAGAAGCCGAGCGTGAGGCTGTTGGATATTCCTATGCATGGCGGCATCATAAGGGTATCAACAGACACCATTGGCAATGGTATGTTGATGATGATGGAGTGGATGAGCGCGGTATTATTCGATGGAATGCTGCTCCGATGCCTGATAAGTATCTTAAGGAAATGTATTGCGATATGGTTGGAGCGGGGAAAGCCTATGGCGGCGAAATGTCCGTGAAGGAATACTACTTGTCCAAGCGTCATGGATGGTTATTGCACCCAGAAACAAAAGCCAAGTTTGAAGAGATGCTTGGAATACCGCAAAAGAAGGAAATGGCCAGAACTAAACACAATTGCGGAAAGCCATGTAGTTGGAATAGTTGGATAAGTCCATGCGGATGCCCATCTACCTGTGAGGAGTGCCCTTGCAGGGATTGTGAGTACTGTAAATGTGAAAAGGATAACCATGAGACAGTTCATCATTGAAAACTTGGAAACTAAACAGCCATAAAAAAGGAGAGAGCACGGATGAAGGTACAAGCAATTAAAAAGATATGCGTGGCGGCGAAAAAGATTTATATTCTGAATACGGAGGACCGCCAGCAATGGGTCGGCGACGGCGCGGGCATGTACCCGGTGGAGAACATTTATCTAAACAAAAGCAATATTTTTACGATTTTCGACATTGAGGAGAAGCAGGCTGAGAAGATGATGGTATATTGCATGGAAACGGACGACAGGCGCATAGACATTCACCCGAATCAGGATGCGGAAATGCTGCTGGAGCAAGTAGGATATCCGTTTTTCTACGCCGGAAACCTGCTATACGCGCTGACGGGGCCGGACGGGATCATCATGATCAACAGCGCGTATTTGAAGCCCGCGGAGCGAGGCGACGGAAAATTTGAATTTTACTTGCGCAGGGATGAGGGCCGAATTCCATGTGTCGCCGTATACGCGGATATGCTGGCGGGAGCGCTTATTACGCCATTCAGAGACGTACTGCCCATACAGGCTGAATTTCGAAAGCTGTGCGCACAGCCCGCTTATGATTTGGCTGAGGAAGATGGCCATGACGATTGAGGAGATGATCCGCCGGGCGCGGGAAGCCATGCCGGGCGCGAAGGCGTACCAGGATATTGGCCTGGCGGAGGGGATGCGGAATATCACAAGGTGCGTGGAGCACCTGGCCCGCGCGCTGGAGGATACGGCCAAAGGAAAGACTGTGCTGTACTGCGATATGCTGCGCCATAACCCATGCGAAAATTGTACCCTATGTACAGGGAGAAAATGCAAGGCCTTTGGTGGTAGCATGATGCCGGAGGGTGCGGCGGCGGAACTGGCGCGGGTGATCCTGCTGGCGCTGCTGCACCTGGACGGGATGAGCGGCGGGGAGGGCGGGCCGGAAATTACGGCGGAAGGTATGCTGGGCCTGGTGCTTTCGTATGAGGCGGAAGAGCGGGCAAGGGAACGGGCGCGCTCGGAAGATTCTATTAATTAAGAAGAAACAGGTCATGAACGCCACCAGGGCACACAGGTTTCCAGCCTAACCCCCAGGCCGCCCCCCAAGTAAAAAAAAGGCCCCGAAAGCGAAGGCGGACAACGCTTTTCGGCCTTGTATCGGGTATTAAAAGTTGGATGCTGTCGTCATCAGAGGCGCTGCCCCCGGCCCGAGCGCCCGAAGACAGCGCGCCCACAAAGAATTCCCATAGGGAGGGCAACGAACATGCGGGAATATACCGCGCGGGAATATGAAGCGCTATTCGGCATTCCAGCGGGGGAGCACGAGCCGAGGGACATGCGGAACCTGGGCGTGAAGTGGTATAGGACGGCGGTCATCAAGGCCGGGGATATGATCGAGCTTGAAAGCTACCCTGTGTGGAGGACCAAGGCGCAAGGAAGCCAGGCGAGGGAGGCGAAGCAAAAGAGCAAAGCGGCGCAAAAGGCGGTAAACGAGCGGAACCTGATCAAGCGCATAATCCGGCGGGCAAACGCGAGCTTCACGCGGGAGGACATTTTTATCACGCTGACCTATGCGGGGGAAGCGCCGGGGGCGGAGCAGGCGGCGAAGGATATACGGGAGTATATCAAGGCGGTACGGAAATGGAGGCGCAGGTGCGGGATGCCGGAGATGCAATATATCTATGTGATCGAATTTGACGACGGGACCGGGACGCGCAAGAGGATCCACCACCATGTGCTGATGACGGGGATGGACAGGGACGCGGCGGAAGCGCTGTGGGAAAAGGGCCGGGCGAACAGCAAGCGGCTAAAGCCGGATGACCAGGGCCTGGAGGGCGTGGTGCGGTACATGCTCAAGGCCAAGCGCACGACCAGAAGGTGCCAGTGCAGCCAGAACATCACGGAGCCGGAGGTACGGGTGATGGACAAGCGGGTCAGCGCCCGGAAGGTGGAGAGCATGGCCATGGGACTGCCCGCCGTGGCGCGGGAAGTTTTCGAGCGGATATGCAAGGGATATGCGCTTGTAGACTGTGCGGTGAAGCTGAGCGAATTTGTGACCGGGGCTTATGTGTATGCGAAGATGAGAAAACGGAAACAGGAGGAAGGATCAAGGGAGAAAAGATAACCGCCGTTCGTGTATAATCGCCAGGGGAGAAGTTCGAAGATGAGAAAAGCTGGCTGGCGAAAGCTGAAAATGGAGTATGTGACGGGGACGATGAGCTACCGTGCGCTGTCGGAGGCGTACGGGGTTTCTTTCAGTTCCCTTTCAAAAGTCGCTCATAAGGAAAGGTGGACGGAAGCGAGGAAAAAGCATAGGGACAAAGTGGAGGCAAAGACAGCGGAAGCCTTGTGCGCACGCGCGTGCGCGCGAGAGGTAAACAGGCTGGCGGCGCTGGAGAAAGCGGCGATAGGCGCGGCGGAAATGCTGGGGAAAGTGCTGGAGGATCCGGAACAGTTTTACCGGCACCTGGTAGCGAAAAGCACGTGCGGGGTGGGGACGGATACGGAGGAGAGGACTTTTTCCAAGATGGACATGCGGGCCGTGCGGGATTATACGGCGGCCTTGCAGACCATGGCGGCGACGGTGCGAAACCTGTTCGGGATACCGACGGCGCAGGAGAAGAGCGCGATGGATATTGCGCTGGAGAGGCTTGCGCTGGAGAAAAAGAAGGCGGCGGAAGGGGATCTGGACGAGCGCCACACGGGCGTGGTGGAGCTGGCGGCTGTGCGGGAAACCGAGAAAGAGAGCACGGAAGCGGAGGAAAGCACAAATGGCTGATTCAAAGCAGCGACAACCCCCAAAACCACCGACAACCCCCAAAACCACCAAGAGCCCCCAAGCCCAAAGGGCAAGCCAACCCCCACAAGGGGGTTCCGTAGGGGGGATCGCAATCCCCCATGCGAAGGCCGGACAGGCCGTATGGTTTCCCCAGCCAAAGCAGGCAGAATTTCAATCCAGGCCGGAGTATGAGGCGCTGTACGGGGGATCGGCGGGCGGCGGGAAGAGCGACGCGCTGCTGACGGAAGCGCTGCGGCAGGTGCACATCCCGCATTATCGGGGGCTGCTGCTGCGGAAGACATTCCCGCAGCTTTCGGAGCTGATCGACCGGAGCCAGGAGATCTACAGGGCGAGCTTTCCCAAGGCGCGGTACAACGGAACGGATCATGTCTGGCGGTTTCCCAGCGGGGCGAAGGTGTACTTCGGAACGATGCAGTACGAAAAGGACAAGGTAAACTACCAGGGCAAACGGTATGATTTCATCGGCGTGGACGAGCTGACGCATTTCACATGGGCGGAATATTCGTACCTGATGGGGCGGAACCGGCCGGGCGGGCCGGGGACGCGGGTGTACATACGGGCGACGACAAACCCGGGGGGCGTTGGGCACGGATGGGTGAAGGACAGGTTCATTACAGCGGCGCCGCCCATGAGGAGGATCATGGGCGAGTACAAGGTGATCAATCCTGATGGCGAGGAAATTGCGGTACGGCGGGAGAGGATCTTCGTACCGGCGAGCGTGTTTGACAACAGGATATTGCTGGCGAACGACCCGAATTACCTTGGAAACCTGGCCATGCTGCCGGAAGCGGAGAAAAAGGCGCTGCTCTATGGGAGCTGGGACAGCTTTGACGGGCAGGTGTTCCGCGAGTGGCGGAACGATCCGGCGCATTATGAGGACCAGCGGTGGACACATGTCATTCGGCCCTTCCGGATTCCCAAGCGCTGGAAGATATACCGTGGATTTGACTGGGGGTACGCGAGGCCCTTCTCCGTGGGCTGGTACGCGGCGGAGCCTGACGGGCGGGTGCTGCGCATTGCCGAGTATTACGGGTGCACGGGAACGCCGAACGAGGGCGCGAAGATGCACGCGCCGGAGGTGGCCGCTGAAATCAGGCGGATCGAAAAGGAGGATCCAAACCTGAACGGGCATGACATATACGGGGTGGCGGACCCAAGCATATTCGCGGAGAACGGCGGGCAGACCATCGCGGAAATGATGGCAAAGCCGCCAAACAGCGTATATTGGGACTCGGCGGACAACACGCGGCTGCCTGGGAAAATGCAGCTGCACTACCGAATGGCGTTCGACCATGAGGGGTTTTCGATGTTTCAGGTATTTGAGAATTGCAAGCACTTCATCCGGACGATACCGGCGCTGGTATACGACGCGAAGCGGGTGGAGGATGTGGACACGAGCCAGGAAGATCACGTCTATGACGAGTGCCGGTACGTGCTGATGGTGAACCCGATCAGCCCGCGTGAAAATGTGCTGCAGAAACCGGTGCTGGAGGATCCGCTGAACATGCTGGAAAGCCGGCAGAAACGTGACCCGTATAAATTTTACAGGGTATAGGGGGGCAGATCAGGATGGAAAAAAGAAGAGCGCTGCCATGGAGCAAACCGGATAGTCTAACACCCACGGGAGCCCAACCCCAGGGGGGTTCCGTAGGGGGGGCCGAAGTCCCCAATGCGCAGGCCGGACAGGCCGCGGCCGTCGGGAAGCGTGAAATCGAAAAAGCGCAGCAAACCCTGATGGAGTACAAGAGAGGAAAGGAGAACCTGGAGAGAAGGATCATTGAAAATGAGCAGTGGTATAAGCTGCAGCACTGGGGGCAGATCAAAAAGAGCAAGAACCCAGGGGATCCGGAGCCCGCCAGCGCGTGGCTGTTCAGCAGCATCGCGAACAAGCACGCGGACGCTATGGACAACTATCCCGCGCCGAACATCCTGCCAAGGGAGGAAAGCGACACGGCGGTAGCGTCTCAGTTGTCGAGCATCCTGCCGGCTGTGCTGGAGCAAAACAAATTTGAGAAAACATACTCGGACACATGGTGGTATAAGCTCAAGACCGGGACGGGCGTTCTGGGCGTGTTCTGGTCCGGCGCCAAGCAGAAAGGGCTTGGGGACGTGGACGTTCGCAAGGTGGATTTGCTGAACCTGTTCTGGGAGCCCGGGATCACGGACATCCAGAAGAGCCAGCATGTTTTTCACGTGGAATTGATGGACAACAGCTTGTTGATGGCGCGATATCCGCAACTTGCGGAGACACAAAACAGGTCGACCATTGACGTGGCGAAATACGTGTATGACGACACGGTGGACACGACCGCGAAAACGGCGGTGATCGACTGGTACTATAAGGCCATGGACGGGACGCGGGAGGTGCTGCACTATGTGAAATTCGTGGGGAATGAGGTGCTGTACGCCAGCGAGAATGTGCCGGAGCTCCGCGAGCGCGGGTATTATGACCATGGGCTGTACCCGTTTGTGCTGGATACCCTGTTCCCGGAGGAGGGGACGCCGGCGGGCTTTGGGTACATCGACGTATGCAAGAGCCCGCAGCTGTACATTGACAAGCTGGACCAGGTAATTCTGAAAAATGCGGTGCTGGCCGCAAGGCCGCGTTTTTTCATCCGTGGGGACGGTGCGGTTAATGAGGAGGAGTACGCGGACTGGGAAAAGGATTTCGTGCACTACAACGGGAGCGGGAAAGCGGCGGATAGCATTCAGCAGGTGGAGGTAAAACCACTGCCCGGAATATATGAGGCGATACGAAGTAATAAGATTGAGGAGCTAAAGGAAACCAGCGGGAACCGCGATTTTTCCCAGGGGGGCACGGTGGCGGGGGTCACGGCGGCCAGCGCCATCGCGGCGCTGCAGGAGGCGGGGAGCAAGCTGAGCCGCGACATGATCAAGGCCAGCTACCGGGCGTTTACGGAGGTGAACGCGCTGGTCATCGAGCTGATACGGCAGTTTTACGACGAGCCAAGGTTTTTCCGGATCACCGGAGAGCAAGGGATGATGCAGTTCATGCAGTTCAGCAACGAAGGCATGCGCGGGCAGGCCCAGGGCGGGGATTTCGGGATGGAGATAGGCATGCGGGAGCCCATATTTGACATCAGGGTGTCAAGCCAGAAATCGAGCCCCTTTTCCACGGTGGCGCAGAACGAACGGGCGAAGGAACTATATGGGATGGGGTTTTTCAACCCGCAGTTGGCGGACCAGGCGATGGCGGCGCTGGACATGATGGACTTTGAGGGGATTGAAAAGGTGCGCCAGCGGGTCGCGCAAAACGGGATGCTATTCCAGCAGGTGCAGATGATGCAGGCGCAGCTGATGCAGCTGGCCGCCATTGTGGACGCGCAGAACGGGACGAGCATTGCGCAGGGGATCGCCGGAGGCGCGGACGGAAAGGCGGGAGGCGCGGGGGCGGCGATGGCCGCGCAGCCGCGACAGACCGGGGAGACGGAAACAAATCAGCTGGGCAAGGTGCTTGGAACGCCCGGGACAGCGGGAGGAGAGGCGACGGCGGCCAAGGCGCGCACGCGTGCGGCCGAGGCATCGACGCCGAGGGTGTGAGGCGATGACGAGGATATGGAATACGGTGAACGGGAAGAAGCGCGTGCTGGCGGCGGAAGGGCACGCGGGGTATGCGAAGGATGGGCAGCCTGACAGGGTATGCGCGGCGGCGAGCATGCTTGTCTGCACGGCGGCGCGGAGGATGGAACAGCTCAAGAAAGACGGGGCGGTAGAGCAAATGGTGTTTTGGCAAAAGAGCGGAGACGCGAGGCTGGAGGTCACGGTCAGCAGCTTTGGTCATCAGCTCGTGCGGGAAGCGATGACGACGGTCATGGCGGGGTTTAGGATGCTGGAGGAGGAGTACCCTGAATATGTTCGGGTGATGCACTAGCCTGATACAGCCTGATTTGTAAAAATTCATAGGCCAAATGGGAGAAAAAAAGCCGCGAAGGTATTAGACTGTACACGACACGCCGGAGAGACGGCGGAACAATGTAGGCCCAGCCCAAGGGCAACCCAACCCCAGGGGGGTTCCGTAGGGGGGATCGCAATCCCCCATGCGAAGGCCGGACAGGCCGGGCACGCCGGAGAGACGGCGCATGACACGCCGGAAAGACGATGGAGACGGAGGAAAAGCATGGACAGTATGGTTACACTGGATTTATCAATCTTCGATGGCGAGGGCGGCGGCGCGCCCGCTGGCGGCACACAAACTACGACTGCAACCCATCAGGGGGGTTCCGTAGGGGGGATCGCAATCCCCCATGCGAAGGCCGGACAGGCCGCGAAGGCCGCACAGGCCGCAGTGAAATACGGGAAGCAGCCGGAGGAGAGCGCGGAGAAACCCGGGCAGGAAGCGGACATAACCGTGACCGGCGGCGACAAGGACGCAAATCGCGCGGAGTTTGAGCGCCTGATCAAGGGGGACTACCGGGACGCGTTTGGCGAGCGGGTGCAGAGGATCATCGACGAGCGGTTCAAGGGCGTCAAGGGGCTGGAGGAGCGGGTGGAATCCATGGCGCCGCTGATGGACATGCTGGCCTCACGATACAACGTGAAGGCGGACGACGTTCCCGCGCTGCTCAAGGCGCTGGAGCAGGACAGCGGGTTCTATGAGCAGGAAGCCATGGAAAAGGGCATGACCGTGGAGCAGCTGCGGGAGTTCAAGCAGATGGAGCGCGAAAACGCCCGTTTCCGCGAGATGTTGAACCGGCAGCGCCAGCAGGAGGAAGCGAACAGGACGTACGGCGAATGGATGCGCCAGGGAGAAGAACTCAAGGGAATTTATCCGGGCTTCGACATGGCGGCGGAAGCGAGACACCCGGAGACGGGCCAGCAATTTCTGGCGCTGCTGAAAAACCATGTGCCGATCCGCACCGCGTATGAGGTGATCCACAAGGATGAGATCATGGGCGGGGCGATGCACTACACGGCGCAGCAGGTACGCAAGCAGACGGTGGACGACATCCGGACGCGGGGCCTGCGGCCGGAGGAGAACGGGGCGGGCGGCCAGGGCCCAGCCCAAGTGAAAGCGGACGTGAGAAGCCTGACAAAGGAGGACAGGCGGGAGATCGAGCGACGGGTGATGCGGGGTGAAAGGATCGTATTTGCGGGGTGAAAGGATCGTATTTTAGCGAAACACAAGGAGGGGGCTGCTATGGCGGAATATAAAACAAAGCTGGATTTGAGGATTTTTGACGACACGACGACGCAGACGACGCTGTTGCCGGCGCTGTCGCCGGAGATGAAGATATACTATGAGCGGGAGCTCATTGAGATGGCGGAGGGGAAGCTGGTTCATGACCAGTTTGGCGACAAGTACCCGATCCCAAGGGGGGGAGGAAAGCAGATCGAGTTTAGAAAGTACGCGCCGCTTGACAAAGCGCTGGTGCCGCTGGATGAAGGCGTGACGCCCAAAGGCGGCAACCTGCGCGTTACGGCCATAATCGCGGAGATCAGCCAGTACGGAGACTGGACGCGGCTTTCGGACATGCTGGAGCTGACGGCGATTGACAACAACATCCTGCAGGCGACAAAGCTGCACGGCAGCCAGGCGGGCCGAACGTTGGATACGATTACCCGGGAGATCCTGAACGGCGGGACGCAGGTGCAGTACGCGCCGAAGATCGTCGGCGGCGTGGAAACGGAAGTGCTCTCGCGCGGCGCTTTGAACCAGAACTGCAAATTGACCCCGGACCTGTTCTTTCGCGCCGCCGCGGAACTGGAAACCATGAACGCGGAGACCATTGACGATAGCTATGTCGCGATCATCCATCCGCTGGCCGCGTATGACCTGATGCGAAACGAGGAATGGATTAACGTGCATCAATACGCCCAGCCGGAAAACATCTACAAGGGCGAGATTGGCATGATTGGCAATGTGCGGTTTGTGCGCACGAGCGAGGCCAAGGTATTCCAGAACGATACCTGCCCGGGCGGGGCGACGAACAGCACGGGGCGCTACGGCGTGTTTTCTACCCTTGTGCTGGGCGCGCGAGCCTATGGTGTGACAGAGGTGGAGGGCGGCGGCCTGGAGGTTATCGTCAAGCAGAAAGGGTATGGCGAGGATCCGCTGAGCCAGCGCTCCAGCGTGGGCTGGAAGGCCACAAAGACCGCCGAGCGGCTGGTGGAGGAGTATATGATCCGCATCGAGAGCCTGTCGGCGTATAGCGACAGGGTGTTCCCGAAGTAAGTAAGGGAGGGCCCCACCCCCCAAGGGCCCAGTCACAGGGGGGGTTCCGTAGGGGGGATCGCAATCCCCCATGCGCAGGCCGGACAGGCCGCAGAAAGCAGGAGGAAAGTTTTATGGCAAATAGTAATCGGTCGCCTGAGAACCAGGTGAAGGACCAGGAGCCGAAAGAAACGGCTCAGCCCCATGCGGAGGCCGGACAGGCCGAACAGCCCCATGCGGAGGCCGGACAGGCCGAACAGCCCCATGCGGAGGCCGGACAGGCCGCGCCCCAGGGGGGGTTCGTAGGGGGGACCGAAGTCCCCCATGCGCAGGCCGGACAGGCCGCCGAACAGGCCGCCGGACAGGCCGCATTGGTGAGCATCAAACTGCACAAAGGAAGAACGGAGCAAGAATCGGCTGATGTGTATGTGGCCGTAAACGGCCGGAGATTTCAGATCCAGCGAGGGGTGGAGGTCAAGGTGCCGTACTTCGTGAAGGAAGTGCTCGACAACAGCGAACGCCAGGACATGGCGGCGATAGCCTACCGGGAAAAGCTGGAACAGGGATTTGCGAGTTTAAAATAGACAAGGCGGCATTCGGCGCGGGGGAAACCCGCGCCGCCTTTCCCATAAGGGCGCGCATTCGAAAATGGAGACAAAGATGACGATAAACGAGGCGATCACGCGGGCGGACAGGGTGAAGCCGAACCAATACGAAACGGCGGAAAAGGTGCGCTGGCTGAGCACGCTGGATGGAAAGATCCGGCGGGAAATGATGGCCTGGCATGAAGGCGCGGACGGTCCGTTCGCGGCGTATGACCCGGATGGCGATTTGGATGTTCCGTTGCTCGTGCCGGAGCCGTATGACGAGCTGTACATGCACTGGCTTTTCGCGCAGGTTGACTATCACAATAACGAGATTGACAGATTCAACAATTGCATGGTGATGTTTAACATGGCCTACGCGACGTTTGCGGACTGGTACAACAGGACGCACAGGCCAAGGCAGGAGCATTTCGTGAGAACATCATTGCAATGAGGCTGGGGAGGATATCGCGATGTACTTGCCAAAGCTCCATCCCGTGCGGGTATCGCGGGAAACGACAGACGTATTCCGCGGATATAACCGGACAGAGACAATCAGGCCGGATGAATTTTATGACATGCGGAACATGACGTCTTCGAAGTATCCGGCGCTCGCCAACAGGCCGCGCCGGGGCATGGTGAGGCGGCTCGCGAAGCCCAACGGGCTGTTTGTCCGGGATAGGCTGTGCTGGGCGGATGGGACGGATTTTTACTATGACGGCGTTGTGCGTGGCCAGGTGGAGGACAGCGAAAAGCAGTTCGTTTCCATGGGCGCGTATATCCTGATCTGGCCGGACAAGGCGTATTACAACACGGAAAGCGGGGAATTTGGCGGCCTGGAGGCGCGCAGGACCACCAGCGGGACGGTGACGTACACCCTGTGCCGGGCGGACGGAAGCGCCTATGAAGCGTACCGGACGGCGGACACACCGCCGGAGAGCCCGGCCGACGGGCATCTGTGGGTGGACACGAGCCAGGCGCCCCATGTGCTCAAGCAGTACAGCGCGCAGCGCATGATGTGGGTGAGCATGCCGACCGTATTCGTGAAGATAGAAGGGCGCGGGATCGGGGCCGGATTTGCGGAGTATGACGGGGTGACTATCACGGGGTGCGAAATAGAAGGGATCGGCGGGGACATGCTCCTCTACGGCGTGGGGGATGATTTTCTGATCGTGGCGGGGATCATCGACGAGACGGGGAGCCAGGAGACGGCGCTGACGATCGCGCGGACAGTGCCGGATATGGACTACCTGACCGAATGCGGGAACCGGGTATGGGGATGTTCCAGCGCGGCCCATGAGGTGTACGCCTGCGCGCTGGGAGACCCCAAGAACTGGCGGAGATATATGGGCAATTCCACGGACAGCTACGCGGTGACCATAGGATCCGCCGGGCCGTTTACCGGCGCCTGCACGCACATGGGGTATGTGATGTTTTTCAAGGAAAACGTAATTCACAAGCTGTATGGCCATAAGCCAAGCAACTTTCAATTGAGCGATACAGTTGCCCGCGGCGTGCGGGCGGGAGCGTGGCGCAGCCTGGAGGTGGTCAGCGAGACGCTTTACTATATGGCGGAAGGCGGGGTATGCGCCTACGGCGCCTCCCTGCCTATGGGCATAGGCGAGGCGCTGGGGCTTAACCGGCAGGGGCCGCAAGCTCATTTCGAGCAGCCCCAACCCCATGAAGCCCAACCCCAGGGGGGGCACGCGGGGGGGACCGCAGTCCCAGCCCGCGAAGGCCGGACAGGCCGCGCCGGTCAGGCCGCCGCCGGCGGGCTCATGGACAAGTATTATATTTCGACGCAAAACAGCGCGGGCGAATGGAATCTATACGTGTACGACGCGTTGCGGGGCCTGTGGCACAGGGAGGATGAAACGCGGGCGCTGGCGTTCGCGAGGATGGACGGGACGCTCTACTGCCTGAGGGCGGACGGCTGGCTCTTCACCACGGACGGGACGCTCGGGCCCTACGCGTCCGAGGACGCGCACAGGGAGGGGGAAAAAAGGCACTGGTTGGTTGAAACCGGCGACATTGGATCGGGCATACCGGACAGGAAATACATATCGAAAATTCAGCTGAGGCTGGAAGTGGGGGAAAACGCGATGGCGAGGATATCGGTGCGGTATGACCATCGGGAAGCTTGGCAGGAAATGTACAGGATCAACCCAGGGGTAAAGAAGGCTTATACGGTCCCCATGATTCCCCGGCGGTGCGACACGGTGAGGATCCGGCTGGAGGGATATGGGGACGTGACGATATATAGCTTGACGAAGACGATAGAGGGAGGATCGGAACGATGATGCCTATCAACCTTCCAAACATACCGGACGGCTGGGAAGTTACGAAAAAGGACATGCGGGCTATCAAAGAACACCTTTATGAGCTTCATGAGGTGATCCGGTATTTATTCAGCCATATCGACACGGAGAACCTGACGGACGAGCTGGCCGCGAAGATCGAGGAGGGCGGGGCCAATGAGGCGCTGACGCGGAGGGTGGAGGACGCGGAGGGGAATATCGCGTCGATACGGATGGACGCGAACGGGATTCGTATGGAGGTATCCGACATCGTAGGCGATATCAGCAAGATCGTACAGTGGTCGAATAAGATCGTAATGCAAGTAACGGATATCGTTGGCAATATCAGCGTGATTGAACAGACGGCCGGCAAGATACAGTCGCAGGTGGAGAACCTTCAAGGGGACATAAGCCAGGTGGCGCAGACGGCCGGCAAGATACAGTTGCAGGTAACAAACATGCAGGGCGACATGAGCAAGATTGACCAGAAGGCGGACGGCATCCAGGCGAAGGTGACAAGCATGGACGGATCGATCAGCAAGATTGACCAGAAAGCGGACGGCATTAACCTCCTGGTCGCGGAGCTCGGCAAAGGCGTCGCTTCGCTGTCCCTGACGACAGAGGGGCTGAAAGCGGCGGTGGACAACCACCGGCTTGCGTTTACAAAGGATGGCCTGACCATTCAAAACGCCAAGGGAGAAACGGTATTCAAACAGGACAACACAACGGGCAACCTTGATATCATCGGGATCATCCGGGCGCTGGGGGGCACCATTGGCGGATTCAAGATTGACGAGACTACGCTTTCCAACGGAAACAACATTGTGTTGGATTCAGCCGGAAAGATCCGGCTGGGGAACTTAACGATCTCAGACAGCACATCCCTTGGCAAGCCCGTCCTGGAAGCCACAAACGCCCTGTATTTTATCATCGAGAGCCTGTACATGGCCCTTGAGAATAACCGCGTCACCATGCAGAAACCGGTATACGCGCTGCCCGGGCTCTTTGTAAGCTCCAGCAGGACAACTCCAAACCCGCCCAACGCGTACATTGATCGAGCTACCGGGGAACTCATGCTCTCGACATATAGCGGGAGCGGGAGCGGAGGCGGCACAGGCGGCGACAGCGGCGGCGGAAGCGGCCCTGACGGTGAGCTTGGCCAAACGGGGTATACAACCGGGACAAACGTGTACATGAGATCCGGGCCGGGGATAAGCTTCAGTGAGGTAACAATGATCAGGGCTAGCGGCACAGCTGTACAGCTCTACAAACAGGCCCCGCAAAACGGATGGTACAGAATCTATTGGAACGGATACAGCGGCTGGATCCGGTATGATTATCTGAGTTTCTAGCAAAAAGGGAGTGATAGCATGGCAAGCTATGGAACAGTAAAATACGGCTCCAGGGGGGACGAGGTATCCCAGCTGCAAACGATGCTGAACCAATACGGATACGGGCTTGCGGTGGACGGTATCTTTGGCGACAAGACGCTCGCGGCGGTGAAGCAGTACCAGCAGTCCCAGGGGTTGAGCGTGGACGGAATCGTCGGCGGGAACACCTGGGGCGCGCTGACGGGGGGCGGCGGCTCGTCCGGAGGGAGCGCGGGCGGGACATACTCGCCGACCGGCACCGTGGGGTATGTGACATACGCGGATCAGTATGCCGGGGCGAAACCCACGTACACGGACATGTACGCGGGGACACAGCCCACGTATACGGATCCTTACGCGGGGACACAGCCGGGCTATGCGCCGTCGGCGGAGTATCAGGCGGCGCTGGACGAACTGAGCCGGCTTGAGGCGGGAAAACCGGGGGCCTATGTGAGCGGATACCAGGCGCAGATAGACGAACTGCTGTCCAAGATACAGAACAGGGAGCCTTTCCAATACGATTTCAACGCCGATCCGCTCTATCAGCAGTATAAGGGGAACTACACGCAGATGGGCAAGCAGTCGATGATGGACACTATGGGGAACGCGGCGGCGCTGACGGGCGGGTATGGGAACAGCTACGCGGCCACGGCGGGGAACCAGGCGTATCAGCAGCATTTGCAGCAGCTCAACAGCGTGATCCCGGAGCTGTATAACTCCGCGCACCAGGCATACAGGGATCAGGGAGCGGACATATACAACCAGATGGGGCTGCTGCGGGGGCTGGAGGGGGACGCCTACGGGCGGTACCGGGACGATTATGGCGATTGGCAGAACGAGCGGGGGTACTATTACGGCAAGCAGGGCGACCTGTACAGCCGGGATTACAACGAGTATTTGACGAGCCTGAACCAGTGGAACGAGGACCGGGGCTTTGACTACAAGCAATATCAGGACGAGCTGGCGCAATGGAATACGAACAGGAACTTCGACTATGGAAAATACATGGACGAATACGGCATGTGGTCGGCGGACAGGGAGTACGCCTATAAAGCGGCGCTGGACAACCAGGCACAGTCGAATTGGAATCAGGAGTACCAGCTGGCGGCGCAGCAGGCCAGCGCCAAGAGCGGCGGGAGCGGGGGAAGCAAAACGGCAAGCGCGGCGGCGAAGAGCGACATGATAGGGGATAAAACCATGGCGGAGCTGGAGGCCAAGGTATACCAGATATGGAAGAACAACAGCGGGAACAACGACCCCACGAAGACCCTTTCCGGCCTTAGCGGGTACACGGCCAAGCAAAAGGAATACATGCTGGCGCTGATGAACACGCTGGTGGGCAAGAGCGGCATGGCGGAATCTTCCTCGGTGCAAAACGAGATGCGGAAGCTGTATGGGGGTGTATAGGATGGCGCTGAGCGATATTCGGAAGAAGTTTGGGGCGACGGGCGGGACAGGACCCGGCGCGGGGAAAAGCGGCCCCGGCGCGGAAGGGGAGGAAAGCCTTCTCGCCGCGCTCCGCAAGCGGCACAAGACCGGGACGGCAAATTATACGGACGATTGGCGCCGGGAATTCTACGGCGTCAATTCTTATCATGACGACACGCTGCAAAGATTTCTGGACTACAGCCGCAGAACGCTCGCGGAGCAGGAGAGCGCGAACAGGACGCGGGATCAGAGCCAATACAGGGCTCATGAGGACGTGCTGGAGGAGAACCGGAAAAACAACGATGCGCTCATAAACATGGCCCAGATGGGGCGGAACGCGCGGAATTACCTGTGGGCGAACAAGGGCGATTACAGCGACGAAACGTATGACATGGCCATCGCGATGATAGAGGAGATGGACGGGCGGCGGGACAGCCTGCGCAAACAGGGGGTTCAAGACGCGGAACGGTGGGGGCGGTATGGGAGCAAGGCGGATTACTACGCGGATGTCAGAAAATCACGCGGCATGGCAAACATTTCCATGGAGGAGGATGTCCTGCGGAGAATGGCGGAGGAAATGTCGGGGAAGCCAAACGAACAGGGGGAGGCCGCGGGAAGCAGGATTCCGCCAGCGGCGGAACCCAAAACGGCGGAGAATTATTTCAAGAGCCGTTTTCCGTCCGTGGCGTTGGATAAGGAAAGCTCGCGGCGGATGTATGCGGATATCTGGAACCGTTTTCAGTCTGTGCCGCTCTCGGGAGATGAGCGGGCGGCTGCGGAGCAAGAGGAATATCAGCGGCGCGAGGCGGAAAAATCGGCGGAGCGGGAAAGGCTGATGGCGCTGGACATACCGGCATCGGAGGCGCGGCTTGCGGAACTGGAAGGGGGAGAACGAAAACAGTTACAAGCGGACATGATGAAGGCGGATAGGTATCAGAAGGCGGCGTCCTATGACGCGCTGCTGGAGGATCCCGCTTTCCTGGAGGCGGCAGAGCGGGGCGCGGGGATGACGGACGCGGGGATCTTCGACACGAACGCGGGGATACGAAACTATATCAACGACACGAACAACGCGCGGAACAAAGTAGACGTGCTGGCGGACATGGGCGGCGCCATGAATACCTTCTTCAAATATAGCCTGATGACGGACCGGGAAAAGCAGATTTACAACGGCCTATACGCGACAAAAGGCGCGGGGGCGGCGCGGGAGTACCTGGATGCCATTGACTTCGATATAAACGAAAGGGAAATGGCGGAGCGGGAACAGCGGCTTGCGCAGGCGTCCGCGGAGCACCCCGTATTGGCGAGCGCGTCGTCGGTGATGATGGGGCCCTCTAAAATGGCGGGATACCTGTACGCGGTGGAGCGGCAGCTGGCCGGGAAGGAAATAGACCCGAACAGCCCGTACTTCGCTTCGGCTGTGGGACAGGCCGTGACACGCGCGACGGTAGCGGGGGAAATTGAGAAAAGCGTGGACGGCGAGCTGCTGGGCAAAGCGTTGGCTTTCCTCTATCAGACGAGCATGTCGATAGCGGACTTTGGACTAATAACAACAATAATGGGCGGCTTGGGCGTGGCGGGGGAGGCGGCGCAGCTAACCATCATGGGCATGGGCGCGGCGGCGGACACGACAAGGGACGTACTCCAGCGCGGGGGAACGCAGGAGCAGGCGCTCACGGCCGGGACGCTGGCGGGGATATTCGAGGCGCTGTTTGAAAAGATGAGCCTGGAAAACTTCATCAGCATTAAGGAGCCAAGGATCCTTGGATCGTTTATCACGAACCTATTGAAACAGGCGGGGATTGAGGCGAGCGAGGAGTTATTTACGGAGGTTGCCAACATCCTGACGGACAATTTTGTAATGGGCAAACTTTCCAATTATGAGACGGAAGTGCGCATCAGGATGAGCATGGGCAAGAGCGAGGAGGAGGCCAGGAAAGAGGCGCGGATCGAACTGGCGAAGCAGGCGGGGCTGGCGGCTCTGGGAGGGTTCCTCTCCGGCGGCGTGATAGGCAGCGTTGGCGGAATCGGAAACATGCTAGATACGGCGTCGATTGGGCGGGATTTGAACGCCCAGGGCATGGGCCGGGACGTTGTGGGCATGGGAATGAGTTTGGAGGAAGGGACGATGGCGCGGCGGCTGGCGGTGATGAACCAGGAACGCCTTGACGCGGGGCGGAGCATAGGGAATTTGGCGCTGGGGCGGCAGGAGACGGCGAACCAGGACGCGATGAATACGGCGGCGGAAATGGGGCCGTATGGGAAGGACGACCCCTTGCGGGCGCTGGCGATGGAGACGGCGCAGGAGGAGGCGGCGCGAGGAGAAGCGGGGAAAGCGACCCCGCTGGTGCGCGTGGACGAAAACGGAAAGATGCCGGAGGCAGAGCGGATCATGCCAGGCAACGCATTGGAAGACAGCGCGCCATCAAGGGATTCCGCAAGGGATCCTTACCACACGGCGCAGGCGGATGAGATGGATATGTCCGCGCTTCGCCAGGCGGCGGAAGATTTTACCGAGCGCGGCGCAAAGGCGCTCCTGGAGGGATATGCGGAGAATGGAGAGCGTGGGGATGTCCAGGCATACATCACGGGGTTCAGCCAATTCTACCGGGCGGGCCGCGCTGGGCTGCCGATAGAGCAGGTGCGGCGGGAATCCGCGTTCACCCCGTATGTGGGGCCGGCACAGCAGCAAGAGG
>JGI20171J29575_12612681_pt1 | contig 24774 bp, 24 predicted proteins | sample TergutNc150P4_FD_29575 | JGI IMG/M metagenome (IMG submission 29575)
AAGCCTATGCCTGAAACTACAGAAAGTTCTCCGGCAGAAACGGTCATATATCAGACCGCCGAAGACGGTTTAGCGGATACCATCAAACCACGGCTTGAAGAAGTCGGCGCGGACTGTTCACGTGTTGTCGTGATAGACGAAAGCGAAAACTGACCGTACAAAAAAGATAATCAGATAACTGATGAGCAAGTTAAAGCATTTACAGAAAAATTAGTGGGGATATCGCCTACTTATGAAAATTTCAATAATATGTCGCATTCTATTCGATTCACATATGCTCGGAGGTACTTCTCATTTAAGAGCGAAGAAGCCCGACCGCGGGATTTTGAAAAAATAGTAGACAGATTTGAAAAAATAGTAGACAGACTTAATAAAAACTTAAAACCCATGTAAAGCCAGAGCGTGAAATACAGAAAATTTATGTTAGGTGGAATACTATGATTGATAGGTATGAAAAATTCGCATATGATTATGATGAGTTTGGCTCTATTGAAGATTATCTCGGAGATGATTATTCTTTTTTTGAAAAACTATTCAGAATGAATAGTATAAACACCGTTTTGGATTGCGCTTGCGGCACTGGGCAACATTTGTTGTTACTACTCAGGTAGCAAAAAATATAAAAAAGACTTTACAAAAAGAATAAAATGAGGTATTGTAGTAGATATTATAGAAAAGATGGTGAAAGAAGCATGCCAACAGCAAAACAGACATATGAAGAATTGTTAGAAGAAAACCGGGTCATGAAAGAGCTGATGAAGTCGTTGGCTGCAAAAATAGAGTCATTAGAGACTAAATTGAAAAAAAACAGCAATAATTCGAGCAAGCCGCCTTCTTCGGACGTTCTGGGAAAAAGGTGAAGAACAGCCGTCAGCCTACTGGTAAAAAGAGCGGTGGGCAAGAAGGGCACAATAGTTTCACCAAAGAGTTAAGTCTGAACCCAGACACAATTGTGCAGTTGATCCCAAAGAAAACCTGCGAATGCGGCAGCGAAATTATTGTTTAAATAGAAAATTACACCATGCGCCAAGTGACGGATATTGTGCGCCCAAGCGTGATTACTGTGGAATATCATGCGTATGCCGGAGTTTGCGCTGAGTGCGGCACTGTACATAAGGCCAGTTTTCCTGAAAATGCTAATGGCGTTGCGTCTTATGGCGAAAATTTGCATCCGTTTACCAACAATCTTGCAGAGCGGGATGTCAGAATGCCAAAATTGAAGCAGAAAATTTCAGGCTGCTTCAGAAGCAATGGCGGAGCCAACTCCTTTGCGCGAATTCGCGGCTTTTTATTCACCGCGAAAAAGAAGGGCAGAAGGGTTCTGGATGGTCTGGTTGCTGCTTTCAATGGCGAAGCAGCCAATTTTCTCTATCCCTAAAAATCTTAAAGGCTCCTTATGGAGCTTTTTTAGTATAGCAATTTGTCATGTTTTGGACAAGACCTGAGTAGTAACCGGTTTTTTACATAAATATCAATACAGGCGATAAGATAAACCCGCATTGATTGAGATATACTCAAAGTGGCTTGAAAATAATACATCAAGCTCCCCGCGCAGCCAGCGAAATTCCACGGTGGGCGGGATAGTCTTGACAATATCATATTATGTTAAAGGTTATGATACGAAAAGATTGCAGGAGGTGTCATAAATGCCTATCAGCTACAACAAGTTATGGAAGCTCTTAATTGATAAGGGTATGAATAAAACTCAGTTATGCCAAGTGACTGGCGTTAGCACAAGCACCATTTCAAAACTCAGCAAGAATGAAACAATAAATATGGAATCCATAATGAAAATATGCAGGGTGCTTGGTTGCGACATTGGAGACATCGTTGAAATGACGGACGACAACAATTCACAGCAGGGTAAGGGGCAAAAAGAGTGAGTAATACAATAGAGTCCGTCACAACAGAGGAATATCCTAAGAAGCGGTCTATTTGGCGCGCTCTGCCCGAATATCAAAATGTTAACTGGCGGACAAAAACTTTCCGCGTTGCTTTTTATATCAGGGTATCCACGGATAAGAGCGACCAACTGAACAGCTTTGAAAATCAGCGAACAAGATATGAGGATATGATAAAAGACCATCCAAAATGGATATTGGTGGGTTTTTATTGTGACGAAGGCATTACCGGAACAAGTACCACAAAGCGTGTGGGCTTTAACAAAATGCTTGAAGACTGTAAAAACGGCTTGATTGATTTAGTGGTTGTGAAGGACGTGGCAAGATTCGCAAGGAACACGCTTGATTGTCTTAAAGCAACAAGAGAACTATTAAGGCTCACCCCTCCGGTCGGCGTTTACTTCGATTCCGTAAATATCAATACGCTTGATGTCGGCAGCGAAATGTTTCTCTCGATTTTCGCCATGTTTGCTCAAATGGACAGCGAACTGAAATCAACGGCAGTTAGAATCGGACAGGGAGAGAACAACCGTAAAGGCAGGTATTTATGTCCTACTGATAATCTCCTCGGCTATACAAAGCACAAAAAGTACACAATGGACATTGAGCCCAAAGGAGCGAAGGCTGTACGGTTGATTTATATCCTGTTTTTGTCTGGTGTGCCAGTCAAGCAAATCGCAGAACGTATGATGTCCATACACGTTCCAACTGGTGGAAATAAGTTCAATTGGACATCGCGAAATGTGTCGAGCATTTTGAAAAACGAGCGTTATTGCGGTACAGTGGTGACGAACAAGGATTACATAGAGGATGTTTTCACGCAAAAAGCGATACACAACACCGGGCAGAAGGATATGATTTATGAAGAGGAACATCACGAAGGAATCATAACCCGTGCGGAACACACCCGTGCCCTTCTGCTGCTTCGAGCAAATTATTATTCGCCGTTCTTTAATTTCCATTATGAAATTAATGTGATAAGAAAAGGCCTGTTATCGGGGTTTATCCCTTTGAATATAGCGTTCGGCGGTTATGATGCCGAGCATTACTTGGGAGCCACAGTAAACGCGGACATCCCTGAAGTAAAATTCGATGAGGATTTTATCCGGGTGCCGAAAAGCATCTCCGCTGAGATGTTTGACTCAAACGAGCAAGAGAGCGTGTTACTTACAAAGAAATCAATCGCCTTCAGTTCGCGCTGTGTCCAGTATATGAATTGCGATTATGTTGAAGTTTTGCTGCACCCGCAGGAACGATTGTTGGCAATAAGAAAATCCTCGCCGAACAACCCTAACGCTATCCCCCTTTCCACAAGAGCGCTGTCAGCGGCTGTCTGTAAACCTCTCTATGACTTGATGGGCTGGCGGAGGGACTTCGGTCATAGGGTTATCTCCGACATTTTTACGAAGGATGGTCGCTCGGTGCTGTTTTTTAATCTAAGCAACAGCGAGTTCTGCAAAAAATCAAAAAGGCTGTTGCCGGAAGAGTGGATTAACGCCCTTGATGAACCGCCTGGCAGACAGATGTTATTGATGCGCCGCTTGTTGTCTGAAAAACTCAGCAATTGGGAAATCGGCGCAAAAGCAATGCCGGTGCGAGGTTGTAGCACCGATATCCCTGAAACCGAAAAAGCGGAGCAGGAAATTCTTCTGAAAGAGGTGGAGAAAGAATATGTCGGATGGGAACCGCCCAAAAAGCCAGTCGATGACGACTGATACTGCCGTGCAAGAAAACGAATACCAATACGGCGATGGAATTATTACCGAAAGCGGCAACAGGAGCCGCGGCGGACTAAAGAGCCTTGATGAGCTTTACGCTCCGGGGGTTGAATTGGTCGACGGCGAACTCTTGTGTCCTACATATAAATCCAAGATAACGCTTGCGATTGACGGCTTCACATTCAACTCTGCCTGCGTCCGCTTGTTCAATGACACTCAGTTCATTGAACTGGTTTTTGATAAACAGATGCAAAGATTGATCATTCTGCCGTCCACGCCTATTAAGAAAGAATCGGTAAAGTTTGCTCTGGTCAAGGATAATATGAATAAACCCCGCAAAACCGCAGCGAGAAAATTCTGCGCATTATTGTTCGATCAGATGGGATGGTCGGTAGAATGCCGATACCGCATAATGGCGATTTATCAGAAGTTGGAAGGTCAAGAACTGCTCGTATTCAACCTTGACGAAGCGGTTGAAGTGCAGATGACGACCATTGTAAAAGATGACGGCAAGAGGAAAACAATCTATGAATATCTGCTTCCCGTGAGATTCAGAGAACACACAGGCCACGATTACGGCGAGGTTAGGGAACGCCAAAGGGTGAACTTGGATGACATGTTCCTGTTTATCGACCCCAACACAGGGCAAACAAAGCCACGGCAGATAGTACCGAAAATGCCCGACGCCGAGGATGTAATCAGAAGTAATTATCGCCCCGACCCCGAAAAAGAGGAAAAGCGAAAACAACGGGAAGCTGAAAAAGCCAAAGAGCAAGCCGGTGGAAAAGATGGATAATTACACGCCTACCTTGAGGGTATATGTTAATGACAAGCAAATTGATTTAAACAGACAAACGATATCCGCGCTCGGCAACCCACCGTATCTGGTGTTTATGTTCGACAGACCAAACGAGCGTCTTATTGTCCTGCCCGCCTTTGAGGAAGCCTTTGAAACGTATGAAATTACGGGAAACTACTGGAAAAACAAGCATCAGACTTGCCGTATTCGTCGGCTACCGTTTTTTCTAACCCTGCAACAAAAATTCAAATGGAAAGACGACAAGCTATATATAGTGGACGGCATATTCCAGATATTCGAGGAGAATAAAAGGTTGGTGGTTTTCAACTTTGCGGATGCCGTTGAAGTCGATGCTGATGCCAAAACGCGAGATGAACAATGACGATGTATCACTTGTATCACAAATAGCACTAAATAAAGGCAGAGGCTTGCAACTGCTTAGAATTTTATGTGACACACTTTAGGATGATGTGTCACGTGCATATCACAAAATAACAAAAAGCAATCATGAACCCCATCCCTCATAAATTGAACCCCCTAAATGTCCGAAAACGCTTTACCATGTGCAAGGGTGTGCATTTTATCACCGTATGACCGTATGGTAGATTAGCCAAATCAAATGAATAACTTTGATACAATGAAAGCCGTCCGTCTTGGGCGGTTTTCATTTTGTAGAGCCCTTTATTATAGGCTTAGTCTTCGGAAACACAAATAACGAATAAGCAACCGATTGGAAAAACCGCCTTTTATGAGGCGGTTCGTTTTTTGCCAGCAAGTGCTTGTCACCGATTTCGGCGAATTTTCTTTCTTCTTTAAAAGTGACCCACTCCGGAATATTTTTCATTTTGGAGGATAGAAAATATTGTGGTGGTCGTCTACTTTTTCTTGCACGCAGGGGTGAGAATACCTCACTCCATAAGGTGAGCGGCAATGTGGGGGGACCATGGTGTACCGGTTCCTCCAATATTCTCAGATTCTAACCGTAAAATATAAAAAGGTTGAAGCCATCCCGGTTGTTCTGATATCGTTGGTTTTATTTTCAGCAATGTGCGTTTCCCCACGCGTCTATCAAGAACGGAGAAAAGTCTGACAATCGGATCAGTATCTTGCAAACTCTTTTCAACACTCTGATTATCATATTTGTGGAAGGCATTATAAAAGCAGAGCTGGTCAAATCCACCTTGATTCAAGATTTCAGTTTCGACCATGTTCCAATATTCTTCGCGGGTTAAACTGGCATTTGCCGAACCGCGAGTTGAGTAGTAAATCTCTGTCTGGTTTCGAGCCCAAATAAACCAGCTTGATTGCAGAATTTCTTTACCATCAAGCAAAACTGCCGCCCTGCCTTCAGCATCGTGGGATTTACGGTAGCGGGTTACAAAATACGTGATGCGTCCTTTCAGTGCATCACAAATGTATTCATGCTCAAGCTTTTTACGCATCGCGCTCCAAGGCAAACCTCTCATGCGTTCCTCCTCCACACAGCAATGCTGATACCGCTGGGACCGGCGGCAGCTTCAAACACCTTTGCACCGTCTGGCATAAGGCTTGCGTGTATGCGATCATCCTTTTATACGCGCTGTCCTGGTTCCGAGCAAAGGTCATAAACCGGAGCGCAAAAATCCCAGAAGGCCATGGCGGTATCCTCTCTCAATGGTTAGAGGCATCCTCGACCATATTATCCACGGCAAGCATAATGCACAGGCAAATCAGTTCGTTTGCTGGATTGGGAACGTCCAGGACATAGGAATCGCCCCATGTGAACCACTTTTTTGAAATGTGCATGATTTCACTGACGTTATCGTACATCGAATAATCATGTGCGAAGAAATCACCATCCATGCGCCAAGGCAAGCCTTCAAGGTGAAACTTGTTTCGGAAGAATGCGAATTCTTTCACCAGCATAAAATGCTGACCGCTTACCAGTTCAATATGATATTGCTGAGTTAAAAAAGTCCAATTTTCACGGTACACAACAGCCACTTCGTTACCAGCAGCATTATAAACATGGAGTTTATGTGTGAAAGAGAAGAACTCTCCCTCCGCAAACCAACGCGGTTGGCCGCCTGAGTCCAGAACACTGAACCGGCACCGCCATGATAATGCTTTTTGTTTTATGTACAGCTGCATTATTTCCCCTCCGAAACATTTTTCGCTGCCGAATCGCAAATATCGCCCATAATTGAAACGTTAATGAGGTATAAATTTGTTTTTAGGCGCCCCGCAAATCGGGCAGGCATAATCAGCGGGGAGCTGTTCAAATTCTTCTTTGCCGCCGGGGTATTCGTAGCCGCAAACACCGCAGACATATCTGACCCCCGAATGACCTTCATTTACACTCTCTTCCACATATGTTGACGCATTTTTAGGTGCCTTTCCTTTTATGACTTTATGATAATAGGCATATGTCATGGGAGGCTCTTTGAAAAGATTTTCCGCTTCCTGTACCTCCGCTATGAAAACCGTGTGCGTGAAATTATCCACAAAGCTGATCACCCTGCACTGAAGGTATCCCGTAACGCCTTCACCTATATACGGCAGACCGGATGGCGTCAAGCCAAATTGTACCTCCGCAAATTTATCTCTGTCCCGGCTGCTGCTAAACCCGAAAATCCCAAATATACTTTCCTTTGCTTTCTCTGATAAAATTGACACGGAAAATTCCTTTGTTTTTTTAATACATACGTTGGTGTAATTGTCTTTGTTGACGCAAACGGTAAGCGTCACAGGCTTGGAAGTCGATTGCGTCACCGTGTTGACTACACAGCCCACGTTTCTCTCCCCGTCCTTTGCGCCGATAATATATAAGCCGTAGGATAGATTGAACAAAGCTGTTACGTCCATAAAAATCACCCCTTCTTCGTTAAAAAGATTTTGAACATGCTCTTAAATTTATTTTCGGTTATCACCGCATTTAGAACAAATCCCTTTAAATACTATATCGTGTCCATCAATTTGCAGATCGTATTTCTGCCGCACAATTTCATCAATATCTGCTAAATACGGGATGTCCACATCTAAAATATCACCACAGCTTTTACATCTGAAATGATGGTGACGGTCAATAATTCCGTCATACCGTTCAAATCCGTCCAGAATCGAAATCTGACGTATGATCCCATTTTGAGCAAGCTGGCGGAGATTCCGGTATACAGTAGTTTTGCTTATGGTGGGATGCGCTTTTTGTATCTCTGCGTATATTTTGTCAACGGTAGGGTGTGTATGAAATTTTTTCAAAGTATCCAGTATGATCTGGCGCTGAACGGTGTTCCTTTTTATATCCATTCGCACCCTCCCCTTAACAATATTTTTTTCGAATAAGAATTATGCAACAATCAGATCTTAGTGTAAGTTTGAAAGTAATAAAAAAGCAGTGACGCGGGCGCAAAAACCACGTTCTTTCAAGAATGCTCAGTGCGCGGAATGGGCGGCGCATAATGCGCCAAATATGAAATATGATAAGCTGGCTTTTTTATTTATCAAAAGCTTTTCCTATTGATTTTGAGATCTCAGATGATACTCCTGCAATGAACAAAGCGTTTCACCTGAACTATTTATTTTTTCCGCGATTCCTTTCGCGCTGGCCATAGCGGCTGTTAATGTTGTCAGATATGGAATATTATATTTGATAGCTGATTTTCTGATATATGAACCGTCATCATTGTTGCGTTTGCTGCCGCCAGGGGTATTAATAATCATATCCAGCTGGTGGTTTTTTATAGCGTCAACAACATTAGGCCGTCCTTCATATGTCTTGTTAATTCTCTCAGCATGTATGCCGTTGTCGATAAGATATTTATAAGTCCCCCGTGTAGCAAAAATTTTGAAACCAAGCTGCTCGAATTGTTTTGCAACCTCCGCCGATTCCTCTTTGTCTTTTTCAGCTATTGAAATCAGTACGGAACCGGAAAGCGGCAAAACGGTTTTGCTGCCTTCAAGCGCCTTATAAAACGCAGCTCCAAACGAATCCGACAACCCCAACACCTCGCCCGTAGACCGCATTTCAGGACCCAAAACAGGGTCAACCTCCGGGAACATGTTGAATGGAAATACCGATTCTTTAACGCCATAGTAAGGTACTGACGGTTTTTTCATAGCTTCAAGGTCAACGGGATCATTTGTGTATTTCTCCATAATCAGCTTTGTGGCAAGTCTGGCCATGTTAAGGTTACATACCTTTGAAACAAGCGGAACCGTTCTTGAGGCACGGGGATTTGCTTCTAAAACATATACCTTACCATGGTGAATAGCGTATTGGATATTAATTAACCCGACAACACCCAGTTTACTTGCGATCTTACATGTGTAGTCGCGGATAACGTTGATTTGTTCTTCGGTTATATTGATTGTAGGAATAACACATGAAGAGTCGCCGGAATGTATCCCTGCGTACTCAATATGTTCCATGACTGCCGGCACAAATGCATGGCTGCCATTAGCTAATGCGTCTGCTTCACATTCGAGGGCGTTATCTAAAAAGCGGTCGATAAGAACCGGCGCGTCATTGCCTATATACTGGGAGTTTACCTGAAGATAATTTTTAAGCTGGTCATCGCAAAAGACAATTTCCATTGCGCGGCCACCCAAAACATATGACGGCCTGACCATTACCGGATATCCAATATTGCCGGCAACGGCAGCAGCCTCTTCATAGTTGCGCGCCATCCCGGATTCCGGCATGGGGATGTTCATTTGTTCCATCATTTTTCTGAATAAATCTCTGTCCTCCGCCAGAGCGATTACCTCCGGCGTTGTTCCCAGAATAGGGACTCCCGCCTTTTTTAGTTCCATGGCAATATTAAGCGGCGTCTGCCCGCCAAACTGAACAATGACCCCTAAGGGCTTTTCATGATGACAAATAGACAAAACATCCTCAACCGTCAAAGGTTCAAAGTACAGCTTGCCGGATGTGTCATAATCGGTGGAAACCGTCTCCGGGTTACAGTTTATCATGATGGTTTCAAAGCCTGCTTCACGGAGTGCCAAAGAGGTGTGCACGCAGCAATAATCAAATTCTATCCCCTGGCCTATTCTGTTGGGACCGCCCCCGAGAATGATAACTTTTTTCAGGTTATCTACACTTGCTTTTGCTTTGACCCCGCGTTTTTCCCGAGACGCGTTCAGCTCACCGTTCAGTTTTCCCAGGCCGTTATAAGTTGAATAGAAATATTCCGCATCGGTGCCGCTGACCGGAACAATGTCCCATTCCTCGTAAATTCCGGCGACCTTTCGGTGAAGCCGGATATATTCCTCCGGCACCTCAAGCAGTTTAGCAAGATACTTATCCGCAAAACCATCTTTTTTGGCTTTTTCAAGAAGTTCATCCGGTAATACCCGTTTTTTATATTTTAAAATTTCGTTTTCAAGCTCAGCCAGCTCTTTCATTTGTTCAAGAAAATACTGCTTTATCTTGGTTATATCATGAATTTTATCTGTGCTGACTCCTTTGCGCAGCGCTTCATATACAGCAAAGTACCTTTCGCTGTTTGGAACCGAAATTTGTTGAAGCAATTCGTCAATACTCAATTTATTAAAGTTTTTCGCAAACCCGAGACCGCTTCTGCCAATTTCCAGTGAACGGACCGCCTTTTGAAAAGCCTCTTTAAATGTCCGCCCTATACTCATGACCTCTCCGACAGCTCTCATTTGTGTGCCGAGTTTATCTTCAATACCAGAAAATTTTTCAAAGGCCCACCGTGCAAATTTCAAAACTATATAATCTCCGTAAGGCACATACTTATCCATCGTACCTTCTTTCCAATACGGTATCTCGTCCAGTGTAAGACCCGCAGACAAAAGGGCCGATACATATGCTATAGGAAACCCGGTAGCTTTAGACGCAAGCGCCGAGGACCGCGATGTCCTCGGGTTGATTTCAATAACGACAATCCTGTCTGTGACGGGATCATGCGCAAACTGCACATTGGTTCCTCCGACAACCCCTATTTCCGAGACTATGCTAAACGCAATTTGTTTCAGCTTTTCCTGCAAATCCACATTGATTGTAAGCATAGGCGCCGCGCAGAAGGAGTCCCCTGTATGAACACCCATTGGATCAATATTTTCAATCATACAAATAGCAATCATTTGGTTTTTCGAGTCCCTGACAACCTCAACCTCAAGCTCTTCCCAGCCTAAAACACTTTCTTCAATTAAGATCTGTCCGATCAGTGACGCCTGTATCCCTCTGTTGGCAACAACTTGCAGTTCCTCTTTATTGTATACCAGACCGCCGCCTGTTCCGCCCATTGTAAAAGCAGGCCGGATTACCACCGGATACCCAAGCTTAACAGCGGCTTCGTCAGCCTGCTCAACCGATAGGGCCTCGAAGCTTACCGGCATTTCTACGCCGAGCTTATCCATTGTCTTTTTAAATTCAATACGATCTTCGCCCCGCTCAATCGCGTCAAGCTGAATCCCGATAACCCTGACATTGTATTTGTCCAGCACACCGGCTTTCTGCAATTCCAAACTTAGATTAAGCCCCGACTGGCCGCCCAGATTGGGAAGCAGCGCATCCGGCTTTTCTTTTTCGATAATTTGAGTAAGCTTTGTAATGTTAAGAGGTTCAATATAAGTTACATCGGCAACTACAGGATCCGTCATAATGGTGGCTGGGTTAGAGTTCACCAATATAATTTTATAACCTAAACTCTTAAGCGCTTTGCAAGCTTGTGTACCTGAATAATCAAACTCACATGCTTGCCCTATGATTATGGGCCCTGACCCAATAATCATAATCGTGTTGATATCTGTTCTTTTCGGCATTAGCGCACTCTCCTTACAAATAAACTATACCGCAGAGACACCTGCGATCCATTTAAATCAAAATGCTCATCCCATGTTGGGAAACCCATTTATTATTTTGGCAACATATTTTTGAATAAGGGTTACATCCTTAATATTTAATTTGCCGTCCCCATCTGCATCCGCCTGTTTTATTTGAGCGTCACTTAATGTCACAATTTTAGCTATGTGCTTTTGTAACAGTGTCGCGTCTTTTATATTCACATTTTTATCTAAATTCACGTCCCCAATCATTGGTATCTCAGATCCATCTATATTATACACCACAGCAATCCCAGTGGAACCAATATTCCCTCTGATTGTGTCTTTCGATACTATAAATATTTTACCTGTAATTTGGTCACGATAAATACCCGCGTCCATACCTGCAGCCGGAACATTAACTTCAGCGGAGGTTCCCTTAGTATTTACAAGTACAACACCGCTGTTTCCTCTCACATTATACGCGATATTTCCGCTTCTTGCTATATTTTCGCTTTGGCCCATGAATGTGTTTCTAAACATATTAATAGCCTTAACCTCCGGTTTTGACCATCCTGTTTTCGCGGCTATACCAATATACTGATTCATACGTGACGGACGGGCGAAGTACAAAACTCCAACATCTTTACGGGCGCTCATAAGCGCCCAAGTTTTGTTTAAATCTTCCAGAGAGACCTCTGTAGTTTCCCAGTGAGCGTATGTATCATGAGATTCATTCCAAAACACCGCTTTATCTTTTGCGGAACCAAGTCCCATAGTTGTTGTATTTGCAAGTATAGTGTTGTTGTTGCTTACGCCTTGGCGGATTTTTCGTGATGTCACGTTTTCTGTAACACTCATATACTGAGTATATGCTGTAATAGGAACTGTTCCGCCAAGCTTGTCAAGTATTTCTCCATAGTAGTAGGGTGTAATTCCCCGTGTGCTTTGCGCGTGAGCAGTTGCAGCGTCCAGAACGTTTGGCCAGAAATCACTTGAAACAGGTTCCTCACTATTGTTTGTTTCAATATGTTTTGCCCCGTCAAAACGAAATCCGTCAGCTCCCGCGTCAATACACTCTTTCAAAAAATCAAGGGCGTAGCTCTGTACTTTAGAGTTAGAAGTATTCAAATCAGGTAACCCTCCCATGCAAAGCTGCGTGACTTCCCAGCGGTCACTCCAATTCTCCGTATTTCGTGTTAAATCATGCCAGCAGTCAGGATCATTTCGCAGATCAGAAATGACTGCGTTTGCAATGTCGTTTCCTGTGTTGTTACCTGTATGGTTAAGTATTGCGTCAACAAGAACCTTAACACCATATTTATGGGCTTCGTTACACATGTCAATAAACTGTTGTTTAGTACCAAGGGCACTGTGCCCTGTATTGTCTATGGTAAAATTAGCAGGCTGGTAATATATCCACCATCTGTCCGTATAATAACCAAGGGTACTTTCCTTGCACTGCTGAATAGGTGATGTCTGAATAGCGGAAAAGCCTTGCTCTGCTATTGTTGCCATGTTATTTTTAGTGTTATTGTACGACCAGTTCCAGCACTGGAGAATTTGGCCGTCCTGCACATTTTCCGCAAGTCCGTTTGCGGCAGCGGCAGATTCAGTTGTGCCGGCGGCGTTCCCATGAATAACCGTTATGGTACATGGCATAAACATGCAAATAATAAGAAAAACGCTGAGAATTCTAATATTAATGTTTTTAAATAACAAATTGATTGCCTCCATCCTTTTATTTTGTTACATTATACCACATAAAATGTGCTTGCCGCAATAATTTAACAAGAAATACTATGATTTTTGTTGATTTTTTAATTTTAATACTTTATAATAATTAATATATAGTATATAAATTAATATTGGAGGTCAATTATGGCTCGTTATTTAAATCAAATCAAAACACCGGTACCGCCTGAATCATTGTATGCACCAATTGAACAATATTTAACTAGCGAAGGGTTTACGCAAGTTAATTACAAAGGTGTAGTTGCCTGGAAAAAAGGTGTTGGCATACTTACAGCACCGCAATATGTTATTATATCGAATGGACCTGACTATATTCAGGTAGAGGCATTTATTAGAAACGCGATCTTACCTGGGGTCTATGTGGGTGAGATGGGTATAGATGGCTTTTACGGGGCAATCCCAAAATCACTTTTAAAAACCCGGGTTTTATCTATTGAAACATTTATTTATTCCCTTTGGCAAACTCAGCCCGTGCCCCAACCCCGATAAAAGTCAAGGCAGAGGACGCGGCCTTACTGGCGTAAGGCAAGGACGATAACGCAGTTAGGGACGTTCCAGCCCTTTCTGAACCTGGTTGGGTTCGATCCCCTTAGCCCTAAGAGCCCGAGTACAGTAAAGCTCAGATTAATTAATCTGAGCTTTTAGCATCTTTATAAAAGATAGCTTTTATTACTTCATTAGTGGCTTTGCCCGTCTTATTCATGCCATTTGCTTCTTCAAATTTTTCAATAGCTCCTACCGTCAGATCGCCGAAAAATCCTGTAGGTTCCGCTGTCAAGAACCCTAAATCAGCCAAACGTTTTTGCAGCGCCATTACATTGTCATTTTCATCTTCCGGCTTTAATTCCAGGTGATCTGTAATGATTATCCCGTATTCATCAGCTACAGAATCTGAAGGCAATGTTGCCTCAGTTGTTTCCGGTACATTATTATTAATGGTAAAATCCTCATCAATTTCCGTTGGTGTTTCCATGCTGCTAGTTTCATTATAGTAAGAAAGCCCATAAATTTTGGAAGCCATAAACGCAACCGCATCCACTGCGGTTTTACCTTGGCGTACAAAATACTCTTTTGGCATTTTATACGCAGTCTCATTGTTTATAGCAAACAAGTCACTTAAATCCTCACTGTTTTTTATGTAATTTAAAACCTCTTGATCGGCGTAGAACAAATATCTCGGATTTGCTATTTTTAATACCCTGGCTACTATTATGTCGCTGTCGAAATTGGCAGCAATATTGGTAGCGCCTGTATATCTTATTAATTCATCTCCATAAGTTCCTTTTATAAATGTCTTTAACCCTTCACTGTCAAGATACAGGTAACAAGCTGTGTTTGTAGGATCATCTTCCGAAACTAAAAGACACATATCGCTGAGCTGCTTATTTTGCCGGTTAAAAGCCAGTGCGGCTTGACTCCTGCCTTTTTTATTGCCGCCCAAAAGTGCCCCAAGGCTGGTAAAAAGGATTTCCAGCTCTTCTGTTGTATTACAAGGATATATAGTGATTACTTTAATACCCGCATCAGTTAACTGAATCTTATATTCGCTCATCAACTCTTGATCAGCGAAAACCACTTCTGTTTCAAGAGATATTATTTTCGATACATCGGGGCTGCTTTTTGAACCTACGGCAGGGACAACCTGCAAGCTGCTTTGAGTACATTCTTCACTTCTGCCTACAAGCCTGGCTTCATATCCAATGGCCATAAGAATGTCAGCTACCCCATCAGAAAGAGCAACTATGTTTTTGGGCTCCTTATTAAAGGTAAAGTTGGCAACATTGACAGGATAATTTTCATCTTGTGATGCATTGCAGCCTGACAAAGGCATTATAATACAAAAACAAAAAGCAGCCGTTACTATGGCCGATACATACCTTTTCACACGTCTCATCTCTAATGTTCCTTTCAATGTAAATCATTACGATTTCGAGTATAACATAATATTGTTTATTTATCAATAGACATAATAAAAAAGTGTGAAAGAATTAGTTACTATTCGGAGGTTAACCGAAAACGGCCGCTAAACAACGCGTCATTGCGGGCTTTGACCCGCAATCTTCTTGATAAAGGTGCATTACTTGGGAGATTGCGCGTCAAGCCCGCAATGACGGGTCAGGCACTGAATAGTAACAAGAATTATTAATGAAGCCGTGAGGCAGGCCGAAAATTATAGGGCTAAGGGGGCCATCATGCGCCAAATTTATCTAAATAGAAGGCGCCTATATCAATATGCTCAGGAATAATCCCAAACAGCCCTGTGTCAAAATCTTTAAACAAATTAATTTGCGGCGGAAATACGCTGAAGCAGCAAAGCATAACAATCAGCAGCACAAGCAAAAAAACAGACGGCACAAAAATTTTTTTTAAATCTCTTTGCGAACTAATGAGCCGGTAAGACGCGAATTGAGAAAAACATACAAACACAATGATCAATGCTATAACTAACCAAAATTCAAATTTCCCCAATAGAATAGCGGCAGCACATAAAATAATCATTCCGCTTAACCCAGCAATGTAAATCGTTATAACCTTCGCCACAACAAAACGTTTAAAACTAGGACGTATCGTTAAAATCTCTATAGCGCCCCATATCATGTACGAAATTACAAACACTTTGATGTTTTCCCATATACTATTATTTACACTGGATACCAACACAGCTAAAGCGCCGCCGCCCCATTGATAATAATAACGGAGAAACAGTGAAAAAATCATTATAAAAAAAATACCTGTGATTTCTGTTTTTTTTAATAGATTATTGTTCATAAAAACCCTCATACCGTTTAAGCTTTATAGCTTAAATATATGAGGGAATAAGAAAACATATGCGATGAGCAAGTTTGAAAGTTATAAAAAAGGTGGTGACGCGGGAACGAAAATTCAAAGCTTTCATGAATTCCCGGTGCGCGGACCGCGCGGCGCGTCACGAGCCAATTATGTTAATATGATATTGAAAATTATACAGGTAACCAGCCCTCCAACTACAGCGGCTGCCCCTAAACGAATAAGCCAATAAAAAATCAGCTGTTTTTTTTTCAAAATTGAAGGGCCGTGTATTTGCTTAAGCATCTTTTTTGCTTCTCTTTCCAACAGCGCCTTCTGTGCGCCTCTATATTCGGGCCGGACTACAAGGAGCGCACGTTCATAATAGATATTTCCTGTATCTGTTATTTCTATAACTTGTCTGTTAATACCTCGTATCATTATTTCTCACCTCTATGGATATGTTTGTCAGGTTAGCGCGAAATTATTCATGATACTATCAATAAAATTTTCCACATAGTTTTCAACATGTTCACATATTCGCAACGCATTTTATGTTGAAAACTATGTGGAATATGTGAATAACTATGTGAATAACCCTTAAAAAGCTAGTAAAATCCAGCGATAAATCGGTGTGGAAAACAATAAAGCTTTTCAACACTTATCCACATTATAAAAAAATTAAAAAAATTTATTTAATAAATATGAATGTAACGCTACTGAGGAGAGTCCGCATATGAACCCTAAAAGCATACCTACTATAACATCAGATAAATAATGGACACGAAGATAAACACGGGAAAAAGCGATTAAAACAGCCAAAACCAATACAGGACACCATACTAAAGCGCTGCATTTTACAGTTACAACAGCTACAACGCAAAAAGAAGCCGCTGAATGACCCGATGGAAAGGAATAATACCTGGGTTTGTTGATGAGCTGTTCGCCGTCATCAAAACGGTGACACGGGCGCGCACGTCCAACCGCGTGTTTGATAATGCCCTCGCCCATAACATAAGTAATTATCATCCCGATAACAATATTTACACCAACAGATCTGAATTTATGCAGAATAAAAAACAGCAGACAAATCATGAACCAAACTAAACCCACATTCCCCAAGAAGGTTATCCCAATCATCATCTTATTTCTGGAAGGGGAATGCATTTTAACGATTCGTTCTAATACGATTTCATCAATTCGCTGTAACCTTTTTAACATATTTTTCTCCTTTCCATTACTTATATTCGGGGTCAAAACGATTTACCAAGCTGTCCTTTTAGGATTTTTGTTGCCAGGCGGAACGGATCAGACGAGGGAAGCTACACGCATCTCAAGACTGATCTGCTCCGCACGGCGGCAAAAAGACCAAGGCCGACCGGTAAATTCATTTCGACCCCGAGTATAAGTATCCTATACCCTTTTCTTTTTCATAAAGCATTCGTAATGTAAAAGATGCAGAAATAATAATAAAAAATAATACGAAAACAAAAACAAAATTATTAGCGACTAAATGAAAAATTCTGCCGAGATTTGGAATTACTATCTGTACACGGCCTACCACATTGGAATCCCAAACCACATCTTGCGCACTGATAAGATTTGTACTACCGCTTTGAATCTGAAAGCTATATCTATTGTTTTCTTCATTAATAATATTAATAATTCGTCCCAACATTACCGCATCGCCCTTCTGAATATACATAATGCGGTCACCGATTGTTAGCTTATCACTATTTACAGTTTTTGCCACAACTAAGGCGCCCACCGGAATTTTCTCTTCAATATCAGGGTCCACATTGTTAATGAAAGAAAAGTTGAAAAAATTCACAGCCCGGTTTGTACCAATTCTATATGTCATAGCGACAAATACAATCATAAAAATAGCAATATAAAACAAAATGTCTGAAATGCGTTTTATATGTATGGGATATGTCAAATATCTTCCCTGCACCGGCACTTTGTTTGCAGCAGCAGGAGCCGGTTCATCAGCCGCGGCCACTGAATTGCTGCCGCTGATATCAAATTCTATTTGCAGCTCTTCCTTTTCATCATCTGAAAGAGAGGAAATAATATCGCCAAACTCAATAGGTGTGAGAACATCTGAAAGTATATCTTCATCCTTGTGATCAAGGTCATCCAAAATAATATTATCTGCTTTTTTTTCAAGAATAATCCCGTCTTCAATCCGGACATCATCATATTTTTGTTGGAACTCCTGATCTATTTGTTCAAGTGATTTAACCATTATATTCATCTCATTGTATTATAATTATATAATAAAGTATATCATACGTACCGGAAGATTTCAATCAAAATTGAATGATTAATCCCTCTTAAAATTCACCTGTAACTGCTGAATTTTAAGAGGGATCTTTAAGGGTTTGTTCAATAGGCTAAGATTCCTGAGTTTCCGCTTTCCGCTGTTCAATAACCTTTTGCGATACATTTGCGGGAGCTTCTTCATAGCGTTCAAAAACAAATGAAAATCTGCCGCGCCCTTGTGTAATTTGCCGTATGAAAATTGAAAAATCGTGCATTTCCGCCATAGGAACTTCCGCCTCGACAATCTGCGCCCCGCTTTCATCAGGGTTCATCCCTAAAATTCGTCCCCGGCGTTTGTTTACCTCGCCCATCACATCTCCCATATTGCTGTCCGGTACGATTGCCTTCAGCGTACCTATAGGCTCAAGCAATACGGGACTGGCCTTTGGCATACCATTTTTATAAGCAATTGCGGCGGCCAGCTTAAATGACATTTCCGAAGAATCTACCGGATGGTAAGAGCCGTCATACAATGTCGCTTTTAATCCGACAACAGGGTATCCGGCAAGAGGTCCTTTTTTAATAGCGTCTTTCAGTCCCTTTTCAACTGCCGGGAAAAATCCCTTAGGTACCGCGCCGCCTACGACTGTTTCAGTAAACTCAAGGCCTTCGGCATCACAAGGTTCAAATTTAATCCACACATCACCAAATTGACCATGTCCGCCGGACTGCTTTTTATGGCGTCCCTGTACCTCTATTGGCTTACGGATAGTTTCCCTATACGCAACCTTTGGCTTTTGTAAAATTACGTCAACGTTAAATTTGCTTTTTAATTTCGAGGTAATGACGTCAAGATGCTGCTCTCCCATTCCGGAAAGAATCATTTCATGGGTTTCTATATTTGTTTCAAATTTAATAGTGGGATCCTCTTCTTTTAGTCTGGATACACCCTGAGAGACTTTTTCCTCATCGCCTTTGCCTTTCGGATAAATAGCTAAAGAATAATTCGGTTTTGGATAAACAACTCTTTCCAATATTACTTTTTTATGAGCCGCGCACAACGTGTCTCCGGTAACCGCATCAGAAAGCTTAGGTACGGCGCCGATATCTCCCGCGGCTATAAATTTTGCCTCCTCCTGCTTTTTGCCTTTCACCGCAAGTACTTTTGCGATACGCTCACTATTGCCTGTACGCATATTAATCAGCGGCGCTTCTGAAGATACTTTTCCTGAAATCACCTTTAAGTAGGAGAGCTTACCCACAAACGGGTCAGCCACAGTCTTAAATACTACGGCTACAGCAGGGCCTTCTTCATCTATCGCTATTTCAACCGGGTCCCCCGATTCATTTGTTCCCTGTTCCGCGCCTTTTGAGGCCGCACTGGGTGTAAGCTGGGTTAAAGCGTTAAGAAACATATCAATTGCAAAGGTATTTAACGCGTCCCCGCAAAAAACCGGGCATACCGTACCGTCTTTTACTCCCTGGCTGATACCGTTTATGATTTCATCCTGTGTAAATTCTTCACCCATAATAAATTTGTCTAAAAGATCTTCTGACGTTTCCGCGACAGCTTCATTAATTGCCGTACGCAGCTCGTCCAAACGGCCGCCCATATCAGGCATCTCCGTTTCGGCAGCCTTGCCCTTTGAATATTTATACGCCTTATTTTCAAGCATATTTATATAAATGCTGGCTTGTCCGCCTTCAACAAAAGGTACAATAACTGGGCATACGGACGAACCGAATGTATCTTTTAAATTGCTAAATATTTGGTAAAATTGTGCGCCTTCATCGCATAAACCATTTACAAAAAACATTTTTATAAGTTCCGCTTTGGATGCTGATGCCACTGCTTTTTCCGTGCCTACGTTTATGCCGTTTTTTCCGGAAACAACAATCAAGGCAGTGTCTGCCGCGCGGATTCCTTCATGAACGCCTCCTTCAAAATCAAAAAGGCCCGGCGTATCAATTAAATTAATCTTTGTACCGTTCCACTCCACAGGCGCAACTGCCGTCAGTACCGACACCTTTCTCCTGATTTCCTCACTATCAAAATCAAGCACTGTATTGCCTTCTAAAATCTTACCTAACCGGTCACTGCCTCCGGATAAATAAATAATAGCCTCTGCGAGAGATGTTTTCCCCGAACCGGAATGCCCCGCCAAAGCGATATTTAATATTTTATCTGCGTTATACTGTTTCATCTAGGAACTCCTTCCATTTCATTAAGTAAATGATATGTCTATACTCCGTCACCAACAAATTTTTCACCCATTTACCGATATTTTTGCCATCAGCCATCACAATCCATCCTTGAAAGGCGCCTAGCCTTCCTGCGGCTGTATTGCACCGCCTGACAACAAAAATCCTAGGCAACTGTATGAAAAATGTATTGGTGACGGAGTACATTGTAAACTTTTAATAGAGAATACTTTTTTTATTGTATCATATCGGTGCAAGCAAAACAATAGTATTCTTATCAAACTCAAAAAAATATGCTCATTGTACAATAAAATCGAATTAATTTGTGCAATTAATACAAATTATTTTACGTGGCCGGTTTTATAAAAAATCGCGATAAGGACAGCAAGGAGATCGACCTGGTGATGGAGAGCAACGGCGAGCTTCACCCGATTGAGATCAAGAAGACCGCGTCTCCTGGCACTGAACTCGCAAGCGCATTCAAAGTACTGGACAAAGCAAGTGTGCCGCGAGGTAACGGCGCGATTATTTGCACAAAGCAGGAGCTGTCAGCAATTGATAGGAAAACGATGATCGTTCCGGTTTGGACACTATAGAATTTAAAAACCCGGTTAAAGATTTAAGGTTTTCCAATAATAACGATTGAAAAAGCGAAAAGATTTAAAATGCTTTTCTTTTGTAATACGCATTTCCGTAAAAAATAAAAACTAAGGATAAGAATAACAATGGGCAATAAGGAATCAAAAGATCATTTATCGTATCCATTCTTGGTTCCGAAAGAATATTTATAAATTTTAAAAAATTCATATTTGCGTACATACAAAAGATTTCATAGAAAATATTTATTAGAAATGGAATTGAGATTGTCTTAAATGCAAACATAAATAAGAATGTACTGCTAGCAAAAGCTAAGCTTTGAATAGAAATAAGAATAAAGTCAAGCCAATAATTTTCTAAAAAGATATTATAAAGTATAAAAAGAGAAATAACATGAGAAATATACCAAAAAAATATTATAAAAAAGTCTATGATTAATCCTTTTTTATATACGCGCAGAATTTCTTTCCCGTCCCCTTCTGCATATTCTTTTAATCCGAAAACAACCCACCAAGTTGCCATAAACGGTATATATCTTTGAAATTCAGCAAATATCTTATAATATGTTACTTCTTCTCTACCACTAGAAATTACATAACCTATGCTGATAAAAGGAAGTATAATAAATAAAAATAAAAGCGGTATAAAATAAAGAATTTTCAAGTTTTTTAAATTTAGATAGGTTTGTCTTAATAACCTTAAATTTTTTTTAACGCACATAAAAATCCATCCTCTACTGTAGGAGATTGTAAAGTTCCAAGTTGTTTTTCTCTTGATAGTACTCGTAAAGTTGGTACTCCACTTTCTTCTATTCTATCTTTAATAAAATAATTCCCACTTAATTTTTCTACATTATTCGCATCAATTAAATATACTTTTTCTTCTGCTAAATTTGCAATCTCAACACCCGTTCCTGACGCTATTAATTTTCCATGATCCATAATCAATATATTATCACAAACAGCTTCTACATCTGAAACTATGTGTGTAGAAATCAGAAGGATGCTATTCTTCAATTTGTTTTGCACAACCAGATTCTTAAAACGCATGCGCTCTTCAGGGTCCAATCCAGCAGTAGGCTCATCAAAAATAATAATTTCAGGATCACCTAAAATCGCTTGTGCAATGCCAATTCTTCTTATCATACCGCCTGAAAGAGTTGCAATCCTGTCATACAACCGGTCTGTTAAATTCACTTCTTCAATGCATTGCTGAATTTGTTCTTTTTGATTGGCTTTTTCAATTCCTTTTAAGGTTGCAAAATATGACATCATTTCATAAACTGTAAGTTCGCGAAATATCCCAAATTTTTGAGGAAGATATCCAATAGTCTTTGAGGATTTTTCTATTTTACCTGAATCTATATTATATAATCCACAAATACATCTCATCAATGTTGTCTTGCCTGCACCATTTGGGCCAAGTAACCCAAATATGCCATTCTCTATACTTAAGTTAAATCCGTCTAAAGCTTTTTTCTTTTTAAAGCTTTTTCGACACTCTGTAAGTTTAAGCATGATTGTTCTCCTTTACAAGGTTATATGCAATTTCTTTTATTAAATCAGAATCGTTTCCACTCATGATAAAAACATGATTTTCTGCCCACACGGAAATTCCCATCGTTGCCCGGTTTACGATTGTTTCAGGGGATTGAAATATTTTTTTGTCTTTCAGGGTTAAATGTTTTTTTGCCCCTTCTTCCTGTTCAATTTTATTGATTTCATTTTGCAACCGATTCAAATACCCCGAATCAATAGGAGAGCTTCCCCAGTATTGTGCAACTTGATTGTAGATGTGATATCCGTCTTCATTTTTATATGTAATTAACCCGCCCATGATAGACAAGCCTGTACTTTTACCTTCAAATACGCCGGCAGTTTCAGAAAATAAATTTAGATTTGTGTAAACATTTTTGCCGCCCTTTATATACACCTTAAATTCAGATAAATCATTTTCATTTTTGACAAACGCCCCTCCTTCCTCCGAAGGACAGTAGATATTCAAAAAACCTGGCATTGGATAGTAAGGGAAAAAAGACGGCAAACATACGCCTTGGTTACTGCTGTAAAAAACGGGACTATAGCCGTGGTAGCTTATTTTGATATTTGTGAGGTTTTCATTTCCGTCTACGGTTATGTAGTCGCCTTCACGCGAAAAAGCTAATGGATTTCCCAGGTTATCCACAATCTTGTTTACTTCATAGCCCCTATAAAGGGTAAACTCAAAATACTCATGGTTTGATAAGCTTTTGATGTCCATGTCTACCACAGCTTCTAACACACGGTCAATTTTAAAATCCATGGTATACGTTAAAATCTCAAAGTCAGCTTCTTTTTCTCTTTGTTCATGTGTGCTATAATAGCCGTAATCAAGCATAAAAAGATCGTCAGGGTAAGGGCCCATTTTAACACGAAAATGTGGCAAGAAATAACCATATAAATTTGCGGCGGCAAAGACAAATGCAATCATTCCGGTCACAACATTTTTTTTCTGTTTTGATACGGTAAAAAAGAATATCGCCAAAACAGAAAAGATCCAGAAAAAAATGAGATTCCAGCGAAAGGTTTCATAGGAAATCCCATATTGCACATCAATGGTCCAAGTTAAATTAGGCGGTAAAATATCACTGAATATTTCTTTTGCGGGCCAAATATTAATCCCATATGAATCATGCGTAATTCCCGGAATCATTTCTGAAACAGGGCTAAGAACAAAAATGATCAACGCAAATAGGGAATAAGCGGATAGCCTATTTAATTTTAACGCTAAACAGGCACCGGTCATATTGGCCAATATGCCTAATAAAAATATATAAATCACAAGCACCCAAAAAACGTGCTGATAATAAGAAACGGCTGTTACATGATTTATATAGGCAACAACAAAATTAGATATTAAATAAATGAAGAAGGTTATAATTGGCAAAATGGTCAGCATGCAAAAAAATGCCGCATATGTTTTTAATAATCCGTTTTTTTGTGCGCTGATACATTCCTCAATGTCATTTTTCTTGATTTTATAAAAATATTCATATCCGATATATAGATTCAAAATAAAAAAGGCAAAGCTGAAAAATAAAGAATCGTTCAAATACAAAAAAGCGCTGTTATGCAGCGTATAGCCCATAAAGCGGGTGACTAAGTATATTACAGAAATAACAACCGATAACAAGGCAACAATAGAAATATTCCAGGAACGGAAAAAAATTTTGCTGCTTTTTTGAAACAAGTTCATCATTACACATCCTAAAATGAAAAGCCAAACTCCGTATGCTGTTCATGAAACACGGCGATTGACAACATACGGAGTTATCGTTATTTTTAATTTTTACTCCCGCTTAATTACATGCTGTTACAGTCCCTGAAGCGCGGCAGTTTTTCCCATTATACCACCAAGAGTTCATGACGCCCCTCCAACTGGATGCCTGAGATATGGTAAATGTTCCAGCTGTAGCGGAGTTACGCGGCTCAGCAAAAATATGTTTAGCATTTTTCCATCCGCTACCGGGTATAGAGTAATCTAAGTATAAGTTTACACCGTCATTTGAAGTAGTGTCGGTTTTCAATGTAGCTGACCCGTTTTTATACAAGCCTAGAATGGTCGAGGTTTTACTGATTTCAGGCTTATACAGCTCAAAATAAGTTGTTTCTGCTGATGCGGAAATCGGGATAACCGCTAAAATAATAATAGCACATATTGTAGCGACGATTTTCTTTGTCATTTTATATTTCTCCTATTTAATAATAATTTAATTTCTATAATTTTGCTGTAAAATTCGTCGTTGCATCACCCAACTCTTCCTATCAGAATGACGATTACGAGGCTTGGCTTCGGACAGTTGGAAAAAATTTCACGCATCCTTTAGAAATTGACATCAAATAAATTTTACGATTTCACTATACCGTCTGCCGTTTTCTGTAAAGTTTAATTTTTGTCGATTCCTCACCTCAATATTTACCAATATAGCATCTCCGAAAACTCATTGCCACGACATCACATTTTT
>JGI20171J29575_12612672_pt1 | contig 24198 bp, 21 predicted proteins | sample TergutNc150P4_FD_29575 | JGI IMG/M metagenome (IMG submission 29575)
TTTCAAATTCAGATTTATCTACAAAAGCACTTTCCAGTGCATCTAACAACGCCTTTATTTCTTTCCCTTTAAGATACATATTGGTAATCCCTCCGTTTGATATTCTTTTTCGCAGCTCTCCTGATATCTCCCAGAATTTACTTTGATCATATTGTACTATATAGTCAAAGAAATCACAAGTCAAAACAAAAAAATTGCTGCACCCCAAAAAAATAAAAATTTCAGCCGGGTGCACCGCACCCGGCTTTAAATTCTGTTTTTCAGTATTATTAATCAACCAGTAACATAATCTTTACGCCTTGGAACCCTGTATCAGCAATCTTACCGCCTCTACAGACGTTTTAATGGCGGCGGTAGTATCGTGGCAATGCTCATTGCTTAACCCGCGCTTTTGGCGTTCCTGATTCCATACTACATTTAAGACACAGCCTGCCTTAGCGCCTAGTATCTGGCACACAATGTATAGTGTGGAGCTCTCCATTTCAGAAGCCAGACATCCTGCTTTAATCCACGCTTCCCATTTTTCTTTTAGCTCATAACCAGCGGGAATTCTGTCGGGGCTATGCTGTCCGTAAAATGAATCCTTGCACTGCACAATGCCGGCATGCCAATTCTGATTAAGGTTTTTTGCCGCCTGTACCAGCGCGTTTGTTACGTCTAAATCAGCAACAGCGGGAAATTCAATAGGAACATACTCTTTTGTAGTTCCTTCCATACGGATAGCGCCCGTCGCAATGACTACATGATTACTCTCAACAGGCAGCGCCATACCGCCGCAAGTTCCAATACGTATAAATGTCCGTACACCTGTCTGATACAGCTCTTCAACCGCAATCGCCGTTGAAGGTCCTCCCATACCGGTTGACATTACCATAACCGTTTCACCTGATATTTCGCCTAACCAGGTAGTGTACTCACGGTTTTGGTGATAAAAGCGGGGATTGTCTAAAAATTGTGCGATTTTTTCCACGCGCCCCGGATCTCCCGGAAGTATTACATATTTCGCTCCATGTGTATCATCAAAATCAACATGATAAAGCTTCTCCAAACATTACACCTCCTATTTTACTTAACTCAAATTTCAACTGTTACTTAATTTAATTGATCTAGCGGCTTCCCTTATCATAAGGAATACCCTCAGCCCTTGGCGCCATAGATCTTTTAGACATGAGCGCCAATACAAGCAGTGTAACTATATACGGTATCATCTTGTATATATATCCGCTTATACCTATGCTGACCAGGAATGATATACCCGAATATGCCGCCGAAATTGCTTTCATCAAACCGAAGAAAAACGCCGCAAATAAAATTCTGCCCGGTTTCCATTGACCAAAAATCAAAACAGCAAGAGCCAGGAATCCAAACCCGTCAACGGAAGCGTTTGATTCTACCGCTGTAGGAATAATAAATACAAGGCCTCCTATTCCCGCCAGCGCGCCGGAAATCATAACTCCAAAATACCGCATTTTGTATACGCTGATACCCGCGGCGTCAGCTGCCTGGGGATGTTCACCGCACGCTTTCAATCTCAGGCCAAACCGTGTTTTAGAAATTACTATCCAGGAAACAATTAAAATCAAAATGCCAAGGAATGTAGTAATATATGTGTTTTTAAAGAAAAGGTCGCCTATAAAAGGGATATCGCCTAACAAAGGCACTGATTTGATATGAAACTGGTTCTTAAAAGGTATCTGCTGTACTGTACGAACAGCTCTCGCAATATAGATAGCCAGAGCAGGCGCAAACATGTTTATAGCGGTACCGCTGATAATCTGATCAGCCTTCATATGTATGGCCGCATACGCGTGAGCCAGAGAAATTACTATGCCTGTTGCCGCCGATATAACCATAGCCATGAGTAAAACAGGCTGCCCTGGTATAGTTCCCTGAACAAAGTACAGAAACAAAACACCTGAAAATGCTCCAATTATCATAATACCTTCAAGCGCAATATTCACAACGCCGCTTCGCTCGGAAAACATCGCGCCAAGGGCCACAACAAGCAGAGGAATTAAATAAAACATCATTTGCTGAACAATAAAGTATAAAACTTTTAACACATCCACAACACTTATCCTCCTTTTTCACCGCTTTTTGTTTCATCCGGCTCGAGGTTTTCATCGTTTTCTGGTTTAACCGGCCAAGGTGCCTGAGAGCTTTGGTCACTGCTAACAGGTACTTTTTTTCTGTCTTTTATTATTATATTAATTAAACCTTTAAATAATAAAGCCAGCGCACTGAAATAAATTATTATTGAGATAATAATCTCAATTACCTGCGGGGCAAAACCGTACAGCTGCATATTGGTACCGCCCACATTCAGATGGGCAACAAGAAGACCGGAAAAAATGATGCCAATGGGGTTATTTAAACCAAGCAGCGCAACAGGAATACCGTTAAACCCTTCCGCCGCCAAGACATCAACCACGTCAATACCTTTCCCCGACCCGGCCAGATAAAGCAGCGCACCGCCAAGACCCGCTAAAGCTCCGGCAATCATCATAGAAAATATAATACTGCGGTTTTCATTAATACCGGCGTATCTCGCGGATTCTCTGTTAAACCCGCAGGCTTTTAGTTCGTATCCAAATGTTGTCTTTTGAAGAATAATGAAAATTACAATAGCCATTAAAACGGCTATCACCACACCGCTGTTAACACTTGACGTAGCGCTTGATGTTTTAAAGATTTTATCAAGACCCATCCTAGGCACATTTGCCACATCAGGAACACGTTTCGTTTGATTTTTCATTGATTCATAAACACCGGTATTAAGTATAAGATAATTCACCACATACATACCGATATAATTCATCATAATACACGCGATAACTTCATTTACATTGCGGTAAGCTTTTAAAATACCCGGTATAGCGCCCCAAATGGCGCCCGCAAGCATCGCACCCAAAAGTGCTGTTATCCAGCGAAGCGGTCCGGGTAAAAACGTACATTTAATGCCAATCAATATCGCCACATAAGCCCCGGCAATAAACTGACCTGACGCGCCGATATTAAACAATCCTGTACGGCTGGCAAAGCCCACTGAAAGCCCTGTCATTATGATTGGTGTAGCGAAATATAATACCTGCCCCAAATCCTTCATATTGGAAAATCCGCCAACCAAAATTGAGATGAAGCCATTAAAAGCCTGACTTGGATTACTGATGAGAAGAATAATAAACCCTACAAGCAGCCCAATCAAAATGGACAACACTGAGGAAAGAACATTTGAATAAGAATCAGTGGCCAGTATCCGCCTAATCTTTCCCATTATACATTATCCCCCTTCTTAGAACCTGACATATAAAGCCCAAGTTCTTGATACGTCGTCTCTTTTGGATTTACATTGGCAACTATCGTGCCTTCATAAATAACTAAAATTCTGTCGCTTACGTTCATCACTTCGTCAAGTTCAAGAGAAACAAGTAAAACACCCTTGCCGTTGTCACGCTGTTCTATCAGCTGCTTATGTATGTATTCAATCGCGCCTACGTCCAAGCCGCGTGTGGGCTGAACCGCAATTAAAAGCTTAGGGGTACGGTCAATTTCACGTGCTATAATAGCCTTTTGCTGATTACCGCCTGACATACTGCGCGTTATTGTTTTCGCGCCTTGTCCGCTTCGTATATCAAAACGCTCAATAAGTGTATCGGCATAATTGTAAATGGTATCATATTTTAAGAAACCGTTATTCTGAAAGTCCGGGGTAAAATAACGCTGTAAAACAAGATTATATGCCATATCGTAATCCAGAACAAGACCGTGCTTATGCCTGTCTTCCGGGATATGCGCCATACCGCTCTTGCCCTTTTCACGAATACTTTTTTCTGTAATATCTTCACCGTCTAATTTTATAGCCCCGCTGTCTATTGGCATCATACCTGTCAGCGCATAAACCAACTCGCTCTGACCGTTGCCGTCAATACCCGCAATGCAGACAATTTCCCCTTTATGGACATTAAACGAAACATGGTTTACAAGATTTTTTTCGGTTGTTTTACTTTTTACAGTTAAATCGTTTACCTCAAATATAACGTCACCGATTTCAGGGTCCTGCTTTTCAACCATAAGGCTTACTTTACGTCCCACCATCATCTCCGACATTTGCTCCTTGGAGGTTTCGGCAGTATTAACAGTTCCAATATACTTCCCCTTACGCAATACGGTGCAGCGGTCTGAAACAGCTTTGATTTCATTTAATTTATGCGTAATAAACAGAATAGATTTTCCTTCTGATACAAGCTCTTTCATAATTTTCATAAGCTCGTCAATTTCCTGGGGGGTCAAAACAGCTGTAGGCTCATCAAAAATTAAAATTTCGTTTTCACGGTAAAGCATTTTTAATATTTCAACACGCTGCTGCATACCTACGGTAATATCTGAAATATAAGAATCCGGGTCAACCTGCAGTCCATAACGGTTTGAGATTTCAACTATTTGCCTGCGGGCGTTATCAAGTGTCAAAAAACCGGCATTGGTAGGTTCTACACCAAGTATGATGTTTTCAAGGACTGTAAAATTATGTACCAGTTTAAAGTGCTGATGCACCATCCCAATGCCAAGCTTTGTCGCGTCGTTTGGACCGTGAATTTTTACAGGCTGCCCGTTCTTTTTTATGACGCCCTCTTCAGGCTGGTACATTCCAAACAATACACTCATCAAGGTAGATTTCCCGGCGCCGTTTTCACCAAGCAGCGCATGAATTTCACCTTTTTTCAGCTGAAGTGTAATATTATCATTTGCAATAATACCGGGAAATTTTTTTGTAATGTTGCACATTTCAATAATATAATCCACTATGCGTTCACCTGCCTGTTAATGATTAAACCAAACTAAGGAGGCCAGTACAGCCAGCCCCCTTAATTTGATTGGTAAATAAAAATTACGATACTACTTCGTCTATCTTTACTAATTCGGTTGTAATGATAGTAGGACTGCCCGTTTCGTTACGTTCAGTTACTAATGTGACTTCTTTATTTTTCAGCTTAGCAAAAATAGCGTCATAATCCGCTTGAGAAAAAGTCTTGAATCTTGAAGTTGCCATCGGAAGACCAATGCCGTTCTGTTCGGCAGCTAAAATAACTGACTCTCCGCCTTTAAATGTACCGTCATAGAATTTAGCAACAAGATCATATACGGACTGGCCAAGCTCTTTCATCGCGGAAGTAATAACGGTTTCAGATTCCGCTTCCTGGTCAACGTCAACGCCAATAACTTTCTTGCCCGCAGTTTCAGCAGCAGACATGATAGATGAGCCTATTCCGCCGCCGCAGGCAAAAATAACTTCGACACCTTCCTGATACCATGCGGATGCCTGTGTTTGAATGTCAGGGCTGGCAGTAAATGTGCCTGTGTAGTTGTATTTTACTGTGACTTCGTCTTTTGCTAAATTTAATTCCGCCGCCGCCGCATCAGCGCCTTGAATGAAGCCGTAGCCAAAGCTCACTACAGCCGGAACCGCGATACCGCCCATAAAGCCCAGCTTACGGTATCCATCTTTAATTGCCGCATAACCTGCCAGATAACCTGCCTGATCTTCCGCATAGTGAACACCTATCGCGTTGCTCGCGATATCAGCCGCGGTACCTTCTCCGGCCGGTCTTGGGTCACCGTCTAACAGGATAAATGTAACCTCAGGATACTGTGTTTGAGCTGTGTGAACGGGTACTTCAAATAAATAACCGGGTGTAACAACAATCTTCGCTCCGCCCTGCACCGCGAGACCAATCGCATCTAAGTATGCGTTATCGCTCTGTTCTGTCGGTTTGTAATACTGAAAAGTTTTGTTGTTTTCTTCACCGTACTTCTTTAAACCTTCCCATGCGCCCTGATTAAATGATTTGTCATCAATGGTTCCTAAGTCAGTAATTAAAGCCAGTTCAAAAGTTCCTCCGGCAGCTGTTGTCAAACCTTCAGTTGCGGTATCGGTATTAGTAGTAGGCGTTGTATCACTTACGTTACCGTCCCCGGTACAAGCCGCAAATGAGATCGCCAAGATTGCTGCCAAAAGCAGCGCTGTAATTTTCTTCATAGTAGTCCTCCATTTTATAAATTTAGAATTTATTTTTTCTTGCAGTTATGCAAGCAAGAAACAATTTCAGGAGCATTTATTATGCTCTAAAATATTGTTATTATATAACCGGTTAAAAATAATTTAAAATTAAAGGCGCTGGAGTAAACAGTGATATTTAAAATAAATTTCGCCGGCTATGTAGACAGATTTTCAGGCCCAAATCCTTCAGGAAGAATTTCCTTTAGCGTATGCACACGAAAATTCTCTTCCCCGGCGGCAACAATTACAGTAAAGTCTTCGGGATCACAAAATTCCATCATTACCTGGCGGCAGACGCCGCATGGATACGCAAATCCGGGAACACCGCCCCGGGGCCAGCCGACAACGGCAATTGCTTCAAACCCGCGTTCCCCCTCCGAAACCGCCTTGAAGAAAGCGGTACGCTCGGCACAGTTAGTCGGTGTATACGCCGCGTTCTCAATATTGCAGCCCAAATAAATCTTTCCGCTTTTCGCAAGCAGAGCCGCGCCGACCATAAACGAAGAGTAGGGTGTGTACGCCATTTCTCTTGCTTCAATAGCTTTTGCTATGAGATCCTTTATATTCATCATATCAATACCCTGATGTTTCCTCGCCGGATAATATTTTTATAGCGGAACTTGTCCCTAAACGGTCACATCCAGCACTTAGAAAATCTACCATATCCTGACGCGTACGAATTCCGCCGGCAGCTTTTATTTTCACCTGCGGCCCAATATGCTTTTTAAACAAAATAATATCTTCCATCACCGCACCGGCTGTTCCAAAACCTGTGGACGTTTTAATATAATCGGCGCCGGCCTCTGTAACACAGCCGCACAGCGACACCTTTTCCTCTTCGGTCAGATAGCACGCTTCAATAATCACTTTAAGTATATGGTTCCCCACCGCTTTTTTAATAGCCGCTATTTCACCTGTCACCTTATTGAAATCACCGTTTTTAACATCTCCGATGTTTATAACCATATCTATTTCATTTGCGCCGTCATTTACGGCAGCTTCCGCTTCCGCTGTTTTCACGGATGAAATATTATACCCTAAAGGAAACCCGATAACCGTACAAATATTAATACCGCTAAAATTATCAGCAATTCTTTTAATATAAGACGGAGGCACACAAACAGAAGCCGTTTTAAATTTTATACTTTCTTCACAAAGCGTACATATCTCATCCCACGATGATACCGCTTTTAGCAATGTGTGATCTACATGTGATAATATTTTAGAATTTTCCATAATGCCCTCTTAAATATATTGAGTCTCTTCGAAGAAACTCTTATTCTCAGTAAAAATTTTATTTAAACTCCTAATTGTCATATTATCATCAGAATGAAGCATTGTCAATGGGCAAAAGAATATTTTTTAATATTTTCGTATTTTATTTATTTGAAAGCTATATTATTCTTCAAAATTGAAAATACCTGAGTTTTTATCCTTAAATATATTAAAAATATTTTCTATTATTTCTTCGTCATCAATACTGGAATACCGCTCGAAATGGTTGTCCGAATTTTCAATACGCAAAATTGTAACAACCTCAGAATCTTCATCGACAGGTAAAATCACAATATATCTTTGACCGCCGTGTTCAATAATGTCTAAAAGTTCAAAAGGTATATCCTGACCTTCGTCATCAGTTAAAACAATTATATTGTCCTCGTTTTCTTCAATATCATATTCTTTGCCATCTTCATTTTTTAACATGCGTATCCTCCGATATGATAATATAATAGTAGAGTTAAAACTTATGGGTACCATTATGCAAAATGCGGCCCAATGTGAACTGAGCCGCATTATTTACGTATAAATTGATCTTATTCATTAATTGCGATAACCGCACCGGAACCCACTGTTCTGCCGCCTTCACGGATAGCAAAACGCAGTCCGACTTCAATTGCAATTGGTGTAATCAATTCAACGTCCATTTCTACATTATCCCCAGGTACACACATCTCAATACCTTCCGGTAAAGTAATTGTACCGGTAACATCCGTTGTCCTGAAATAGAACTGAGGACGGTAATTGTTAAAGAACGGCGTATGGCGCCCGCCTTCATCCTTTGTCAGCACATACACCTGGCCGCGGAATTTTGTATGAGGTTTAATAGAACCCGGTTTTGCCAAAACCTGCCCGCGTTCGATCTCGGTTCTTTGAACACCGCGAAGCAATACACCTACATTGTCACCGGCCTGCGCGTAATCCAGCGTCTTTTTGAACATTTCAAGACCTGTAACAACAACTTTCCTTGTTTCCTCCGTGAGACCTACAATTTGTACTTCTTCAGAAGTTTTAATAGTACCTCTCTCAACTCTGCCTGTCGCGACAGTCCCGCGTCCCGTGATAGTGAAAACATCCTCAACAGGCATCAGGAATGGCAAATCAGATTTTCTCTCAGGCGTAGGAATAAACGAGTCAACTGCCGCCATCAATTCATGAATACAGGCGTACTCGGGATCCGACGGGTCCTTAGACGCACTTTCAAGCGCCTGATAAGCGGAACCTTTTATAACAGGAGTTTCGTCACCGGGGAATTCATATTCGCTAAGCAGGTCGCGGATTTCCATTTCAACTAATTCCAGAAGCTCCGGATCGTCAACCTGGTCTATTTTATTCATAAAAACAACAATGTGCGGAACGCCTACCTGACGGGAAAGTAAAATATGCTCTCTTGTCTGCGGCATAGGGCCATCGGCGGCCGAGACAACTAAAATAGCGCCGTCCATCTGAGCCGCACCGGTGATCATATTTTTAACGTAGTCGGCATGTCCGGGACAGTCAACATGGGCATAGTGGCGGTTAGCTGTTTGATATTCAACATGTGCGGTATTAATTGTAATACCACGTTCTCTTTCTTCCGGAGCTTTGTCGATATGCGCATAATCTACAAACTCGGCATCTCCGCCGAAGTTAAGAACCTTCGTAATTGCCGCAGTTAAAGTAGTTTTACCATGGTCAACATGGCCAATGGTCCCGATGTTAACATGTGGTTTTGTTCTTTCGAACTTTGCTCTTGCCATTATGGATTTCCTCCTCTAAAGTAACATTTTAGTTTTCCAACATTTAGTCATAATTGTATCAGTAAAACTTTTAAAAAGCAATAGCTTTTTAAAAAAAACTATTAAGAATTTAGGTGTGTTTCAAAAAAGGTATGTTTTTGTTGAAATAGATTACGTAGGGGCGGATAGTATCCGCCCGCAGGCACATATTATGCGCCCCTACAGTGAATGATTTCACATGTTGTTTTACATCACATCAACATCATTTGAAACACGCCAGAATTTAGTTCCTGTTTGAACGGTTGCTTACAATATTTTCGCCAATACTTTTGGGAATCTCCGCATAGTGACTTGGTTCCATAACATATTGGCCGCGTCCTTGTGTCTTTGAACGCATATCGGTAGCGTAGCCAAACATTTCTGAAAGCGGAACATTAGCAGTAACACGCTGGGCGCCGTTTTCCGCTGTCATACCTTGTATCAGTCCCCGCCGGGAATTCAGGTCACTCATAATGTCGCCCATATATTCTTCCGGAACAATAACAGTAACCTTCATAATAGGTTCAAGCAACACAGGGCTTGCTTTCTTCATAGCTTCTTTGAACGCAATAGACCCCGCGATTTTAAATGCCATTTCCGATGAGTCAACCTCATGATAAGAACCGTCGTAAAGCTCCACCCTGACATCAACAACATTATAACCTGCCAGCACTCCCGCCAGCATAGCGCCTTGAATACCATGGTCAACCGCCGGAATATATTCTCTTGGAATAGTTCCTCCTACAATAGAGTTTACAAACTCATAGCCTTTTGTAGGATTCGGTTCAATGTTAATTTTAACATGACCATACTGGCCTTTACCGCCTGACTGCCGCGCGTATTTCTGATCAACAGAAGCTTTACCTTTTATAGTTTCTTTATACGCAACCTGCGGTTTACCAATATTAGCTTCAACTTTAAATTCACGAAGCAGCCGGTCTACAATAATCTCCAGATGCAGCTCACCCATACCCGCAATAATAGTCTGCCCTGTTTCTTCATCTGTATATGCTTTGAAGGTCGGGTCTTCCTCCGCGAGCTTACTAAGCGCGATCCCCATTTTTTCTTGACCGGCTTTAGTTTTAGGCTCTATCGCCACGCGGATAACAGGCTCTGGAAAATTCATTGATTCCAGAATAACCGGGTGTTTTGGGTCGCACAACGTATCTCCTGTGGTAGTGTTTTTTAATCCTACAGCCGCCGCAATATCCCCGGCATAACAGGTGTCAATGTCTTTTCTGTCATTGGCATGCATTTGAAGCAGACGGCCAAAGCGCTCATTTTTATCTTTCGTAGAGTTGAACACAGTCTGCCCCGAATTGATGGAACCGGAATATACCCGGAAAAAACAAAGCTTACCCACAAACGGGTCTGTGGCAATTTTAAAGGCCAAAGCTGAAAAAGGCTCCTCGTCGGAAGAATGGCGCTCTATTTCTTCATCCTTGTCAGGATGAACACCCTTAATTGCCGGAACATCTGTAGGCGCGGGCATATAATCAACGATAGCATCAAGCAATTTTTGGACACCCTTATTACGGTATGATGTGCCGCATGTGACAGGAACCATTGTATTTGTAATGGTAGCTTTACGAATAGTAGTTTTTACCTCATCTACAGAAAGCTCTTCACCGCTAAAATACTTTTCCATAAGAGCTTCATCCTGCTCCGCAACAGATTCAATCAGCAAATCTCTGTATTTTTGCGCTGTTTCTTTTAAGTCCTCGGGAATATCTTCTAATCTGTAGTCTTTGCCTAAATCATCATAATAAATTTCGGCTTTCATTTCAACAAGATCAATAATTCCCTTGAAAGTATCTTCGTTTCCTATAGGCAGCTGAATCGGAACAGCATTGCATTTTAGTCTGTCTTTGACCATTTGAACAACTCTATAAAAATCCGCGCCAACTATATCCATCTTGTTTACATAGATCATACGCGGTACGCTGTAGTTGTCAGCTTGACGCCATACTGTTTCAGATTGTGGTTCAACACCGCCTTTTGCGCACATAACCGTAACAGAACCATCTAATACACGAAGTGAACGCTCTACTTCCACAGTAAAGTCAACGTGCCCCGGAGTATCAATAATGTTAATTCTATGATTTTTCCAGAAACAAGTTGTAGCGGCAGAGGTAATAGTAATACCTCTTTCCTGCTCTTGTACCATCCAGTCCATAGTAGCGGCGCCGTCATGTACTTCACCAAGTCTATGACTTATACCTGTATAAAACAAAATACGTTCTGTTGTGGTGGTTTTACCCGCATCTATATGTGCCATGATGCCGATATTTCTGGTTTTTTCAAGCGAAACCTGCCGTGGCATAAAATCCTCCCTTTAATTGACCGCCATAAAAGTTAAACAACAAATAATTTTGATGTTTAATTATAAACTTCTAGAAGGAAATTACACCGATTACCACCTGTAATGGGCAAAAGCTTTGTTAGCTTCCGCCATCTTGTGTGTATCTTCACGCTTTTTGGCAGCCCCGCCGGAACCGTTTACGGCGTCCAGAATTTCACCCGCAAGTCTTTCCTTCATCGTCTTTTCGCTGCGCAGTCTGGAATATTTCGAAATCCAGCGCAGCCCTAATGTTTGCCTTCTATCTGTTCTTACTTCAATAGGGACCTGATAGGTAGCACCGCCCACACGGCGGGCTTTAACTTCTAAAACAGGCATTATGTTTTCCATAGCCTGTTCGAACGCGGAAAGCGGATCTTTCCCGGATTTTTCTAAAACAATATCAAAAGCACCATAAACAATCTTTTGAGCAACGCCTCTTTTACCATCGTACATGATGTTGTTGATAAGACGTGTTACAATTTTAGAATTATAAAGCGGATCCGGTAAAACATCACGCTTTGCAACTGAGCCTCTTCTTGGCACTTTACTTCCCTCCTTCACAATATTAATGCCGCGATACGGTATAACCGAAAAACGGCACGAGAAATCATCGGTACTCGAAAGCGACAAACTCCCTTTCGCAATATGCCTGACAGAAGCTCATATATTTAAAGCTTCTGTATGCATTGCATCCAGAATATAAAAATTTAAATTTTGAGTTTTGTCAGTTCCTTACTTACCGGCCTTTGGACGCTTGGCTCCATATTTTGATCGGGCCTGCATACGCTTAGCGACGCCTTGTGTATCTAAGGTCCCCCTTATGATGTGATAACGCACACCGGGCAAATCCTTAACACGGCCTCCGCGAATCAGCACAACGCTGTGCTCCTGCAGATTATGCCCGACACCCGGGATGTAAGAACTAACCTCAATGCCATTGCTGAGCCGGACTCTTGCAATTTTTCTGAGCGCTGAGTTTGGTTTTTTAGGAGTAGCGGTTTTAACAGCGGTGCAAACACCTCTCTTTTGTGGAGATGTCTGATTAATAGGGCGTCTTTTCTTTGAATTCCAGCCTCTTAAAAGTGCCGGTGCTTTTGCCTTTTTCTCAGTGACTTCTCTCCCCTTGCGAACCAGTTGGTTAAAGGTTGGCATGTTTTTCCTCCTTTCAATAATACTTCACGGTGTCAGGTTCTTAAATAAGTTCTTTGTTCAAACAATAATAAAGCCTTATTATAATCTTCCCACCGGTTTTTAATCATATCACATAAATACATATGTTGTCAATAAATTTTTAAATCCTGCGTTCACATTTTTCCGCTTACCGCATTTTTTTTTAAAAGTAGTGGAATTATCAAAGCTTTTTTGTTATAATATTAATGTTATTCATTTCGTGAACAATATTGGCGTGTTTCAAGTGCTGTTGATGTGATATAAAACAACATGTGTGAAACCATTCATTGTAGGGGCGCATAATATGCGCCCGCGGGCGGATATTATCCGCCCCTACGCAATCCATGTCAACAAAAACATACTTTTGTTGAAACACGCCACAATATTGTGTAAATATTAATTAAAATTAAGGAGGACAATCCCTTGAAAAAAACAATGTTAAACTACATTCCTTACGCGATTATTTTAGCCGCGCTTTATCTGCTTCTTCCGATGCTCTTTAGATCTACTTCCAAAGATATTTATTCTATTTTTCTTTATGATGTTATTTTTCCCGGTACAACTGTCATCTGTGCCGTGCATTATTCCTGGAAACATGGTTTAGACTTTATCTTTGCTGTTATATCCCCGATATTATACTTGCCAAGTATGCTTATATATAATCGTTCAGATCCAAATGGATTTATATTTTTAATGATTTACCTGGTTTGTGGTATATTAGGTACTTTTATAGGCGATATTGTATATAGTGAAGAACGCAGAAAAAAAGAAAAAGAAAAAAGGGACAACGACACCGTCGCTATCCATTTGGACAAAGATCAAAATGCTTTGCTGATAGAAGAAGATGAGGCTGAATAAATATACGTTTTAAGGATCTGTGGTTTTAAGGATCTGTGAAAAAGCAAACCGATAAAGGAATACCTTACCGGTTTGCTTTTTTAAACGATGTTTAATTTTATCCTACAAAATAAACATCCATGACGCCTTCTTCACCGTCCGCAACATAATACGCTTTATGTTCATCCGGTTTAATATAAATTTGATAATCCTGAGCCGGCTCACCACGAGTAATCTTTACATTTTTAATCACTTCATCCACAGACACACGGGCACCGCCAAATTCAACATACACATCAACATTACAATCATCTTTTGCCTTTGCTGATTTTTTAGTTCCCGATACTTTAACTTCGCTGGTTTCGTCTATCGGGCTGATTGCTTCCGAAAAAACTTCTTCGTCCGTTAAAACTGATGTGGATTTTGATGAGGGCGATTTCTTTACAGTTGGCTTTTTGGACGAGATGACTATAGATTCATCCATATCAGATGCTATCGCGCTTTTTGATGATTTAGATTCTTTCGTTGATTTAGCCTCTTTCTTTTCAGACGGTGTTTTCTTTGCTATTGCCATTTCTTTACCTTCTTTCTTAAATATCGTTACACAATAAATGTGTACTTTTGTATAATATCATAATTATATTACCGATAATTTTAGCTGTCAATTTTATTTCAAAATTTCAGCTATTACAATAAATTTCATAAGAAATAAAGCGAATTTTTATTATAGCTTACAAATAAATTTACTTTTCCACTATTAAATCTAAAAGGAGATGTCTTCTTTGACAGACAATTTACTTCTTGTGGCGAATCAAGTTATTGGTTTATTCATCTTAATTTTTATAGGCTTTTTGCTGGGCAAAAAAAAGCTGCTTTCAGATATAAGCTCAAAACATTTAACGGATTTAGTCCTGTTTTTAGCCACTCCCTGCGTAATTATAGAAGCTTTTCAGAGAGAGTATAATCTTGGTACTCTTCGCAAATTAAGTGACGCGCTGATTACCGCTGTCTGTATTCATATCGCGTCTATATTATTGTGCCACATATTATTAAAAAAATCAAATAACAGCAGGATAATGAAGTTCTCAGCTATTTTTTCCAACTGCGGCTTTATGGCTATACCTCTTCAAACAGCATTGCTTGGAAATGACGGAGCGTTTTTAGGCGCCGCCTTTTTAGCCGTGTTCACCCTTTTTACATGGACTTATGGCTTAGTGCTTATAAGCGGAAAGCGTGACGAAATTAAAATTAAATCTTTAATAAGAAATCCCGGTCTCATAGGTATTGCTATTGGATTTTTGCTGTTCATTTTTCAAATAAATTTATCAGAAACGGTTCCTGTGCTTTTTGATTCAATCCGCCGTATCGGGGCTTTAAATACACCGATTCCAATGTTAATTATAGGTTTTTATTTGTCAAAAGCCGATTTGCGCCAAGCGCTCCGCCGGTTAGACAGCTATTTAGTTTTATTTCTAAGATTGGTTTTTATCCCGTCAGCCGCTTTAATCATAATGAAGCTTCTTCATGTTGACCAAAGTATTACGGTGGCATGTATCGCAGCTGCCTCCGCGCCTTCGGCCGCACTCTGTACCATGTTTGCGGCAAAATACGATTGTGATACAGAGCTTTCGGTAAGTTTAGTGTCATCAACAACATTAATGTCAATAATAACTATGCCTATTATAATAAGTCTTTCATATTAAGGATTCACAATATTATTGTCTCTTAAATGTATTGAAACATACTTGTGTTTTGTAACTATTTTTTCCCTTTTATCCGTGTATAGTTATTTCTTATATATTCAAAAGTTTTTTTTTCACCTTTTTCGCTTAACATAATAAGCAATTGTTCAAGCATAGCGGAAGTTTCCGCGTGAATTACTCTTCTGTGTTTTGCGGATTCGAAATAACGTATAGGTAAAGACGGATTATAACTTTCTTTAGCATATGTTTTACTCGCTGCCACACGGTCACAAAACATCTCTATAACATATTTTTCCGGCATCTTTACAGGCTCTATTTTCTTTGTTTCCGGATTATAGTCTGTCCAATATTCAAAGTGATGTTTATTGCGCCCTTTATGGTGCATCCACGCTTTTGAATACCCGCGGGCTTCCCGTTCCTTTTCATTGGGGCTTCTGCCGCCCTGATAATATTTTATGCCAATAATAAATTCCGTAAAACCGTATTTAGATAAGTCATGCAATAATCCCCGCATCAAAATTCCCGCTTGAGCGCAATGCGCTATAACCTTATGACGATGGCCTGTAATTGTTAAAAAATGGTTTATTATATTAGCTATGGATTTCATTGGCATAAATTGTCACCGAAATTATTTTTTTATTTTCTCGCTGGAATTAATAATACACCTTTATATGTGTATAATAATGACAAAAAAGAATTATTTGTATTAAATTTTTAAAATTTGAGACTATAGGAGTAAGTCTATTAAGACATATGTGAAAGTTACAATGAAAAAGCTAATATCTTATATTTTAATTATTGCCGCAATTACTCTGCTTATTTATGAGTTTAATAAAGATAACAGCCATTATAGAACAGAAGTTTCATCAACACAAACAAGCTTGTATATTACCAGCTCTATCCCTACAAAAGAGACACAAACCTCGACTGAGCCTTCAAAAATAGAGAAAACTGAAGGTACAAAAGATTATGTCTCAGCACTGAATCCGAAAGCCCAGGACGTTTACGAAAATGATCCCGGAAGCACCGCTTATGTTTCTAATCAAGACATTCTTCAAAAAAATTTAGAATTAATAAGCAGCGGAGTCAGTCACCGGAACCTGTATCTCATCCGGGTCAACCGGCATTTTAACTGTGTTACCGTGTACACTTTTGATAAAAAGGGAGATTACAATGTTCCTGTACGCGCTATGATCTGTTCTGTAGGTTCCGACAACGGTACTATAACCGGCAAGTTTGATATTTACTGCAAATATAGATGGCTGGCTTTATACGGCGGCGTTTTTGGCCAATACGCTTCCGGGTTCTACGGAGATTTTTTGTTTCATTCCGTCCCGTATACAAAACAATATGCAGGTTCATTAAAAACTGCCGACTATAATCTGTTGGGGTACAGTATTTCTATGGGATGCGTGCGTCTTTCTGTGTCTGATTCCAAATGGATTTACGATAACTGTGACTACGGTACAACGGTAGAAATTCTTGATGACACGGAAAGCCCCGGCCCATTAGGCAGACCTGACGGTATTCAAATACCCGAAGATGTTCTATGGGACCCTACCGATCTGGACGAGGGGAATCCATATATCAAAAAAGCACCTTCTATTAAAAATGCCACAGATATTACTATTCCCCTAAACAGCGCTTTCAATCCGGCGGAAGGTATTTTTGCCTCTGATATCTGCGGCAATGATATCACTGACCGCATTTCAATTTATGGCACCGTCAATACGAAGGTGGCAGGTACCTATATGCTCACTTATATTGTTACCGATGCGCTAAACTACACCGCTTCTGTTGACCGGTATATTAATGTTAAGGATGAATAAATTATATGACACATAAGGAAAAAGCGTTAAAAGCAGTGGAGTCATTAAAGCGGGAGTATCCCGACGCTTTCTGCTCTCTCTTATACAAAGATCCGCTGCAGCTGCTGATTGCTACACGTCTGGCCGCCCAGTGCACAGACGCACGGGTAAACCTGGTAGCTCCCCTCCTGTTTAACCGTTTCAAAAGCGCAAACGATTTCGCAAACGCGGAAACCGAAGAAATTGAATCATATATCAAAAGCTGCGGTTTATACAAAACCAAAGCCAGAGATATTGTACATATGGCGAAAATGCTTAGAGACAAATACGATTCAAAAGTTCCCGATACTATTGAAGCTTTAATAACTCTTCCCGGTGTCGGCAGAAAAACCGCCAATCTCATCATGGGGGATATTTTCAAAAAACCTGCCGTGGTAGTCGATACGCATTGCATTAGAATAACAAAAAGACTCGGGTTTCACAATACAAAGGACGCTAAAAAAATAGAATTTATTCTAAAGGATTTATTGCCTCCATTAGAAAGCAGTGATTTTTGTCACAGACTTGTTTTTCATGGCCGCGCCGTCTGCACCGCCAGATCCTCAAAATGCGATGTATGCTGTATGTCTGACTTTTGTGATAAAAACGAAGTATAATTTAGAGGCTGTTTGGTTATTAACGAAATGAAGTTTGAAAGTAATAAAAAAGCAGTAAAAGCAGTGGCGCGGGCGCAAAAACCACGTTCTTTCAGGAATCCCCGGTGCGCGGAATGGGCGGCGCATCATGCGCCAAATATGTCAGATTTCGAGAATGCAGATATTTTAAAATTATTAAAAGAATACGCAAAGAAAGATATCCTGCCGTTACATATGCCGGGTCACAAGCGCGGCCATACGCTTTTAGGCGCCGGTTTACCCTGGCAAATAGATGTTACGGAAATAGCTGATTTTGATAATCTTCATAACCCGGCAGGCATATTACAAAAAAGCATGGAAAAGGCCTGTGCGCTTTGGCAAAGTGACAGGGCTTTTTTTTCGGTAGGCGGCAGCACAGCATGTATACTGGCCGGTATACGCGCTTGCGTAAAATACGGTGATAAAATTTTAGTCGCAAGAAACTGCCATAAATCAGTATTTAACGCAATTGAATTATGCGGACTTTTTCCTGTATATATTGATCCCGCAATAGACAGTGCTTTTAATATTTGCGGCAGTATTAATCCTGAATCTGTGATCCAAGCATTGTCTTTGCATCCCTGTATCAAGCTTGCGGTAATAACTTCTCCTACTTACGAAGGAGTCATAAGTGATATTGCTTGTATTGCTTCTGTTTTACATGAAAAAAATATCCCTTTAATGGTAGATGAAGCACACGGCGCGCATCTTTATTTTTCCGGTACCCTTCCAAAAGGCGCTTTATATTATAATGCCGACATTGTTGTGCACAGTCTCCATAAGACTTTATCGGGACTTACACAAACAGCTGTTCTTCACGCTAACGGAAATTATGTTGATTTTGAAAAGATAGCACATCAAATGACAGTATTTCAAAGCAGCAGCCCGTCATATATTTTACTTGCCTCTATAGACCATTGCATATGCCTTCTAAAACAGCATGGCAAAACATTGACACACCAGTGGCAAAAACGCCTTTCAGGCTTTGATAGAAAAATCAGCTCTCTTAAATATTTGCGGGTACTCTGTCACGGCTCAGACCAATTGAAAAAACATCCTGAAATTTTTGATTTTGACAAAGGAAAGCTTGTAATTGACGTACAGCGCACAAACTTCAAAGGCAAACAATTCAGCTCAATATTGCTGGATAAATATAAAATTCAAACTGAATTTGAAATGGTTTCTTACGTTTTGGCTATGACAAGTTTATTTGACGAAGAAAAAACCTTTGACATTTTAGCCAAAGCGCTTCTTGATACGGATATACCGGCCGGCGCACATAAAAAAGAACTTTTCGCGCACCCTCATTCCGCTGAACAAAAAATCTCAATCGCGGACGCTGTATCATCCCCTCATACATTTCTCCCCTTTGATAAAAGCCTCGGCTATATATCCGCGGAATATATTTGGGCATACCCTCCGGGAATTCCGCTTATAGTTCCCGGCCAAACAATTAACCGTGAATTGACTGAGCTTGTACCCAGTTTAATTGAGGCCGGTATTGCTGTCCACAGTACATACCGGCAGGTTCCGGCATCTGTTTATGTTGTTAAGTAAGCTTTTATAATATGCTGATGGATCCGGTGGTATTATTCTCTTCGATTTGCTGATAATCGTCAGGGATTTCAAATATGCTGTCGGGTACGTCCGGATCCAGTATGAGAACCGCTATATCAATTTTATATCCGCTGCCCATATTTCTTATACCGGCTAATTGATTGCCATCAATAAAATACCGCACTTTCCCGCCCGCGGCATTGGTATACTCCTCATAAGTCATGGTCTTTCCGGCAAATTCAGCCGTACCTCTACCGGTATAAGTCATTCCGTTGGTTTCGACCGATTCAACCGGCGGTTTATCGTAAGGGGAAACCTTATATGTCTTGGACTTGTCATCAACAATATACCTCTTTCGGTCGCGAAAAACCATGCGCCCGGAATCTCCATCAGGGCCCATCATAGTAGTCATCATTCCGTCTTTTGAGTATGTTTCCATATTGGTAGCCGCGCCGCCATTTTCGGCAAGCATCTTAGATTTCATATGATATGTTCCGCTGCTGAATATATTTAAAAACCTTTCGGAAATCCTTTCGCCGCCACTTTGATCAATAATTTTGTTGTCCTTACTTGCCATACAGGAAGCAAGAGAAAAAGGCAGAATCAAAGCAAGAATTAAAGCTAAAGCGGGGAAACCCACAACCCAAAAATCTTGCACGGTCCTTTTCTTGTTTTTCATTTCGCTTAAAGATAGATAAGCCACTAAAAATTTTTTCATAATAATTATCCCTTCCGTACCGTCTCGCTTGCGGTACAAATAATAAAACGGGAACTAAAATCCCATTCTTCCATGAGATGTCAGTGCGCGGAGTAGGCGGAGCATCATGCTACAAGTTTGAAAGTAATACAAAAAAAGTAATGACGCGGGAACGAAAATCCCATTCTTACATGAGCTTTCAGTGCGCGGAGTGGGCGGAGCATCATGCTCCCTAAAATTTTTCGACCCGGTCCGCTTTATCTTCGATTTGTGAAATAATCTCGTACCCTATTGTCCCGCAAATATTTGCCATTTCTTCAATCGTAACGTTGACATTATCAAAAACCGCAACCTCATCACCTACATTGACTTCACCTTCGATATCGGTAATATCAATCATCGTCAAATCCATGCATATCGTTCCAACAATAGGCGCACGCTGCCCGTTCACCACAAAAGACCCGTTTTCCTTATTTTCAGCGTTAAATAATCTCCGGCTTACACCGTCAGAATACCCTGCCGACACAGTAGCTATCCTGCTCCCGCGCTTAGTTACAAACTTCCTGTTATAGCTGATAGGCGTCCCCTCGTCACGCTCATTTATCTGCAAAATAACAGAAACGAATTTTAGAGCCGGTTTCAGCAAAACTCTGCCCCGCAACGTTTCGCCGGGATAATACCCGTACAGCATATATCCGGGCCGGACCATACTGAAATGCGCGGCATTTTGATTGAAAATAGCCGCCCCGGCACAGGCATGTTTATAAGGGATATTCCCTAAAACGCTTTCCGCGTCCGCGACCGCCTTTTTGAACCGGGCTGTTTGCTGTTTTGTAAATTCCAGATCATCTTCATTGAAACTGTCCGCGCAGCAGTAATGCATAAAAATACCTTCGACAACCAAATGATCAAAAGACTTAATTTTTTGAGCAAAAGATAAGCATTTTCTTATATCCACACCTAATCTTCCGGCTCCGGTATCTACTTCAATATGGATCCTGCTTGTTTTTGACTGTGATTCCGCTTCCGCGTTCAGCTTTTCCGCAAAATCTAAATTGCTGACAGAAACTATATAGTTTTCAGATACAAGCTCTTTAATATCTCCCGCATAAGGCTGATAAATAATTACTAAATTCACATCGGGAAGTATCCGCCGGATCAGCGCGGCCTCTTTAACATCGGCCACGGCTAAATATTTGCTGTCTTTAAACACATTGGCAATAATATCTGTGCCGCACCCGTAAGCGTTGGCCTTAACCATAGGCATAATCTCCACACGGCTTCCCACGGCTTTTTTTATCTGGGAATAATTAAATTTAACGGCGCTTATATCCACATACAATTTTGTGGGGCTTGGCGGCAAGACCGTGAAATCGCTTTTTACCGCGTTAATATAGCTCTTGAGAGATTCATAAAATTCTTCCATCTTCATTTCTCTTGACCCTTTGATCAGCACAACATCATCTTTATTCAGCAGTCCTTTTGTAACATATTCTTTTAACGATTTCGCGAGCGCTTCTCTTTCCTGACCGCTAAAGCATTCCCTGTTTTTTTTGATTCCTTTTTGAAAAGCTTCGTAATCGGACCCGATAAAGAACGTATAATCAATTTGATTATAGCAGCACATTTTAGCTATGTTAAAATGTTCCCGCTCACTAAAATCTCCTAACTCAAACATTTCTCCTAAAACAGCAATTTTCTTTCCGGGCGAATTGTAATCCGCGAGTATCTCTAACGCCGCGTTTGCCGAATCGGGACTTGAGTTATAGTAGTCTTTGATTATTGTAATTCCTTTAATAAAGGCTATTTCCGTTCGCATTGAGGAAACCGTAAACCGTTTAATTTCATTAATAGCCGGTTCCGGATCTATACCGAGCTGAATCCCGCAAAACAGCGCGAACAAAGCGTTTGTCACATTATGTTTCCCGATTGCGGGCAAAACGCACGGGTAAGTTTTTCCGTTATAGCTTACATCAAAATATGTTGGGTTGCCGTCCGCCCGTATATTTGACGCCGAAAGCGCCGCTAAATTTGAATCGCCGGACCCTACAAACGCAATCTTGGCGCATGACGCGCCGCCCGCTCCGCGCGCCGTGGATTCATGAAAGTACGGAGTTTTCGCGCCCGCGTCACAACCTTCCGATAACTCTTTTACACTTCTAAGAAGCTTATCATCCGAATTTAAAACGAGAATTCCATCCCGCTTTAATCCGCTGAGTATTTCTAGCTTTGCTTTTAATATATTTTCAAGTGACCCTAAGTTCCCGATATGAGCTTTCCCAATACTTGTAATCACGGCAATATCGGGTTTCGCTATATTTGACAAAGTTTCGATTTCCCCCAGCCGGTTCATACCCATTTCAAAAACAGCGGCATCGTATGAATCGTCAAGTTCCAGTACGGATTTCGGCAGCCCGATTTCGTTATTAAAATTCTTATCGGTGGAAAAGACCCTGAACTTAGCCGCGAGAACCGTGGCAATCATATTTTTAGCGGTAGTTTTCCCGTTGCTTCCCGTAACAGCAATAACGGGAATATCAAATTTCGCCCGGTAATAAGATGCCAATTCCTGCAGCGCGGCCAGCGTATCGCCAACCTTCAATACAGGCAATTCCGAATTAATATCAGAGGAACAAACTATGGCGGAAGCGCCCTTCGCCCGGGCAATAGAAACAAAATCATGCCCGTCGTAAACCTTCCCCTTAAGCGCAAAATATATATCGCCTTTCTTCAAGCTGCGGGTATCGGTACTGACACCCCTTACAGCAAAATCCCCGCTATAATTAGACGCCTCCGCGCCTGTACTTAAAATAATTTCAGACAAAAGAATCTCTTTCATGCAGCACCACCAAAAATTATTTGATTAAATTATTTAAAAACTCAATGTTTTCTTGAATTGTTTTTGTATAAGGATGATTAGAGCCAAGACACTTCTCAAGTATTAACAGAGCTTTATTAGACCATTCCAACGCTTTGGGGTAATCGCCTTGGTTACAATACACACCCGCAATGTTGTTATAGGTAGTTGCGGTATCTGGATGCTCTGTGCCCAATACTTTTTCCCTGATCGCTAAAGCTTTCTTATGCCATTCCAATGCCTTGAAATATTCACCTTGTTCGTCATGTACTACCGCAATGTTGTTATAAATAGATGCCGTATCAGGATGCTCTTTGCCTAATACTTTTTCATAAATCGCTAAAGCCTTCTGATTCAATTCCAACGCCTTGGGGTAGTTACCTTGTTCATCATACACACACGCAATGTTGTTATAGGTAGCTGCGGTATCCGGATGCTCTTTGCCCAATACTTTTTCCTTGATCGCTAAAGCTTTTTGATACCATTCCAACGCCTTAGGGTAGTAGCCTTGTTTCTCATACACCAGCGCAATATTGTTATAGGTAGCTGCGGTAGCTGGATGCTCTTTGCCCAATACTTTTTCCTTGATCTCTAAAGCTTTTTGATACCATTCCAACGCCTTGGGGTAGTAGCCTTGGCCATCATACACACCCGCAATGTTGTTATAGGTAGCTGCGGTAGCTGTATGCTCTTTGCCCAATACTTTTTCCTTGATCGCTAAAGCTTTTTGATACCATTCCAACGCCTTGGGGTAGTCGCCTTGGCCATCATACACCCACGCAATGTTGTTATAGGTAGCTGCGGTAGCTGGATGCTCTTTGCCCAATACTTTTTCCTCAATCACTAAAGCTTTTTGATACCATTCCAGCGCTTGGCTGTAGTTTCCAAGGTGACCATGCCCCCATCCTCCTTCATGATATAAACTTGCTATGGTTTCTTTCTCGCCATCAGTCCAACCCGTTGTGTTGGCAACATCCAAAAATGCCTTGACATGCGGTGTAAGCTTCATAAACCGGTTCTGAGCCGGGATGTTTCCATATTCAAAATCATAAACTTTATAAAAAAGAGATAAACAACACTTTGACCATTGCGGTTCATTTTTTATTTTATTCCGTACAATTTCCTGAAGCAAGCGGTGCATGGAATAACTTTTCCGGTCTTGAATATCCTCCTGATTTTTTGAATCCTCAGATTTAGATTGCTGCAAAAGTGAATACCGGGTCAATTCTCTCCAGATTTTATTGCTTTCCAGCATATCAGATATCTTTTCCCCTAAAGGCGGAGGAAGCAGTTCCGCGTTTTCACTGAACAGCTCCGCGTCAATACCTTCCGAGTTAAAATAGGCGCACAAATACAGAAGCTGCCATGCGGCTTCCTGCTTTATCTTTTCCATAGATATGTCAAATGTCGCTGTAACGGGTATTGTATAGTCAATCACTCCATCGACTTCTTCTAATAATTTAA
>JGI20171J29575_12612670_pt1 | contig 24182 bp, 20 predicted proteins | sample TergutNc150P4_FD_29575 | JGI IMG/M metagenome (IMG submission 29575)
AGAAAAAGAGACGGTCAAGGCAATGATTTCGGCAGGTCAGGTTGTTATCGCGGCCGGCGGAGGCGGGATTCCTGTCCGCAGGCAGGGGAACCATTTAGCGGGCGCCGGTGCGGTGGTAGACAAAGATTTTGCGGCGGCTGTTTTAGCCGAAATTATAGATGCCGATTATCTTATTATTCTCACCGCGGTTGAAAAAGTCGCGATTAATTACCGAAAACCAAATGAACAATGGCTAGATAAAATAACTTGCGAAGAAACTCAAGCGCTTATTGACGAGGGGCATTTCGCACCTGGCAGTATGCTGCCGAAAGTGCAGGCATCAATGCAGTTTACCAAAAGCGCGCCCGGCCGTAAATCATTAATTACGCTTTTAGAGAAAGCAGCCGACGGTATTGAGGGCAAAACCGGAACCGTAATTGTAAATTAGCAGTGAGCATCGTGTAAAGAAGTAAAGGAATGAGATAAATGCTTTTAATAGGAAACGGAATTCTTATAACATGGAACGCCAGTATGCCATATTTAGAGGATGGTGCTGTTGTATTTGACGGCAATAGCATTTTAGATTTCGGCTCCACCGGTGAAATGCGGAAAAAATATGATGGGGCGGAAAGCTACGATGCCCGCGGCCGGTTAATTATGCCGGGATTGATTAATGCTCATACACATATTTATTCTTCGTTCGCAAGAGGATTGTCTATGCCTCAGCCGGGACCTAATAAAGATTTTCTTGATATTTTAGAAAATATATGGTGGCGGATCGACAAAGTACTTAATGAACAGGATAATTTGTATTCCGCTTACGCAACAGGTTTGGAAAGCGTTCGTTATGGTGTAACAACGTTGTTTGACCACCACGCAAGCCAGTATAATGTAGAAGGAAGCTTATTCGCAATTGAAAAAGCGCTTTCACATATCGGGTTAAGGGCAAGCTTATGCTACGAGGTCAGTGACCGTGACGGAAAAGATACCGCTAAAAAAGCAATTAACGAGAATATCAATTTTATAGATTACTCTGTAAAAAAGGATTCTGACCTAATTCGTGGGATGCTTGGGTTACACGCCTCATTTACACTTAGCCCTGAAACTCTGGAACAATGTGTGGAAGCGATAGGCAGCAGAAATGCCGGGTTCCATGTACATTGCGCGGAAGGGATCGGTGATTTATACGATTCCCTTAACAAATACGGTAAACGTGTTGTTGAACGGCTGCACGACGCGAAAATACTCGGCGAAAAAACTCTTGCCATACATAATATTCATATTAACGATGCTGAAATGGATATTTTAAAAGCTACAAATACGATGACAGTACATAACCCGGAAAGCAATATGGGTAATGCGGTCGGATGTACCCCCGCTTTGCATATGCTGAAAAAAGGTATTCTGCTGGGGTTGGGAACTGACGCGTATACCCAGGACATGTTTGAAAGCTTAAAGGCCGCAAACATAATTCATAAGCATCATCAGTGTAATTCCAATATCGGATTTACCGAAAGTATAGATATGCTGTTTAAAAATAACGCGGCTATCTGTCAAAGATTCTGGGAGAAGCCGCTCGGTATTATCAAGCCTGGTGCTTACGCGGATATAATTGTAGTTGACTATATACCCCATACTCCGTTAAACGAGAATAACATTTACGGACATATTATGTTTGGACTTATGGGCCGGTGTGTAGACAGTACAATCATAAACGGCAGATTTATTATGAAAGACCGTGTTATGCAAACGGTAGATGAACAGGAGATTTTAGCGAAATCCAGGGAACAGAGTGCGGATTTTTGGAAAAGGGTGTGTAAATAATGAGTGAAATAATGCGGCCGTTTTCTTTTGAAAAGCTGGTCAATTGGATATTAACGGAATACAAAATGGAAAGGCGTATTTTCGGCATTGAAAAAGAAAAAATTTACCGCAAGACCTCGGAATCGACGTTACAGATATTTGGTAAAAAAATCGCGTCGCCAATAGGACCCGCGGCAGGACCAAACAGCCAGCTTGCTCAAAATATAATCGCATCGTGGCTTTGCGGCAGCAGATTTATAGAATTAAAAACTGTCCAGAAAATGGACGGTGAAGATTTGCGCCGATGTATCCCACGGCCATGTATTAATGCCGAAGATGAAGGATACAATGTAGAATGGAGTACGGAGCTGACCGTACCGGAGGCTTTTGATGAATACGCAAAGGCGTGGCTTCTGGTTCATATTTTGTCAAAAGAGCTTGATATCCCGGACGGGACGCAGATAGTGTTCAATATGAGTGTAGGTTATGATCTGTACGGGATAAAAACAGATAAAATAAACAATTACATAGAAGGCATGAAGAAAGCGGATTCTCACGCTGTTTTTACAGAAAGCATTGAGTGGCTAAAAAAGAATCTTAATTTATTTGAGAATGTAACAATTGAAGATATAGAGCGGATTCCTTGTGAAATAAGCGATTCAGTTACATTGAGCACCCTTCACGGGTGCCCTCCCGAAGAAATTGAGCGCATTGCAAGCTATTTATTAGAAGAGAAACAAGTACATACATTTATCAAATGTAACCCAACCTTGTTGGGTTACGACACAGCGCGGTCGCTGCTTGACAGTATGGGATACAATTATGTGAGTTTTGACAGACATCATTTCGAAAACGATTTGCAGTATCCGGATGCTGAAAAGATGTTATCGCGTCTGCAGGAAAAAGCTAAAAATTTAGATCTTGAATTCGGCGTAAAGATCACAAATACATTCCCGGTGAAAATCACAGATAACAAGCTGCCGGGCGAAGAAATGTATATGAGCGGACGCGCGCTGTTTCCGCTGTCTATTTACGCGGCGCGCAAATTATCAAAATCGTTTAACGGGAAACTGCCGATTTCCTATTCAGGCGGCGCCGACATATTCAATATAGAAAAGATCTTTAAATGCGGTATACGGCCCATTACAGTCGCAACTACTATTTTAAAACCCGGCGGTTATGAACGTATGCTGCAGCTGGCCCAAAGGCTTGAGCCGGAGCTTGACGCGGCTCAGCCTTATATTGATGTAAACGCGTTAGTTGAATTAACAGATTCATTAACAGCATTAAAAACATTCAAAAAGGAATTCCGGTCGGCAAAAAGCAGAAAAACACCGTCAGCTCTGCCCCTGTTTGATTGTTTTAAGGCGCCCTGTAAAAACGGAGGATGCCCGATAGAGCAGCAAATACCGGAATATTTAAAATTAGTGTCTGAAGAGCGTTACGATGAGGCGTTTAGCGTTATTGCAATTGATAATACAGCTCCCGGTATCACAGGTACCTTATGTCCGCATTTCTGTCAGGAAAAATGCACACGTTTGGATTACGATATGCCGCTGCAGATACGTCAAGCAAAATTACTGGCAAGCTCAAACGCTCAAAAAAATTATGTTGAGAATTTACAGCCGGTACCGCTTAAAACAGATAAAAAAGCGGTAATAATAGGAGCGGGTCCGGCGGGTATTGCGTCAGCTATATTTTTACGCAGAGCCGGTATGGCGGTAACGGTACTGGAACATCGTTCGGAACCTTACGGTGCGGTACGTTATTTTATACCTGAATTTAGAATTGAGTCTCAGGTTATCCAAATGGATTATGAACTGGCGGTAAAATCAGGTGTGGAATTCCTCTATAATGTAGCTGAAATTAATCCCGCGGATTTGAAGAAAAAATACGATTATATAGTAGTGGCAATAGGCGCCTGGAAAGAAAGCGCGGATATTTTTAAAGAGGGCAACGAATACACAGAAGACGCGTTAGCTTTTTTGAAGAGAAGCAAAGAACAAAACTGTAATTTAGATATAGGAAAAAATGTTGTTGTAATAGGCGCCGGTGATGTTGCCGCCGATTGTGCCCGCGCCGCCAGACGCGCGCCGAATGTTGATACTGTATCAATAATTTATCGCAGAACACGTGATTTAGCGCCGGCCGAACCGGAAGAATTAGAAATGGCGTTCTGCGAAGGTGTGAAATTTTTTGAACTGTTAGCCCCAAAGAAATACGATGGACATACATTACGCTTAGAAAAAATGCGTTTAGACGATAAGGAACCGTTACCGGGCCAGCGCAGAGGCGTTGTACCGGCAGGGGAAGAAACCGAGGTTCAGGCGGATACGGTAATCCGCGCGGTCAGTGCCAGAGTAGATACCAGCCAGTTTAAGCTATGGGATCTTGAGTTAAACAGCCGCAATTATCCGGTACTCAATGACGCAAACGAAAGCAGTATACCAGATGTATATGTAATAGGTGACTGCAAATCCGGTCCTGCTACTATCGTAGAGGCGATTGCCGACGCAAAGAAAACAGCCGCTGACATATGCCAAAAGGAAAACCTTGATGCCGGGTTCTGTAAATCCGGAAACAACAAAGCTGACCGGGAAATTTTATATTTCAGAAAAGGCATACTGTCTTTAGCCTTGGAAGATAACTCCGACGGGTCCCGTTGTCTTGGCTGCGACAGTTTATGTGAGATTTGCTGTGATGTATGCCCGAACCGCGCAAATGTACGTGTATCTGTTCCTGAGCTTAATAACAGTTCACAGATTTTACATATTGATGCATTATGCAATGAATGCGGAAACTGCGGGGTTTTCTGCCCGCATACCGGCAACCCTTATAAAGATAAATTCACGGTTTTCAGCTGTAAAGAAGACTTTGAAAACTCAGAAAACAGAGGATTTTTAAAGCTTTCGGCTGATGAATATCTCATCCGCTTGGAAGACGGTACGGTATTCAGCGGATCCTTACAAAGTCCCAAGCTGCCAAAATCCATAGTACAGACCATACTTGCGGCTGAGGATCAGCGCGGTTATCTGATATAATAGATATGGTTCAATAGTATCAGGATGTGTGGCGTGTTTCAACTACCGTTGATGTGATGTAAAACAACATGTGTGAAATCATTCATTGTAGTGGCGCATATTATGCGCCCGCAGGCGAATACTATCCGCCCCTACGTAATCCATGTCAACAAAAACTTACATTTTTTCTGGACTGGTCCCTTATACAATACACATGAAGTGCCTTTCGCCATCTAAAAATATGCTCGAAGATTTTTCGAGAGTTTTAAACTTCCGAAAAATCTTCGAGGGTATTCACGCTTATATAACCGTAAATAATGAACCACGCAAAATTGTTTTAAAACAAGGCCTTTTCAGACGATTTCAGTAACGAGCGTCTGTAACCTGATAACCCTATTGTGTTTTTTCTCTCCTATACCTCTTGATTAACTCTGCGAATCAGGCCTAATCTTTTTCGGGCTTCCTCTGCACGGCGCTCGGTATCAGCCTTGTATTCTTCCGGAGTTGCGTCTTTAAGGCGCTCATAATCCCATTCACGGATTTTGTGAATGTCGTCAATCGTGAAACCCGGACTGATTTCCGGTTTAGGAATATCATGTATCATTTTCTGTACCTCCTTCAATGAGCATTGTGGGTGTATATATTGGCATTTCCTTATATCCGGCAAGAGCATTTACGCTTTTAACGCCGGAAATTGTTTTGTAGTTTACCATGTGCTTAAAGTTCCATGAAACTATCATATCGCAATCATAAACACAGGCATAGGCAATATGTTGACGGTCTCTTACACACTTTGGCGGCAATATACCTGCCTTGGAGTATTGTGCCGCTAACTCTATTACCTCATCGCTTGATTCTAATTCATTGAAATAAATGTCTTGCAGTTGATTTGCCAAAAAAGACCGTTTAGGTTCGGCGCAATCGTCAAGCTCCAATATAACTACGGGAGATATAAACACCTCATATTTTCCCGCTCTTATATATTCCCAAAGTTTAAGAGTATCTTGCATTTTTTCAGGAGTATCCGGCGCATCTAAATGACTGATTACTGATGTATCAAGGTAAACTTTTAGTTTTTTCAATGGGAATCATCCTTCCTGTTATTTATTATACTAAAAATGGCTGCTTTATGCAAGAATTTACGCTTTTATACAGCACTGACGAGTAAACAGACAAAAAAGTAGTAACACCATAAGATAGCTTATAGGATTAAGAGAGACATATCAAAAATCAGCGCGGTTATCTAAGTGTCTTAGATAGTAAATGAGGTAAATATTTATGCTAGAAAACATCGAAATAATAAATGAAAAATATAATGGTAAATGGGTGTATTTAGTAGGTTGTGTGCAAGATGAATATGGTTCAATAGTATCAGGATGTGTTGTTTTGTATAATGAGAATAGAGATAATGTAATTAGAAGGCTCAATGAATTCGAGGATGTTGAAACACTCACATCTTTTCGATATGCCGGAAAAATACCCGAAGGAGTTAATATATTATTGAACTGCTTATAGAATAATAACCCATATCCGGAAGATAAAAATTATTTCCCACCAATGAAAATCGGTGGGATTTTTTATGCCGAAAAAACAAATGTCACTAAGGCATTATCTTCGCTAAATATTTTTGAATAATTGTCGCTTCTTTAATTGATACATAACCGTTTTTCCCTATATCTGCCGCGTTAATTTGGATATCAGTCAATTTTATTATCTTAGCCAAATATTTTTGAATAACGGTAGCATCTCTTATTGTGATTTTTCCATCTCCATCAGCGTCCCCTGCTGAAAACTTTGGACAATTTCCCGTTGACACAACAAGATTATCAATTGATTTTACTAAATCGCTTTTTGCTTGGTCCACTTCTATTTGTGCTGCCTCAGAACTATTTTTTATTCTGACAGCAGCTTTAATGCTGTTTGATAAACTGTATATTGTGTCAATAGTATATATCTTGGGATTAATATTTTTTGCACGTACAATCGACTCTGCTAAATTGAATTTGTTAACTACATTCGAAATATTAACAACGTTTGGCTGATATTCGCTATTTTCTGCTGAAATAATTCTAAAAGTACCATCTGATGAGCAATACAAACTGCTAATCCCACCATATGGCCCAATGAAATTTTTTGAAGTGATAGAAGAAATATACTCAAAATGTCCATTTGCATCTACACAATACAAATACACAGTCTTATCTTTACATTTTATATATAACCCAGAAATAGGATCATTTAACCCATAAGAATCATCATACTGTACAAGGGTCTTGCCATTATCAAGAGAAGAAAGAATTCTTAAACCCGGTATTCCAGAACCATGGGTCATAATTCTGCCGTCCTGATCAATTTCACGAGACTGTATATAATCTGCACCGATAGTTTTTCCTTGTTTATCGAACTTAACAACCAAGGGACCATAAAAAATAGTTCCCTTCTGAATAGGAAGGCTCAAATTAGTAGGGGTCTTAGAACGCACATTTACTCTTCCTCCCACAATAATTTGATTATCAGAAGTAAGTCCGATTTCATCAAACATTATTCCGCCTATTTCGGAAAATTTCTTAAGAAATAGAACTTCCCCACGTTCACTAATTTTACTTATATACGCTGAAATAACTTCTAAATTGAATTTTTGACCATTGGAATCTATACTTTCAGCGTACCCTTCATTATTTGTACCGCAAGTAAAAACATTACCATCATTATCACAGTCCATATCATAAACATCACTATTAAAATTTTTGATGCGAATTGCCTCATCTGACAATAAAGAATTTCCGTTGCTATCTAACTTAATTAAAAAATTATTTTTTTGAGTGTAATCAATAATATCATCCGCATATTTTATATCCCGTCTGAAAGTATAAGCGATTCCTATAATATTACCATTAGAATCTTCTTTTATAGACTGATATTGATCCAGCTTATATTTCCCGGGTCCTTTTAACCACAAAACATCACCATATTTATTATACTTCAAAACAATAGTATGACCTTTATCGCCAGAACAAGATATATTATATTTTGAAAAATCACCTTCTGATGAACTGCTGGAATAACCGCTTACAAGAAATCCGCCATCTAATGTAGGTATAACATTATTAAACCTATCAGAGGCATTGCCTCCAAAGGTTCTAAAAAAGGCAATTGTTCCATCTGGATTATACTTCACAACTAGACCTGTAGTATCTGTATCCCCATCTGCTCGCTGATCAAGATATTCAAGGCTTGAACCAACTCCCACTACGGAACCATCTTTTAACTCAACTACACTTATAATTTCACCCTGCACAGGAGTGCCTTGAAAAATCAGACTGGAGTTTATAGCTTCTAACACTTTGTCACTTGCTAAAGAAGAAGCTTGCACATTTGTTGAAATAACGCTAACACAACATAACATAATTATTAATGATAAAATAATACAAGATACTTTTTTCATAATGATTGACATTCCTTTCTTATCAACACTTTCGGCTATATAACACACTTAACGAACTGCATAAAGATAATTTTAGAGATCCTGCAGGTGAAAAATTCAGGCCAATGCAATATGCTGGACATCACGGCAGTTCAGCGGTACACATACGATCACAATTTATTCGAACTCACGGTTTTCATAGTTGGTCAAATCCTGTTCAGCGCGGTCGGAGACGTCTAAATCATACATTATACTTCTCTCTTATGCTTTTCAGGGATTCTTTTGCGTTTTTCGTCTGCCCGGCGGCAACGTCGGCCTCTGACTCAGCCAGCTTGTTATATACATCCTGCATAAACATACGCTCCTCAAACATTCGCATGCTCATAATAACCATGTCACCGTACCCGTTTTTGGTTATATAGATGGGTTCGTTAAGGTCGTGGCACAACTGCGAAATCTCGCCGGTGTTCTTTAAATCCCGGATAGGAATAATATGTGGCATATAACTGCCTCCTTTTTATTTTGTGGTACTATCGTACCACAATTAAGGGCAAATATCAACAGCGAGGCAGGTTAAACTTATAAATGGGCGCAATACCTCAGCTGTAAACCAAAACAGCAACTATAGAAACGATTATATAACACAATTGAAGGGATTAACACGTTTATCCATACAATTATACAAATAGCACCCGAGCGTATGATGTTATCATTTAAGCTTTTATGATTTCGATTGACTTTAAATTTCCAATATAATAAAATGTAATTATATTTGAAGGTAATAAAAAGAAGTTACCCGGGAACAAAAATCCCTTTCTTTCATGAGACGTTAGTGCGCCGATTGGGCGGCGCATCATGCGCTAAGTTTAAAAGCTATAAAAAGGTGGTGACTGGGCATAAAGCTCCGCTCTTTCATGCGCTTCCCGGCGCTGGGGATTGGCGGAGAATCATGCTCCTAAGTATGCAGAATAAATATATTGATCTGCACATGCATTCAGTTAATTCGGATGGCTGCGATACAACTCAAGCCTTGCTTGACCAGCTTTTTTCTCTTGATGTACAGATAATCTCTTTCACTGACCATGACAGCGTCGGATGTTATTATGATCTGCAGGGCTTAGTTAATATCTATGGCAAGAGTATTACTGTCATTAAAGGCTGCGAATTCAGTTTTGTTTATAACAATAGAATTAAACATATGCTTGGATACGGCATTGACATTGATTATATTAAAAGCTTTTTAGATTATCAGTATTCCCTGAAATCAAGGATTGAAAAACAGCATGAATATCTTGACCGGTTTAAAGCCGTTTGCAAGTCAAAAGGAATGATTTTTGATGATTCAGTGACTGTTTCAACAGGGAAAACCAGCGAAGCCTTTATAGCTTTATATTATGAATTGAATAAACATCCGGAAAATATTCTGCGCTTCCCGTTTATTGTTGACAATACCATTTTATATTGGAACTATTATGCCAATATCGAAAGTGAATACTATGTCAGCGAAACAAAAGGAATCACTTCGATGGAAGAAATTCTTGATATCATAAAAAAAGCCGGAGGATTAGCGTTTCTTGCACACCCTTACGCTTACATGAGAGACCGCACCGCCAATAATGAGCTTCTGAAACACGCAATAAAAAACGGCATTGACGGTATTGAAATTCAGCACTCTTCAAATAAGGAGGATGATGTTGATGTACTCACTGAAATTGCCTTATCGCACAAATTGCTCAGAAGCGGCGGAAGCGACTTCCACGGCAAAATTAAGCCCGCACTGAAATTAGTTTTTGGTTACGATAATATGCAAGTAAGCTTCGATGAAATTTCAGAATGGATTGATAAGGCCGGCAAAATTATTTTTTAAATTCATATAAATAAACGCACCATAATAATTGCCAAATGTTCACTGAAATAAGTATACTCTAAAATCAGTTACTTTTCAATGCCTGCTCGGCTATTAATATTTTTAAGAAATATATTTGCATTTTAGCCAGAATTTTGGTACAATAAAGTAAAAATAAATATGGGTACTAATGTGGTTATTTTCAATAATGAGGGAGACCAGTATGACATCATTTAATGACGCATGGGAAATTATCTGTGATTACTGTAAATCAAAGATAACTGATGTTGCCTACAAAACCTGGATTAGCAGGATAGAGCCAATTGATTTAAATTTCGACAATGGTGAAGCAATTTTGCTCGTTCCAAATGATTTTCACAGACAAACACTGCTGCGCTGCTATACTTTTTTATTAAATGAAGCCTTTCAAGAAATTTTTGGAACAGGATTTAATATAAAATTTACTATACCGGACGACATAAAAGAAACATCTGCCTCAACTGATAACAAATCATATGATTTATCCGAAACTTATGAATATACATTTGATTCTTTCATAGTTGGTTCTTCCAACAAATTTGCAAACGCCGCATCTCTCGCTGTCGCGACTAATCCAGCCGGCGCGTATAATCCGCTTTTTTTATACGGCAATTCCGGTTTAGGCAAAACACATCTTCTTTATGCTATAGGAAACGAAATTAAGCACAGTAATTCAACGCTCAAAATTTGTTATGTTAAAGGCGATGACTTCACTAATGAACTTATAGAATCTATAAGAACTGTACATACAGCAGAATTTCGGCAAAAATACCGGCAGACAGATGTTCTTTTAGTAGACGACGTTCAATTTATTGGGGGTAAAGAAAGCACCCAGGAAGAATTTTTTCATACATTTAATGCTTTGTTTTCAGAAAAAAAGCAGATCGTACTTACATCTGACCGCCCTCCTAAGGAAATTAAAACCTTAGAGGATAGACTGCGTTCCCGCTTTGAATCAGGGCTTCTTGCCGATATTCAGCCTCCGGATTTAGAAACAAGAATTGCTATTGTAAAACGCAAAGCTCAGCATTTATCCTTAAAAATATCTGATGAAGTATGTGAATATGTGGCTTCAAAAATCAAAACAAATATCCGCCAGCTTGAAGGTGTCGTCAAAAAACTAAAAGCTAAAAGTCTGGTAAGCAATGAAAAGCCTTCAATAAACCTAGCAAAAGATGTTATCTCAGATATTTTGACCAACGATACCCCGACTGAACTGACTGTAGAAAGAATAATTGATGAAGTGGCCAGAACTTTTAATGTATCTGCCGATAATATTCGTTCTCAAAAAAGCAGGAAGGCCAATATCAGCAAAGCCAGGCATGTAGCTATCTATATTGTCCGCGAGCTCACACCATTATCTATGTCTTTGATTGGTGAAGAATTCGGGGGTCGTCACTATTCAACAATTGTATATACAATTCAGCAAATCGAACGCCAGCTTGAAACTAATACGAAAATGAAAGAAACTGTTGAGGACATTATAAAAAATATCAGAGACCGTTAGTGGCTTAAGGATTAATAACACCAATAAAAAGCAAGATAATGCTTTAGAAAAATATCGAATAGCAGCTTTCCTTGCTGCTGTAACTTAAGTTAGTTTTTACAGTTTTTCGGTAAGAGAAACGCGGTGCGCGTCAGGCGCATTAGAAAGCTTTTCCACAAAATTTTCAACACTCCTTTAACATGTTTAAAACCAATGTTGATAAATGTATTTGTATCAATTTTTTCTTCACTGATATCAACATGCGGCTGTTGATTGTATTTTTTTAAAAAGCCCGTATTTATGAGCGAAATTAAGCTTTTTAACATTTTCACATTGCCTACTGTTACTACTTGAAAAATAAAAAGAAATGTGTATATTATTTTTCCGCACAAAATCCGAAAGGAAAATTATTATGAAATTTATTTGTTCAACAAACGACATTACTTCAGCTATTGTAAATGTACATAGATCCATTCCTTCAAAACCTGAGAAGCCTATTTTAGAAGGCGTATTGCTTCAGGCAGTAAACGGGCAGGTAAAAATAACCGCTTACGATGAGAGCATTGGAGTTGTAACTTCTATTCCCGCAAAAATTGTCGAAAACGGTAACGCGGTAATAAACGGAAAAATCTTTGCTGATATTATCAAAAGCTTATCAGCTGAAGAAACGTTTATAGAAGCCGATAATGAAACTATGTATATATCAAATGGGCTGACAGACTTTACAATTATTGTTATGAACGCAGCTGAGTACCCGGAGCTTCCCTTGTTTGAGGTTCTGGCTTCATCAAAAATAGAATCTAAAACTTTAAAAAGCATGATCAGTCAAACGGCTTACGCAATTTCAGAAAATAAAAATAAACCCGTTTATACTGGTTCACTGTTTTCATTTAAAGATAATGAATTAACTATAGTAGCAATAGACGGTTTTAGAATGGCTGTTAGAAGAGAAAAAATTGAGTCGTCACAGAAAAATTCAATTATAGTACCTGGAAAAGCACAGCATGAAATTATAAGGCTGTTGACAGACGAAAAAGAGCATGTAGAGATAAAAATAGGCCAGCGCCACGTTATTTTTTTGATAGGCAAGTATACATTGATATCAAGATTAATAGAAGGAGAGTTTTTAGACTATAACGCTTCTATTCCCAAGAGTTTTTCAGCTGAAGTAATTGTAAACAGCAGAATGATTACCGAATCGGTTGAAAGAATGAGCATACTAAATAATGAAAAAGTTCAAACGCCGGTGGTATGTAAAATGTTAAAGAACGAAATCAAGCTTTCCTGTCAGTCAAGTACAGGAAGGGCAAAAGATGTGGTCGAGGCAATTAATAGCGGTGAAGAGCTGGAAGCGGGATTTAACATCAGATACCTGTTTGAAGCTTTAAAAAATATAGATACAGACGAAATAAAATTAATGATGAATAACGCGCACACACCGCTGCTTATTAAACCGGTAAACGGCGAAAGCTTTTTGTATTTAGTTTTACCTATGATATATTCTGCCAATCTCTAATTTTCGATAATATAGAGGGGGATGTTTATCTTTGCAGATACAAAAAGTTCAATTTAAAAATTTTCGCAGCTTGACCGACGATATTGTATTTCCCGGACACGGGACAAATGTCATATGGGGTGACAATGCTCAGGGAAAAACGAATTTTTTAGAGCTTATTTGGATGTTTAGTGGTAATCGTTCATTTCGCGGTTCAAAGGATGAAGAGTTTATACGCTTCGGAGAAAGAACTTCAGAAATCGAAGCTGTCTTTTATAGTGAAGACAGAGAGCAAACGGCACAGATTACATACTATAACGATGCATCGGTAAAAATAAAAAAAGAAATAAAAATAAACGATATCAAAAAAAGAGCTTCCTCTTCCTTAACAGAGAAGTTTAATATGATTGTTTTTTCTCCGGAACATTTATATTTAGTGAAGGGCAGTGCCGAAAAAAGGAGAAAGTTTTTGGACGATGCTTTGTGTAATTGGAAAACGTCTTTAGATAATTTGTTTACACAATATAATAAGACATTGGTTCAGAGAAATGCTCTGTTAAAAGATATTTATAAGCACAATGAATTGAAAGCCACTGTACCGATTTGGGATGAGAATTTATCTCATTTAGGAAGCATGGTTATAAGACAGAGGATACTGTATCTTGAATATTTAAGCAAATTTGCAAGTTTGTATCATTTAGGCATTTCAGACAATAAAGAAGCCCTGACACTTGATTATCATTCTGATATCAAAATTCAGCGGACAGACAGCTGTGAAGAAATAAAGCAAAAGCTGCTGACTTCTTTAACTGAAAACAGGAACATAGATTATAAGTTGGGAATTACGGGAATTGGCCCTCACAGAGATGATATTGATATTTGTATTAATGGGAAAAGCGTCAGGAAATATGGCTCCCAAGGGCAGCAAAGAAGTGTAGTTTTATCATTGAAATTAGCGGAAGCGTCTGTTTTGAAAGAAAAAAGCGGAGAAATGCCAATTATTTTATTAGATGATGTTTTATCGGAATTAGATATTAAACGTCAAAACTTTTTGCTGAAAAAAATTAATAATTATCAAGTTTTCATTAGCAGTTGTGAAAAAACAACAAAAAACCGGGCCGATGAAACAAAATTATTTTATATCTGCAAAGGGACAATCAGTGAAGAATCAGTTAATAATAATAACAGATAAAAAGATAAGAGAGATAAAGGATATGTATTTACATTTAGGGCAGAATACTGTGATTATGTTAGAAGATATTATAGGTGTGTTTGATCTAGATACGTCAACAATATCAAAGCATACTAGGAACTTTCTTGCAAAATCAGAAATAAACAAAAAAGTTATAAATATTTCTTCGGAATTACCTAAATCTTTTATTTTATGTCAAAAAGAAAGTGGTACAATAAAAGTTGAAAAAGTATTTATCAGTCCGTTGGCGAGCCTTACGTTATTAAAGCGGCAAAATAAAGATACCGGCGATATTTACTGAAACGGAGATATGTGATTATGAAACTTGCGCGCTGCCCTTATTGTGGGAGAAGGATCTCATACTTTTCAGCAATTTTACATAAAGATGAGGGTGAATATATATGTAAAAGATGCAGAAGAGAATCGCGTATTATTATAAAAAAGCAAATCTTTGCTTTATTTATTATATCGCTTATATTTTCATCACTCATTTTAGGTTGTTTTTTAATATTTACAGATAAAACAAACATATGGGGAGTATTTTTTGTAGGTTTGCCATTTATAATTTTTTACTTTATGACACCTGGTTTTTTAATGCTGATGCCGCTAAAAAAATATAAGAAATCTCAGGATTTTAAGCAGCGCTCTTCAAAGCGGGCTATGATGGAAGATTCCTTTGGATTTGACAATGAAGCAAATATTTATCAGCGGCCCAAAGAGAGAATTGACGAATACAAAAAACCAATTGACCAAGAAATTTTTTATAACATTAAAAAAGGACGTAAAAAGAATATTGCCGGTCAAAAATCATCAAAAAGAGAATACAGCAATTACAATAATGATGACGCTATGTCGTATAAATAGCGTATAAAGGAGAACCTTATGCTGTTAAAACCTGTTTGTCCCCACTGTCAATGCACTTACTACTATAAGGACATTGTGAAAAGTCTGCATTGTAAAACAGTTATTTGCTTTCATTGCAAAAAAAAATTTAAAGTCTCAAAATTAACAGCTTTTATAATTTGTGCTGTATTTGCAGTTACTATTTCAACAGGAATGAATTTATTTTTGATTGATTCCATTGGCTTAAACAGTGTAAAACCAATGTTATTTGGTACTGCGTTTGTAATTATTTTAAGTATGATTATTTATCCTTATTTTATAAAGTTCAGTATTCCCAAAGAATCTGATTAAAATGGTATCTCTGGAAACTCATTGCCGCACTATCGAGGCAAGTCTTCATTCAAATCTGCGCCGCTGATGCGGCAGGCGGTTTTTGGAGGTACCCTAAAAAAACAAAGGAAAGATGAAGAGAGGTCTCTTAGTGTTTCGGGAGGTAAATGGTTTTGGAAAATAATAATTTAGATATGATGAAAGTAACTGAGGAGTATGGTGCGGATGAAATACAGGTACTTGAAGGACTTGAGGCGGTTAGAAAACGCCCTGGTATGTACATAGATTCTACCGGTTCTAAAGGGCTTCATCATCTTGTATATGAAATTGTAGATAATGCTATTGATGAAGCTTTAGCCGGACATTGCGATAAAATTACAGTTAGAATTTTACCAGAAAATATTATAGAAGTTACAGACAATGGCAGAGGAATACCTGTTGGAATTAATCAAAAGATGGGTATACCTGCTGTTACTGTTGTTTTTACAGTTTTGCACGCGGGAGGAAAATTCGGCGGCAGCAGTTATAAAGTATCGGGAGGCTTACATGGAGTTGGTGCTTCCGTAGTAAATGCTTTGTCGGAATGGCTTGAGGTTAAGGTATACGATGGTGAAGATATTTATTTTCAACGGTATGAAAAAGGCGATACGGTAACTGAGCTTGAGAAAATAGGCAAGTCAGATAAAAAAGGTACGGTAATAACTTTTAAACCTGATTCGGAAATATTTCAGGAGACAATAGAGTTTGACTTTCAGATACTAAAGACAAGGCTTAGGGAGCAGTCGTTTTTAAATGCCGGATTAAATATTAAGCTTTCCGATGAACGTGATCCAAATAATATAATTAAAAAGAGCTTTTTATACGAAGGCGGCATCAAAAGCTTTGTGGAGTATATACATAAAAAGAAATCGGTTGATGTAATACATCCTGAAATTATTTATATAGCGTCAAATGGCGATGACGATACATCTTATGTTGAAATAGCTATGCAATATAATCAAAGCTATAATGAGTTGATTTTATCATTTGCGAACAATATACATACGACAGACGGCGGAACACATGAAGACGGATTTAAAAGGGCAATAACACGTGTAATGAACGATTATGCCAAAAAATATGGAAAATTAAAGGATACCGATAATAAATTAAGCGGTGAAGATGTCAGGGAAGGTATTACCGCTATTATAAGCGTGAAGTTAAAGGATGCGCAGTTTCAAGGGCAGACAAAACAGAGATTAGGCAATACAGAAATGCGAAGTATTGTGGACAGGCTTATAAGTGATAAGCTTGCGACTTTTTTAGAGGAAAACCCATCGACCGCACGGGCTATTTTAGAAAAGTCGATGGCTTCGGCGAGAGCAAGGGAAGCGGCTAAAAAGGCAAGAGAAAGTGTGCGAAGAAAATCGGCATTGGAATCAGCTCAGCTGCCGGGGAAATTAGCGGACTGCCAGTCCAGAAACGCGGACGAGACAGAAATATACATTGTAGAAGGTGATTCCGCGGGAGGTTCGGCAAAAGGAGGACGGGACAGACGCTTTCAAGCTATTTTACCTTTATGGGGGAAAATGCTGAATGTAGAGAAAGCCCGTTTAGATAAAGTATACGGCAACGATAAATTAATGCCGGTAGTAACGGCGCTTGGGTGCGGCATCGGCGATGAATTCGATGTAGAAAAGCTGAGGTACGGGAAAGTTATTATTATGGCAGATGCCGACGTGGACGGATCTCATATCCGTACGCTGCTTTTAACTTTTTTCTTTCGGTATATGCGTCCGTTAATAGACGGCGGACATGTTTATATAGCTCAGCCGCCATTATATAGAATAACAAAAAATAAAGAACACAAATATGCTTATGATGATGATGAGCGCGATGTAATTTTATCTTCAATAGATGGTAAGACAGACATTCAAAGATATAAAGGTCTTGGTGAAATGGACGCGGATCAGCTATGGGAAACTACCATGGACCCTGAAACAAGAACGATGCTGCGTGTAGAACTAAACGATGCGGCTGAAGCGGATGAAACATTCACTATCTTAATGGGAGATAAAGTAGAGCCGCGAAGAATTTTCATAGAAGAGAACGCAAAGTATGTTCAAAATCTGGATATATAGACCATATAAGATGAGGTGTTATTTTGGAGAACATTGTGAAACCGGATCAAAATTTTAAAATTATAGATGTAGATATAAATAAAGAAATGAAAAAATCTTTTTTAGATTATTCAATGAGTGTTATTATGTCCCGGGCGCTGCCTGATGTCCGGGATGGTTTGAAGCCTGTACATAGGCGTATTCTATACACAATGTACGAAAAAGGGCTAACCCCTGATAAACCATACAGGAAATGCGCGGATATTGTTGGAGCGGTATTGGGAAGCTACCATCCTCATGGAGACGCTTCTGTATACGATGCTATTGTACGTTTAGCTCAGAATTTTTCTATGCGTTATATGTTAGTGGACGGCCATGGAAATTTCGGTTCTGTAGATGGAGACCCGCCGGCCGCCTACCGTTATACGGAAGCTAAAATGAGCAGAATCTCTTCTGAAATGCTCACAGATATTGATAAGAAAACAGTAGATTTCATACCTAACTTTGATGACCGTTTAGAGGAACCTACTGTTTTGCCCAGCAGATATCCTAACTTACTGGTAAACGGGAGCAGCGGTATAGCTGTTGGCATGGCAACTAATATTCCTCCGCATAATTTAGGTGAAGTTATTGATGCCGTTTGTTTTTTAATTGACAATCCTGATGCTGATATTATTTCTCTTATGGATTATATACCGGGACCGGATTTTCCGACAGGTGCCACAATTATGGGTAAAAGTGGTATAAGAGCGGCGTATGCCACAGGGCGCGGAAAAATTATTGTGCGGGCAAAAACAGAGATAGTGGAAGCTAAAAACGGAAGATATAAAATTATTGTTTCGGAATTGCCGTATCAAGTCAATAAGGCCAGATTGATAGAAAGTATAGCGGAAATGGTAAAAGATAAAAGGCTTGAAGGTGTTACAAATGTTGAGGATCATTCAGATAGAAAAGGTATGCATATTGAAATAGATATAAGAAAAGACGCGTCACCTCAAATCGTTTTAAATCAGCTGTATTCTTTTTCACAGCTGCAGGTGACCTTTGGTGTTATTATGCTGGCCATTGTAGACGGTGAACCTAAAATTTTAACATTAAAGGACTGCATTTCGAATTATATTGATTTTCAGGTAGATGTAATAAAACGAAGAACCTCTTTTGAATTAAATAAAGCTAAAGAGCGGTCACACATTCTGGAAGGCTTAAAAATAGCAATTGACTTTATAGATGAAGTGATTGCGATTATTAGGGGGAGCAAAGATCAATCAAGCGCGCGTGGGGCGCTTATGGAGAGATTTGAATTAGATGAAGCTCAGGCCCAGGCAATTGTTCAAATGCGTTTAGGGCAGCTTACCGGAATGGAGAGAAGTAAAATTGAAGATGAGATTGCGTCGTTAAATATTAAGATTGCTGATTTGAATGAGATTTTGGACAGCAGCGAACGCCAGTTTACTATTTTGAAAGAGGAAATTAAAATAATAAAAAATAAATTTAATGATGAAAGAAAAACAGAAATATGTGCGGTAAGCGGAGAAGTGGATATTGAAGACCTTATTCCCGAAGAGGAATGTGTTTTGACAATGACACAATTCGGTTATATAAAACGGCTTGCGGCTGATACATATAAGCTTCAGAGAAGAGGCGGGAGAGGTGTATCCGGAATGACAAGGCGCGAAGAAGATATTGCTTCAGAAATGTTTGTCATTAACTCCCACGATTTTGTTTTATTTTTCACAGATAAAGGAAAGGTTTATAGACTAAAATGCTATGAAATCCCGGAAGGCAGCCGTCAGGCGAAAGGGATGAATGTAGCAAATCTGTTACCTATAGCCGCGGATGAAAAAGTAACATCGATGATACGTGTACCTGAATTTAATGAAGACAAATATCTTATAATGGTAACGAAATACGGTATTATTAAACGTATAAGCTTAAATGCTTATAATACAGCCAGAAAAGGCGGGTTAATTGCGTTAGAATTAAACGACGGTGATGAATTAACCTGGGTACGCATGACAGACGGTGATTCTCAAGTAATCGTCGCTACGAAAAAAGGAATGGCTATTCGTTTTAATGAGACAGATGTCCGTGAAATGGGCCGTCAGGCAAAAGGGGTCCGGGCGATGCATTTAAAGAAAAATGACTGTATTATAGGTATGAGCATTGTCCGGGAAACAGGGTATGTACTGACGGTTTCTGAAACCGGATTTGGAAGGCTATCCAATTTATCTGACTATAGAGTTCAGTTCAGAGGCGGAAAAGGTTTGACGAATTATCAAGTAGATAAATATGGTGATGTGGCATCAATTAAAGTTGTAGATATGGATGATGATATTATTATTATTTCAGCTAACGGTATTATCATAAGAATAGCTGCAAGCTCAATACGTGTTTGCGCAAGGCCAAGTAAAGGTGTTACTGTTATGAGAATTGAGGACAATAATAAGATTATGACTTTGGCAAGAGTTCCCCATGAGGAAGAAGCTGACCCGGAAACCGAGACCGAAACTGAGACTGAGACTGAGACTGAATCTGAGATTGTTGATCAATGATCCTTTGTGTGCGGAACTTGCGGAGTATCGTGTTTCTCCTTGAAAGCAAAGAAGCGCTGCCCTATATAGTTGAAAAGAGTAAAAAGGCACATTCCGACGATAACCGCTATATTGTCTTTAAACTTTCCTGGATCGTTTTCAAATAGTTTTATCATAAAAGGGATGTTAATAAATGAAGATACTTTGTTTGAGATAAATGGTATATTTAAAAACAATGAAACGGCGGGCTGCGCGATTCCATAGGCGAGTGTATAACAGACGAGAATATTTAACGCGAATCTTAAAATAGGTTTTATACCTTTTTCCTGATTTTTAAATGTAAAATATTTATTAAGTAAATAACTCATTATACTGGTTAGAATATAACTTAATGAAGTAGCAAACCAGTAATTCCATCTGAATGTATTTAAAAATAAAAAGGATAATAATGTACCCACCAAAGTGTTTACAATACCTATTCCAATGAATTTTAAAAGCTTAATATCAAAAAATTTTTTCATTTTTGGAGCATCATGCTCCACCCATTCCGCGCACCGTTGACCCCGCTAAGGATCTGTGAAAAAGCTTTGCGGGAGCTTTTATAACCCATGCGTGGAAGAGCGGAGTTTCGTGCCCGCGTCACCACCTTTTTTATATAGCAGACTGCGTCACGATTCATTATATCAGCTGAATTTTATTTTGTCTATTCTAAATACAAACTAAAAAAGATTTTGGAGGTAAATATCTATGTCAACCAAAAAGACATTGGAACGGCGAAAATTGAAAACATTGTTTGAGTATTATCAATACAATAAATTTATTTTATTGGCTTTTGCTTTTCCTTTTTTATTAATGACAGTTGCCTTTGCCATTAAAGAAGTTTCTCCATTTGGAGATAAACAGATTTTAGTAACAGACTTATGGCATCAGTATTACCCGTTTCTGGTGGACCTGCAAAGTAAGCTAAAGCACGGTGAATCTCTTTTTTATACCTGGTCCGTGGGAATGGGAACAAACTATTTATCTCTGATGTCATATTATCTGGCCAGTCCTATTAATTTTCTTTCGGTTTTTGTCCCGTCTAACTGGCTCAGGGAATTTTTAATGTTTTCTGTAGTGCTGAAAATGGCGCTGGCAAGTTGCTTTTTTGCTATTTTTTTAAGGTACGCATATAAGAAAAATGACATTTCAATAGTGTTTTTTTCAGTGCTTTTTGGTTTATGCTCTTTTTATATGGGGTATTACTGGAATACTATCTGGCTGGATACAGTATCCTTAACGCCTTTGGTTGCTATGGGGATTTACGCGGTATTGCGCGAAGGGAAATTTAAATTATATATAATTTCTTTAGCTGTCGCTATTATGGCAAATTACTATATTGGATTATTTTTATGCTATTTTTCTTTCTTATTATTTATTATTTATGTGGTAAGTGATTGGTCAGGAATAAAATCGCTCGGAAAAAACCTTATAAAAATGGGTATTTATTCACTTGTTTCATTGTGTATAACGGCTATTATCACAATTCCCGCTTATATGGGACTGCAGAAAAGCTATTCCAATTCGGGTAGATGGGATACCACTTTTAGGATTAATCAGTTTCTGCCGGATACTGCTCCTACCCATGATCTTGTAGGTGTCTTTAAAGCTTTTGGTCAGATTCTAACAAATACGTTGGCTTTTATAGCTCCTAATCCCAAAGACGTAAACAGGCTTCCTAACATTTATTGTGGTATTATTGCAATAATGCTGGCTATTTTATTTTTATCGTCTGCGAAAATTAAGCTTAAAGAAAAAATTGTAAACTGTGCGGTACTAAGCTTTTTAGTTCTGAGTATGATTATGCGCCACTTGGAATTTATTTGGAACGGGTTTCATTTTACAAATATGATTCCGTATAGATTTAGCTTCTTGTTTAGCTTCATATTAATTACAATGGCTTTTAGAGCTTATCATGTTCTAAACAGAAAGTCTTTGTGGGATATTTTAATCGCTGTACTTTTTATGGGGATAATTTTAGTTCTTTCTATTGATGTACAGCAGCCAAATGTCATATGGGGTTCAGCCATTATCGTTGCGTTGATTGCCTTCGCGGTTATTTGTTATACGAACAAATGGATTCCTAAAAAATTATTGAGCTTTATTTTATGTATACTGGTTTTTTGCGAAATGGGATTTAACGCTATAATAGGTGTGAACACGGTTACGGTTACAGGTACGTATGATTATCCCAGAGGCGGTGAAAATACTGCCAAGGTATTATCTGAAATGAATAGAATGGAACGTAATACTAAAGACCTCTGGCGTGCTGAGATGACTACAACACAAACTATCAATGACGGCGCGTTAAATCAATATAACGGTGTTACAGTGTTTAGTTCTATGACAAATGTATCAATGACTTATTTCGCTCAGGATTTTGGTTTGTCAAGCTGGCCCAGCGGAAACCGGTATGCTTATTTCGAAAGCTCTCCTGTTACAAATTTATTTTTAAATATTAAGTATCTGATTTCGAGAAATGGTAAATATGCTAACGATATGTATTTAAATGAAGTGGCAAGCTCAGAATCAGTAAAATTATTAAAAAATACAGCTTATTTGCCTATGGGATTTATGGTCAATAAAGATTTAAAGCGGTATGAGGTTGAAACAACAGAGAGAAATCCCTTTGAGGTGCAGAACGAATTTGTAAAATTGGCCACAGGGGAAACCAGAGATGTATATGAGCGTTTAGAAGTTGTAAACCAGGGTCATACAGCATATGAGGATTTTCCTGTGAATAAAACAGATTATGGCAAATATACATTTGAAACAAAGAGTGCCGGAATTGAACCTCAGCTGAAATACAATTATGAAGCGCCTAAAGACGGGCTTTATATGGCATATGTAAAATTTTCTGATGGATACGAGCATTTAACTGTAAAACGTAATGAAGAGGATGTAGATAGCTACACCTCTATTGGCCGCCCTTATCTTATGTGTATTGGTTCATTTAAAAAAGGAGATAAAATATCGTTATACAGCAAGCTGAAAAAAGACGCGAGCGGTTCGGTTACTGTCTACTGTGATTATTTTAATGAAGAAGTTTTTAATGATGTTTATAAAAAACTCAGTGAAAATACGTTTGAGGCGAAAGAAGTAAAGACAACAAAAATTAAAGGTACTATCGATGTTAAAAATGATGGCTTATTTTATACTTCAATAAATTATGAAAAAGGATGGACAGTTTTAGTTGACGGAAAAATAGTAAATGTTACACCTATAGGCAACGCCTTGCTTGCGTTTGACCTTGATAAGGGACCACACGATATAGAGATCAGCTATATACCTGACGGATTTATCTTAGGGGCTTTTCTTACGCTGTTTGGCATAACTATGTTGATATTGTTAAGTATATTTCAAAAGTACCGTAAACCAAACATGTATGTTATGAAACGGCTGAAAGATACAGATAAAGCTGCAGATACAAAAGAAAACGAAGGAACTCTAAATGCTCAGGAGGATAAGTTAGCAAGGGATGAAAAAGATAGTGACACGGGTACAAAAGCTCCTCCTTTTTATGAGATGCCGGCGCGCGGATTGGACGGCGCTGCACGCGGCCAAAATGATTCTGAAGGTTTAACCGGTGAAGCGGAAGATAATTCCGCAGTTGATCAAGGGGAAGAATCTGATAATTAATGTTTGAGTAATGGCACCTCTGAAAGTTAATTTCTAGAGGTGCCCATAAATAATTTACGCCCTAAATAAAAATTCTTATTGACGATTATGTAAAATTGAGGTATAATTCTAAGGTGTAAGGTTGTTTTATTCAGAAAGGATGGTGTTGTATGCTTAGAACGTATCAGCCTAAAAAGCTTCATCGTAAGAAAGAACATGGCTTTAGGAAGAGAATGTCGGATAAAAATGGTCGTAAAATACTAGCTGCCAGAAGATTAAAGGGACGTAAGAGGTTGTCTTATTAATTAAAGGGCTACTTTTTCGGTAGTCTTTATTTATTATTGCTATAGGGCACCTCTGAAAACTCATTGCCACAACATCACGACACATCTTCATTGGTCATTTTTCACAAAAATCCTTGTTAATACACAAAGTATT